>CEVN01039957.1_pt1 | contig 12108 bp, 8 predicted proteins | sample 427041 | NCBI WGS metagenome assembly CEVN01 (sample SAMEA2623463, study PRJEB7988) | marine metagenome | biome: marine biome (ENVO:00000447); feature: surface water layer (ENVO:00002042); material: "saline water (ENVO:00002010), including plankton (ENVO:xxxxxxxx)" | depth 5 m
ACCCTTTGTGTAGGCCGAACACCCTTTCCATTCGCCTTTCGTCTAATCCTCAGCCACTCTGATGACTCGGGTAGTTCTGTAACCCTGTAAGACCTTGAGATATTTCTTGGCACGGATTTCAGCATCGAGAGTTTCGTCACCGGTGTCGATTCTCAACTCATTAAGCCCCAGAAGTTTAGCAGGAGTGGCAATGCCGAGAATATTGTCAGTTCCAATCGCACGCAGAACATCTGGTGAAAGTTGCAAGTTACCTCTGCCGATTAGGAATCCTTGACCGCCCATAGGAGAAAGTAGTAACAGGATTTTACCATCATGGGTGGCTATACGTTCAAGCAAACCTTCCTCATTTAGGTCAGGATACATTTGACCTCTATGCTGTATGTCGATGCCGAGTAGTGTCGAATCAAATCCGTTTTCTAGACAAATTTGCCTCAGTGTTCCACCACTACCCCAGACAATCATCAAATCTGGATCATCTTCGATTAGGCTAGCAACATGCATTGCCATAGCCTCAAGGGTCTCTTCTTCGGATTCTCTCTGAACTTGCTCTTTAGCTCCCTGCATCCATCTAGGACTTGCTGGGGTGAATGCTTCACCATACATCCGAACTTTCCACTCGCCTTTCCTGTAGACCTCTTCGTCTAAATCCATGACTTCAGTTCTAGCAACCATCAAGTCCCCAGTTACGAATGACCAAACCACTTCAGCAGCGGCCTTAGGAGTGGTAGCAAAGCAACCGCTGTGCATCTTCACTCCACCAGGAACTCCTACCAGTGGGATGTTCCTTTCATCCAATGCCTCGACAATATCTCGTGTTGTACCATCACCGCCAGCGTATAAGAATAAGTCCGGAGAATGTGCTTTGATGAAATCAGAGGTTGAACTAGCGTCAGTAAATTCTGGTGTAACTCCTGTTGAAGTGTATTCTCCAGGGATCCAATCTCCTCCCATTCTACCATCCCATGCAACGATTTCAATAGGTTCTCTTGCCAATTCTGAAAGTTTCTCCAAGCACTGTCGCATTCTAGGGCCCGCCCTGTCTTGGGCTCCTGCTGCACGTGCTTCGGCTGCTCTACCATCACTTCCTTTGAAACCGAGCCTTCCTCCAAGGCCGGCATCTGGATTGACGATGACCGCTAGGCGCATATTGAGGTCCAGATGTTCACGATACATCAAACCGATTATGTATTGTTAGTTTCAAGGATTTAACATGCAGAGGCGCAAGGACGACTTGACTTTCGAGGGCGCTTGGAAAAACCAAATCGAAGAAGAGAAGAAAGAATCACCTCCTGATGAGAAGAAAGAGGTCAAAGTGCACGAGGCTCCAGCCTTCCGTGGACAAAGAGATGTGGTCGAGACACGAAGCGAGATTCGTATGTCAAAGAAACAACAACCTGCTCCAGAAAAGAAGCATGTGGAAGTAGTCTCACAGCCATCATCCAAAGAAGGCGACGATTTTGATGTAGAGTGGTAATCCACTCGAATGGCAGATAACTCAATTTTTGGCGATTGTTAATCGCCAAGGTGAAAGGCAGGAGCGCCCCCGTAGGGGGCGGAGGCAAGACCATGTCGATGATTTCAGTCACCCTGCCGGACGGTTCAGTTAACGAATACGCGTCCGGTATTACGGCAGGAGAAATCGTAATTGATATCGAAGGCAGAAAGCATGACTGCGTCGCTGCTTTAGTCGACGGAGAACAGAAAGATTTCTCAGCGCCTTTAGATTCTGATTGTTCAGTTGAAGGGATTTCAGGATTCACTGATGAGGGTATTCACATCCTCCGTCACAGTGCGGCTCACTTGCTAGCACAAGCGGTAACTTCGATTTATCCTAATGCTAAGCCAACAATCGGTCCAGCTATCGATAGAGGATTTTACTATGATTTCGCAGAACTCGAAGATTTCGGAGAGTCTGAATTGAAAGCAGTTCAAAAGAAAATGCATGAAATTGCACGTCGTAATATCACCGTTGAGAGAGTGGAATGTAGCGATTCTGAATTGAATGAATTATTCTCTTCCAATCCGTACAAGATTGAAATCATTAATGATAAATTAGAGGCTGGAGATGGTTCGACCATCTATCGTCAAGGAGAATGGTATGATTTGTGCTTAGGCCCTCACGTTCACTCAACTGCTAAGTTGATGCATGTGAGACTGACATCGGTATCTTCCGCATTTTGGAGAGGTGACCAAAGCCGCGAGCAATTAACTCGAATTTATGGGATAGTCGAGCCAACCAAGGATGCTCTAAAGGCAACAATGTCTGCTATCGAGGAAGCTAAGAAAAGAGATCACAGGAAACTGGGTAAAGATTTGCAGTTATTCCATGTTGACGAAGATGTAGGTCAAGGCCTCATACTTTGGACACCACGTGGTGCAATTATCCGCTCTTGCTTACAGGACTTCATTTCCGAGCATCTAACCAGACAAGGATACCATCAGGTATACACTCCTCACATCGGAAAATTAGACTTGTACAGAACCAGTGGTCACTTCCCATACTATCAGGATTCGCAATATCCTCCATTGGTTGAAAAAGATATGATGGCCCGTCTTGCCAAAGAAGGATGCAGTTGTGGTGAGTTGTCGAATATGATGGCTGAAGGCGATATTGAAGGATATATGCTGAAACCAATGAATTGTCCTCACCACATCAAGATTTACTCCTCCCAGGCACGTTCATACCGTGACTTACCATTGAGATTAGCAGAGTTCGGGACGGTCTATCGCTGGGAGCAATCCGGAGAGATTTCCGGTTTAACTAGGGTTAGAGGATTCACACAAGACGATGCTCATTTATTCGTTACAGAAGACCAAATTGCAAATGAGGTAATGGGCTGTATCGAATTAGTTCAGGTAATCTTCGAAGCATTGGGAATGAACGATTATCGTGTCAGAGTCGGACTTAGAGATCCTGATTCTAGCAAGTATGTCGGTGCCAGCGAAAAGTGGGATTTAGCCGAAGAAGCATGTCGTGCAGCTGCGAACAGCCTAGGTGTCAATTGGTCCGAAGAGCCCGGAGAAGCGGCATTCTATGGCCCGAAAATCGATTTCGTAGTCAAGGATGTTATCGGTAGAGAATGGCAGTTAGGAACTGTCCAAGTTGATTACAATCTACCAGAACGTTTCGAACTTCAATACAAGGGTAGTGATGGAGAAATGCATAGACCTGTGATGATTCACAGAGCACCATTCGGTTCGATGGAAAGGTTCTGTGGAGTATTGATTGAACACTTCGCTGGGCGCTTCCCAACATGGCTTGCACCAACCCAGGTGCATGTTTTGACAATCTCTGAAAAGCAAGTCGAATACGGTCAAGAAATCACTGCTAAACTCAAGGCTGCGGGAATTAGAGCAGATTTGGATGATGGCGACGATACAATCGGAAAGAAGATTCGAATGCACAGGAAATTCCAACCAGCATACATGTTGATTCTTGGCGATGATGAAACCAACAACAACACCGTTTCTATTCGGGCAAGAAACGGTGATCAAAGAGCAGGGGTCCCCTTCGATGAATTCATCGATGAGTTGTTGGAAGAAATCGATTCTAAGAGAGCAACTCCAACAATTGTTCCACCAAAGGAAGAATGAGGCTAAACAATGGGAATCGAACTCGTAAGTGAATTCGATATTATGGCCATTTTTGCCATTTCTCTATCCGCTTTCATTGCATATTTATTCCAAGAGTATGTGATTCCAAGAGGCCTTTCTGGATTGCAAGTAGCATTCCCTACAGGCCCGAGGAGATACGAAGTTCATACAGTTACAGATAACAAAGACGAGGCAAAAGAACTGTTGAAGACGCCCGGTATGCGTAATGGTCTGACAGTATATGTCATGGCATTAACTGGTGCAATTTTGCTAGGAATGGAATGGCTACTCTATCAGATGGAACTCTCAGAAGGTCTTCATCAGATTTCTTTAGCAGTAGCACTAATTTTGATTATTGTACCAGCAATGATCTCAACCGGCGTCTCCATGAGCACCCAAATCATCACCAGAATTGGGGGCAAACGAGCGACCCTCCAAGGTGCTAGTACATTCAGAAATGGAGTAGGAGTAACAATTACGATTTTGTGGTTCACTTCACTAATCATGCTCTGGTTCATTATGGGTCTTGTAGAAGTGGATTTTGATAGGAGATTGGCTTTGACCGGTTGTTTAGCATTCGCCCCTGGTTTCATCGCTTATGGGAGAGTCATGGGTTCATCATGGACCGCTCTGAAAGAATCTAGCAGACAGTTATCCAAAGGTGAGCCATCGGCTTTCTATCCATACAAACCCCCTGCTCGAAAACAATTCATCTCTACTCTTGTTTGGTTAAACACAGCAGCGATGCCATTTATCGCGTTCAACACATTTGTATCGCTTATTTTACTGGCGATTGATCCAACGATGTTTGAGCATACCCAGAGAGTGCTCGATTTACCTGAATACCGTCCACAGTCAACGATTATGGAAGAAGGAGGAGTACTTGGATTCTATGCAATCGAATTATTTGCAAACATTTCAGAACCGGGAATTAGGGTTCCATTAGTCACAATAGTTCTCCTATTCCTTTTGCTTAACGTTGCAATCGTAGGTTTCCTTTTCGTATACGAAGTTGCAAGAATTTTATTCCTAGATATCGCTGATGTGTCCGGGAAAGGCGGAATCAGACTTGCAGACTCACGATTATTGCGAAGTGAGAAATCTCAACAAGCCAATGTCTTGAATTTCTGTTTCACAGGATTCGCTGGCCAATCTATGCTGTTACTAGCTTTGGCTATGTTGACGTTTTGGGATTCACAGTATCTCCCTCAAGGCCAACAATGCGGTTCTTGGCAAGATTCCATTTGTCAAGTTATCAGGAAAGATTCCTTAGAAGAAATGACTTGGATGTTAGCATCGGGTGGGCAAGTTGTATTCTTAGGAATCTGGGCTCTATCTAGGAGAACAGGGCAGCATTTAGACGATATTTCCTTTGATGCAATGGCTAACCAAAATAGAATTCAGTTAGAAGCAATTGAACAGATGATTTACCGTAAAGGTGAAGATTTCCGTAAGATGATTTCATCAGACAATTGGTCTAAAGCAATGGAACAAATGGAATTATTGTATGAGGACCATGGCGAAGAGAGTATCGAAGGTTTGTCTCTAGTCAGGCGAACAGAAGCCAGTATGGAGATGCTGATGGGCTTAGGGAGATGGGACCAAGCCGAACAGGTGGCGCTTTCCTTCCTCGCCTTGAGAGCAGGGCGTACAGCAGAAATTGCTAGAGTTATTTTAGCAGCAGCCTCCCTCGCTCAAAGAGACATACCTGAAGCGATTCCTCGTCTAGATTTACTAGCAGACGAAGATATTGAATCCGCTCGACTAAAGTGGATTACATCCGTTCTAGATCCTTCTGTAAAGTTACCAGATGCGGTTAGGCCATTATTGCGATTGGATTCACTCACTAAGAGAAATATCGACTTATTGAAGAGATTCAAAGAAGGCATACCTGGTAGCAATATTGCTTGGAAATACAAACCTGCTTCAAAATTATACGTCCTTGGAGATATAGCAAGATTCAGACTATGGTCTCAATCCGATATTGCGTTGGATAAGTTGGAAGCTTGGGCCAAGAAGAATGAAATCGACATGGAAGAATGGCCGCATGGCCAAACCGCTAGGGCTCTTCTCTATCTTGATAGAGGAATGAATGCAAGTGCAATAAACATCGTAAAGAAAACCATGAAGAAACATCCTCGCCATCCCCACCTAAGGAGATTGGCAATACATCTCGCAACACTTGGCGAGATGGATATTCCTGACCAAGAAAAGACCGGATTAATTTGGGCAGATACCATGGACGGGGATTGGGAGAAGAATTGGCAAGAATCACATAATGTAGTGGCTGCGCCAAGTATCTCTACCAATGCAATGAAAATACATGCATGGAATGCGAATGCGTGGACTTCACGCCGTGAAACCACAATCAAGAATCTTGGGAAGAAGGGTTGGAAGAAAGTTGATTGGACAAATCCACCACTAGCAAATCACCTGATAATGACTGGATTAATCACTACAGTTGGTGGTGTGCCAATCGACTTAGGATTACCTGGATGGATCAATTTCCGCGCTTGTGAAAAGGCCGATTTGTTTGACCTGTAATCAAATAAGATTGTCCACTAATGCCTCAATGTCTTGTTTTTTACCACAATATCTGCAACGAAGTTCAAGTGGGTCTCTTTTTGTTACGATTAGCCTATGTGGCAAAGGCTCACGGGGATTTTCAGTGATACAATTGGAGAAAGTACATCTTGCTACATTGACCACTTCATCGGTCAAGTTGATGTCTAATTTCTCAGCAACAGAATATGCGCGAATAATCGCAACGGATGCATCAGGAGCAACAAGGGCCAAACGGTCTAACTCATGCTGAGTTAATTCACGATCTTCAACCTTGATGATATCCTTCCCACCCATTTTTTTGGAGGGGACATTCATTACAAGAGATACTGGGTTTGACATATCGCCACCGATACCTAGCATCTTCAGAACAGATAGAGCTTTACCAGCAGGAACATGGTCAATAACAGTACCATTTTTGATTGCAGTAACTCTTCTCATGTTTGCTTCTTGGCTCATTGAATCCCTCCTTCAGTACCGATTGTTGCAGGTACATCGACGCCCAATAACCTACACATTAGTGCCATTCTAGCAACGACTCCATTGAAAGCCTGTTCGAAATATCTGGCATGCCTGGTGGAATCTACCGATGGATGAATTTCATTTACTCTCGGTAGAGGATGCATGATAATCATCTCAGCCTTCGCTCCATCCAAGTCACTAGCTTGTAATTTGTATGCTCCTGCAACTTTTGCATATTCGTCTTCGTCAGGGAATCTCTCTTTCTGGATTCTAGTCATGTAAATTACATCAGCGTCGTTAATTTGTCCTAGCAAGTCATCGGTTTCGACAACTTCAGCACCATGTACTTTCAAATCAGCAACAATTTCTTCCGGCATTCGTAAACTTTCAGGAGATGCGAATATGACATTGCATCCGAACCTAACTAGAGCATGCGATAGCGAGTGAACAGTACGTCCATATCTCAGGTCACCTGCTAGAACTACATTTAATCCCTCAAGGGTTCCGTGAGATTGTCTAATAGTGAACAGGTCAAGCATTGTTTGAGTCGGGTGGTGGCCAGCGCCATCGCCGCCATTCAAAATTGGAACATTAGCACTATCGCAAGCATATTGCGCGGCTCCTTGTCTAGGGTGCCTCATAGCGATAATATCGGTATATCCATCAACCATTTGGATGGTGTCAAATAGGGTTTCACCCTTGACAACAGAGGAGGTTTTCACATCTCCCAGATTGACAACATCTCCTCCTAATCGCTTCATTGCGGTCTCAAAAGACATCCGAGTTCTAGTTGATGGTTCAAAGAAAAGGTTGCCTAGGATTCTACCTTGTAGCAGTGGCAAGTATATCTCGCCACGAGCTACAGGAAGCAGCCTTTCCGCATCATCTAGAATAGAAATAATCTCATCATTCGTTAGGTCATCCATGGTGATTAATCCGGGCATGTCGCTCCCCCTTCCGTGGGTCTTGTGCCAAACCCGACCATGAACATATGGGCGCGAAAATCCGCTTTCTTGATGAGGTATGAATTTCTGCTAAGTGGTATGCGCAGGGTTTTGTTGCTCGTATTTCTACTTCTCATGCCTGCGGTTTGGGCAGAAGAATCAGAGTCTTGGACGGTAGAAGTAGAAGACCCATTGGGCAACCCAATTGCAGATTGCGACATTGTTTTGACAGAACCCTGGACTGGTAGCATAGTCGACAGTCCTAGTGGCGGTATGTATCAAGCGAGTGCTACCTGTGAAGGATATGTTGTGATGTGGCATCCTCCAATCCCTTCCTCTCAGACAACAGTCGTTTTGCAAGCGCATCCTATCATTGAAGATCTCTTCACAGTCCAAGGCGCACATACAATGCAGGCATTAGGCAGCACTTGGGAGGTTTCGATAGATGATGGATTCGTAGACGCTCCAAACGGAATTCCAATTGTTTTGATTGGTGAAGGCGGCTCAGACATAAGGTATGGAGAATCATCGATTACTATTCCAAATGCGACTACTGCATATGATTTGCATGGGAATTATAGCGATGATGTGCTTGTAAAAGCCATACATACTGGTTCTGGTAATATCGTTGAGTGGGAGAATCAAAATTTGACTGTAGGTGAATTCGGCGGGGGCTGGAGCGCTCGTGTTTATCTGCAAGGAATGCCACTTGGAAACTCCATTTGGCCTCCAACCGGCCAATGGATTACAGAACAATTGAATTCCTCTGTAATCAATGGACAAGCCAGTCTAGAATTCACTTCTAATCTGACTCCGAATGAGGATATTGCGGGGGTTTGGAATGCATCGCATAGTTTCAACAACGGGATAGGATTGCCGTTTATTCCTGGTGTTGCGGCAGGAATTGAAAGCCAAGTTGATCGATTTTTGGGCGGTGATATCTCACAATTAGAATCTCTGCTTGAGAGCATAGAATATCTCAATGGAAAGGAAGCACTGTGTTGTATTATTGATGACTCAACGGTGTTGTTTTCCGGACTTAGTGTTCAGGCAGAAATAGATTTTGCCAATGGTTACTGGGGGTGGAACGAAACAGCAGCGATAAGTGCGGATCGCTCACATATCAATTTGATGAGATTAGAAGTTCCATTCTACAATGATTTGAGGCAAATAACGCCACTAAATATTGTAACTAATGGAGAATGGCAGTACCTTTCTAGTCCATTAGGAGAATGGATTGAAGGCACTCCCGCAGACTTCACACTAACTAGAGATGTAACCTCTGTATCCGGTTTCTACACTATATCTCTAGGCCCCAATACCGCACCTGTTCTTTCTATGTCTGAAGATTATGCTTTACCTTGGGACAATGAGTCTTATGATTTCCATATAATCATAGATGATGCACCGCTATCGGTTCACGAGTGTGAATGGAATATTTCAGGCCTGACCAATAATTTGGACGTCAATCTTTCAACCTTTGAACAAGATTCATCCCTACCTGTCATGGTCTCCTGTGTAGATGAAGGCGGCTTATCTGAAACATTCACGAAAAGCTTCGTCTTAGACGGCGGTAGTCCATGGATTAACGCCAGTAATGATGTTCAAGAAATCACTCCGGGTTTCTTCAACTGGGACTTGATGGTTGGAGACGATCATGATGACAATTTGAGAGTGTATTGGACCAGTAACAAATCCGACGATTGGTGGTTTACCGGGGATGTTCTGCAAACTAGCTTTAGTGTCAATTCAGAACTTAATTCAATCAATGATAACATCAGTGAGAGACACAAAGCACGTAATCAAATCGAGTATTGGTTGTCTGCAGAAGTAAGCGATGATGTTGGCCATACCTCTACAGGTAATTGGACGATTCGCTTGCTCGATAATTCTGGTCCAGTTGTCATTGCTACAGTGGAATCTTTGGAAGAGGACGGCCGGTGGAAAGCCGTGACTTCTGTGTCTCGTCCCGGCGATAAGTTAAGGTTGAATTTAACCCAAACATTTGACGACCATTCTTCAATTGACAAAATTAATTTTTCAATTAATAATTTAAACGGTGAATATACCGATTTATCATGGTCTGAAATACAGTATTGGGATCTGCCTGAATTGGGAATCGGCTATCATGAAATCAACATCGCTGGAATGGACGAAGCAGGTAATTTGGCAGGTAGCACAATCGGCGTTGCAATCGCCCCGCCAATAGCTAGAGATCTCGAGGTAATCGAAATCAAATCCTCTGCAACTGAAGTAGAGCCTGGGATGAATCAGTTTTGGATTACAATACAAAATAATGGAGCAAGCAGTACAGAATTCATCCTTTGTAGCGACGACACTTGTGTAGATTCTATTGTCGCCCCTTCCACTTATTCTCAAACCTCGACTTCAATAGTCTCGATGAAAGTCGATTTAGATTGGTTTGAAACATTCTCGGTAGAGTTGTCATATCTAGATGATTCAAATCAGACAGTGGTGAAACACTCTACAAGTGAATATAATTCAGGAATTGGATTTGGTGCTTTAGAATTAGTCATCATTGTTGGTTTAGGAATTTTGGCCGTAGTGTGGGCAAGGTCACGCAAAGAACCGCGATTCTGATATGTTCGATAAAGGTGGGTAGTTTATGGATGGCTTTGTTGATTTGGATGAAGCGATTAAGGCGGAGGCCAAAAGCCGTTTGGATAGAGTCGAAAAATTGGCCGGAATATCAGCAATGGCAATGCTTGTAGCGGCTGTTTGGTTAGCATGGCCGTCTCTGAAATCAGGAATGAGCGGTGACTCGATTACTTCAGATTTGAAGTACGCTTTAATCATCATCGCCTGGGGCGTTTTTGTTCAAGACCTCGGTTTGATGGATAAGAAATCTAGGTCAAGAATTGGAATAATCTCCACTATAGCATGGCTTCCATTAGCCGTTGTAGCATTATCTCAACTGGAAGGTAATATTTCACAGATGCTAGGAATGGTAATCTTGTTATCAACATCAGTCGCCTTGTTTTTGACTAGTCGGGCAATATTGGAAGGAGATGTTGCTGTTATGAAATTCCGTGCATTGATGGGTTTACTTGGCCTTGTACTTGCAGTATCTTTGCTTACCACAATCAAATTTGACGATAACTCTTCGTTGATCCAGATTGGGTTTTGCGTGGTTGGATTAATGTTGATTGTTACAGATTGGTTTGGTAAAGACGACCAACGCGGATTGAGAAGAGAATTCAATTCGCGATTAAATTCAATGGAAGAAAGAATCCTTCATCTTCGAAGCACTGGTTCTGCGGTAGACCAAGCAGCAAGTCTGATTATGACCGCTAGAGAAGAAGGCCATCGAGAGCCAGAGTGGGGTATGAGGCTTCTAGATGAAGCTGATGAGGACATCGAGAGGTCACTATCTTTGGCTGGCGATGTCGAGGAAATTAAAGCAGATTCTCTCAAGGCAGTGGAATCGGCAGAAGAGATCGCTCCAATCGCAAAACGCCCTAGGAAAGCATGGGACATGGGTCAAAGAGAAGTTGAATTGGGCAGTTTACGAGAAGGAGAGGCTTTGTTCAGACAAGCCAAGCAAAGAGCTAGTGAAATCATCGAATGGTGGCAGAAAGCCGAAGAAGCGATTAGAGAAGCATCTTCCTTGTTATCTTCATCAAAACATAAGCAAGAAGCATTGGAAGAAATTTTGGCTGACGCAAAGAAGAAACTCAACTCCGAAAAGCCGCAAAAAGCATACGAATTTGCAATGGTTATTCCTGACCAATTAGAGGCTTCTGGTGATGCGATGATTGTTGCTGAAAAATCAGTCAAAGATGCTGCAAGGCAATTGAAATCTGCCGATGGAATCAACAAAGATTTACTGGAGGCAAGACTCGAGAACGCTGAAGACGAATTAGAGCAAGGTAACCATGCTCAAGCCAAAGGCCTCGCCGATGGAATTGTTAGGGAAATCAACGCGGAAAGAGAGGCAATGGATGATGTACGTAGAGCACTCAGGCAGAAAGTGCACTTGATTTCTCGATGGTCAGAAAGAGAAGATTCTGCAGATTGGGATTCACGATTAATAGAGATCGAAGACTCTGCTGATTCACTTGAATGGTCACATGCAGCAACACTTCTAGAGCGGCTGACAAAGGATTTGGATGTAGAAGGCAAGGCAAGCGGCGAAGCCAATGAATTATTGGAATATGTCTTAGAAGAATGGAATATTTTGAGGAATCAATGTGACGCCAGCGGAATCAAGGTCGATGATGAAGATAGAAGATCTGTTGAAGAAGCAATTGCTTTAGCTGGTGATGCGCACAAGGCTGGTAGAGTAGATGAAACATTGGAATCTCTCGGTCTCGCAGATGGTTTCATGGAAAGACTAAGGCGCAGGGTTTGATTACTGCATTTGTTTTTTCATTTCGCAAGCCTTGCAAATTTTACCGCTACACATTTGTCCACATTCTGGACAATTAATCGGGCTAATCGTGTTGAATTTTCCACCCGCAGAAGCATGTAATCTCTTCAGGTCATCCGCCATTCGCAGTAAACCATGCCGAGTCCCTGGTACGTC
>CEVN01059255.1_pt1 | contig 12079 bp, 7 predicted proteins | sample 427041 | NCBI WGS metagenome assembly CEVN01 (sample SAMEA2623463, study PRJEB7988) | marine metagenome | biome: marine biome (ENVO:00000447); feature: surface water layer (ENVO:00002042); material: "saline water (ENVO:00002010), including plankton (ENVO:xxxxxxxx)" | depth 5 m
TCACTCTGAAAGAACTGATGCTGTTGTTGAACCCTATGTTTCAAAACAATGGTTTGTCGATATGAAAAAACTCGTGGGTCCAGCTATTGACTGTGTTAAAAATGGGGAAGTGAAATTTTATCCAGAGCGATGGACAAAAACATACTATCATTGGCTTGATAATATAAAAGATTGGTGTATTTCTCGTCAACTATGGTGGGGGCACAGAATTCCTGTCTGGTATAAAAATGATGAAATATATTGTGACGTAAATCCTCCGGAAGGTGATGGATGGGTGCAAGAAGAGGATGTACTTGATACATGGTTTAGTTCATGGCTATGGCCATTTGCAACTCTTGGATGGCCTGAAGATACTGAAGATTTAAATAAGCATTATCCTACTCAAGATTTGGTTACTGGACCAGATATTATATTTTTCTGGGTAGCAAGAATGATTATGGCTGGACTTTACTTTAAAAAAGAGATTCCTTTTAATAGTGTCTACTTCAATGGATTAATTAGAGATGAAAAGGGAAGAAAAATGAGTAAATCTCTTGGAAACTCTCCAGACCCAATCGACTTGATGGATAAATATGGTTCAGATGCATTAAGAGTAGGATTACTGCTGATTGCTCCACAAGGACTTGATATTCTATTTTCAGAAGAAAAAATTGAACATGGAAGAAATTTCATGAATAAGGTATGGAATTCTGCTCGTTTTGTAGAAATGAATATGGATGAGAATGTTAACAGTGATATTTCAGAATTATCTAATGAGCAATTAGATGTAACAGATAAATGGATTCTATCAAAATTAAACTCTACAATTATAGAAGTTGAAAATGCTTATGATAATTATAGAATGAATGATGCTGTAAAATCAGTGTATGATTTTGTTTATAAAAATTTCTGTGACTGGTATATTGAATTTTCAAAATCTAGATTTTATGGAACTGATGAAAATGATAAAGCTATTGCTCAAAAAGTATGCTTACATGTTCTAGAAACCATTCTCAAGCTTATGCATCCTTACTGTCCTTTTATTACTGAAGAAATATGGTCTCATTCTAATAAAAATGAGATGCTAATCAATGCTCCATGGCCAAAATCAAATAAAAATATGGTAGATGTAAAAATTGAAAATGAACTTTCTATTATTATGAATTTGATATCTTCAATAAGAAATATTAAAGCTAATTTTGCGATATCACCTAAAAAAGAAATAGATCTAATTTGTAAAGTAGATAATTCTATGGCAAACGTGTTGAATAACTATAAAAGCTATCTTGAAAGATTAGTAAAGGTAACTAATCTTGAAACTGGTGAAAATATAAAAAAGCCATCGCAATCAACTACAATCGTGATAGATAATATAGAAGTTTATATTCCATTAAAAGATTTGATAGATATTGATAAAGAAATTGATAGACTTGAAAATCAAATTGAAAATTTAGAAGGACGATTGGGTGCTGTAAATCGTAAACTTGAAAATAAACAATTTGTATCTAATGCTCCTGAAAACATTGTAGCTCATGAGCAAAATAAAAAAAATCGTTATGAAAATGAGTTAATGATTCTTCAGAATAATTTAAACTCATTAAAATAATGGTTGATAAAACTTCATTTACAACTAATCTAAATACTGAAATTACCTACCTAAAAGGAGTTGGCCCTAATAGAGGTGTTAAACTTAAAAAAGCTGGGATTGAAGTTATAGATGACCTCCTATATCATTTTCCTAGACGTTATATTGATAGATCGAAAATACTAAGAGTTAATAGACTCCAAATTGGAGAACAGGGAATGATCGTTGGAAAAATTTGTTCTCTAAATATAAAACAAGCAAGAAAAAGGCGTTTTTTTGAAATGGGAGTCAATGATGGTAGTGGTATTTTAAAATGTATATGGTTTAGAGGATTAACCTGGATTGTAGAAAAATTTGAAATGAATGAGACTATTGCAGTTTATGGCAAAATAGAATATTACAATGGTTTTAGACTTATTCATCCTGAATTTGACATGTTAGATGATAATGAGGATCCCATAAATACTGGAAAAATTATTTCTATTTATCCATCAAATTCAGAACTTAAATCCGTTGGAATTGATAGTAGGGGCTTTAGAAGATTATTAAATAGTGCAATTGATATAGCTCATTCTTCTATAAAGGATTTTTATAATGATGATATAATAAAATTAAATAGTCTAATAGAATTACCAAGAGCGTTAAAAGATATACATCAACCCGAAAATCAAGAGTCTCTTAATAATGCCATATATAGATTAAAATTTGATGAACATTTTTTTCTTCAACTTATACTTGCTTTAAAAAGATCTAGCTTAAAAAGAAATAAGACAAAACAATTCAATAATGAAGATAAAATAGTTAAAGAAATTTTTAAACAGATACCATTTGAATTGACAGGTGCACAGATAAAAGTATTAAAAGAAGTTAGAACTGATTTAGAATCTGAAAAATCAATGAATCGATTAATTCAAGGAGATGTTGGTTGTGGAAAAACAGTAGTTGCATTATTGGCTGCAGGTATAGCAATTGATAATTCTTCTCAAGTGGCTATAATGGCACCAACTGAAATCCTAAGTGAGCAACATTTTAATAGCTTTAAAAAATATTGTGATTCAGTGGGCATAACATGTGAGCTATTAATTGGTAATCTAAATAAAAAGAAAAAAGATCAAATAGCCAGCCAATTAAAATCTGGTGAAATAGATATCATCATTGGAACGCATGCATTAATACAAGAAAATATTACATTTAAAAATCTTGGTTTAGCTATTATTGATGAACAGCATCGATTTGGAGTTGAGCATAGAAAGACGTTAATTAAAAAAGCAAAAAATGCAAATGTGCTTGCAATGACCGCAACTCCTATACCTCGAACTTTATCTATGACACTACATGGTGATATGGATATATCTATAATTGATGAACTTCCTAAAAACAGAATTCCTATTATCACCAAAATAGCAAATGAAGATAGGCTTGAATCAATTTATAGTTTTATGAGAAAAGAAATGGATGCAAAAAGACAATGCTATATTGTTTTTCCTATTATAGAAGAATCAGAAACATTGGATCTTGAGGCTGCAGAAACAAGCTATAAGAATATAAAGAAAAATATATTTCCTAATTATAGTGTAGGCTATTTACATGGGAAAATGAAGAAAGAAGAACGAGATCATCAAATGAAATTATTCATTGATAGAAAGATAGATGTTCTTGTAAGTACAACAGTAATAGAGGTAGGAATTGATAATCCTAATGCGACAGTAATGATGATAGAAAACGCTGAACGTTTTGGACTAACTCAACTACATCAATTAAGAGGACGAATAGGAAGAGGAGTAGAAAAAAGCTACTGTATTTTACTTCAACGAAAGGACACATCTATTGCTAATCATCGATTAAAAGTTATGGAAAATACTCTAAATGGTTTTAAAATATCAGATGAGGACCTTCAACTAAGAGGGCCTGGAGAGTTTTTTGGTAAGCGTCAACATGGCTATATGAAAACAAAGATTGCAGATATTTCGAAAGATGGAGATATCATTAAAGAAACAAGACATTTAGCATTTAACATTGTTGAAAAAGATCATGATTTAAGATCAATTGAATACCAGAAAATAAAAAAAGAACTAATATATAGATATAGTAATATGCTTGAATTTATAGATATAGGATAAATGATTATGGACGAAAATAAAAATATGCAACTTTTCATGGGTTTATGTACATCCTTGGTTTCACAAGCATGGATGCAATTAGGAAAAATTAAAAATCCAATGACTGATGAAATTAATGTGGATTTAGATGGAGCATCACTTACAATTGATATGCTTGTTATGCTTAAGGACAAGACAAAGGGTAATATCAGTGATGATGAATCTAAAATTTTAGATCAATCAATTAGTGAATTAAAAATGAACTATGTCATGTCTAAAGAAAAGAATGATAAACCGGAAGAAAGTTCAGAAGAAAAAGCAGAAGAAGAGACAAAAGAAGAAAATGAAAAAGAAAAATAGTCATTTATTTTTCACTCTTTCTTCTTTTTTCTTTCCATTAATAATCTATTTAAAAACGATGGCTCCTACGACATCGTTTTGGGATTGTGGAGAGTTTATAGCATGCTCTGTTACTCTAGGAGTACCACACCCACCAGGCACACCACTATTCCTATTACTAGGTAATGTTTTCTCTCAAATTCCAATTTTTAGTGATATTGGAGCCAGAGTTAATTTTATTTCACCTATTGCTAGCGCATTTTCGGTAATGTTCCTTTATCTAATTATTATACATCTGATAAAAAGGATAATAGGTGAAAAACAAGAGAATTCAGACTATACTAAGAAAATCAAGATAGCTGAATATAGTGGATTTATTGCTGCAGTTACATTTGCATTTACTGATTCTCAATGGTTTAACGCAGTAGAATCAGAGGTATATGCTTTATCAACGCTATTAACATCAATGGTTGTTTGGCTTATACTAAAATGGGATACTATATCTTTCAATAAAGATAGCATAAAGTATATTATAATCATCTCATATGTTATGGGGCTTAGTATAGGAATTCACTTATTAAATCTTCTAGCAATTCCATGCATTATTTTTATTATTTATTATAATGCTAGATTATCAAATACTAAGTATGAAAATATTTATAAAATAATAATTGATATATTGAAGGTGTCAGCTATTTCTCTAGTTATTTTTGCCACTATATATATTGGGATAATAAAAGGAATTCCAAAATTATCAGCATCAATAGACCAAATAATGAATCCTCTTTGGTTTCCTATTATTTGCTACATTTTTATTTTTGCATGTTGTTGCTATTATATATCAAACCAAACTCTAATTAATCATAGTAATAGACATCGTCAATCAATAACTATTATAATTTGCTTATTTATGATACTGATTGGATATAGTACATATAGTACAATATTTATTAGAGCTTCTCAACATCCATCCATTAATGAAAATAATCCAGATTCATCAGAATCTTTTCTCTATTACATGGAAAGAGAGCAATATGGAAGCTGGTCAATTCTAGATAGAAAAAGTACTCTTCAGAGACAAGAAAATATGAATTGGAAAAGATATACCAATGATAGAGATAATCCTAGTGGAAGTGAAGTATTAAGCTTTGTATGGAATTATCAAATCAAAGAAATGTACTTGAGATATTTTGCTTGGCAATTCATTGGAAGGGGTGATTTTGATTGGAATGTCCAAAATAAAGATGGTACAATAATTAAAAAGATAGAAGGAATTAATTGGACTAGATATATTATTCCATTCGCATTTATTTTAGGTTTAGTAGGCTTTTTCTATCACTTTAGAAATGATTATTTCCGTGCAATATCTATTTTATCATTATTCCTTGCAACAGGAATTCTAATTATTCTCTATTTAAATCAATATGACCCTCAACCAAGAGAGCGAGACTATTCTTATGTAGGAAGCTTTTTTGCATTTTCAATATGGATTGGGATAGGAGTATTTGCATTAATTGATAAAATAACTAATCAATTAAAAGACCATCTTGCAAGCAATATCACAAGCGTAGGTTTAGCTCTATTACTATTAATTGCAATGCCTATAAATATGCTTGCTAAAGATTATAATTCTCATGATAGATCTGGTAATTTTGTTGCATGGGATTATGCATATAACCTATTAAACTCTTGTGAGCCTAACTCTATTTTATTCACCAATGGTGATAACGATACATTCCCCCTATGGTATATACAAGAAGTTGAAAATATTAGGAAAGATGTTCGAGTTGTAAATCTTAGTTTATTAAATACCCCATGGTATATTAAACAATTAAAGAATGAGTACAAAACTCTTCCAATTAATCTAGAGGATAGTTCCATAGAATCTTTAGATCCATTGGTTGGGACTGCTTTTGCATTACAAAAATGGACCTCTGAATGGGATAGGCTAAATAGTGGATTAAATAACTATTTTATGGAACAATATAATCAGCGATACAATATTTTAAATCATGGAATACCAGTCGAATGGGGTCCTGTAGATGCTGTAATTGATTACAATGGCCATAAAATAGATTTTCAATTACGACCTACCTTTAGTAATTATCTTAAAGTTCAGGATATAATGGTTTTAGAGTTAATTGATGATATGCCGATTGATAGGCCTGTATATTTTGCGGTAACTGTATCACCTGGGCATAGATTAGGGCTTGACAGTTATCTAGAAATGGAAGGTTTAGTATATAAATTTACACCAGAAAAAAATATAGATAATTCAATGTACCCTAGATTAAATATTAATCAGATAACTAAGAATATCACACAAACAATAGATATGAATACTATAATTAAAACTGGAGAAGATTATACAAATCTAAGAAGTAAACAGGAAGGAATATATCGTTATAGAAATTTAAATAATGAAGAGATTTTCTTTAGTCATAATATTGAAAGATTAGTTCAGAATTATAGATCAAGTTTTTTACAAATAGCAATAGAGTTGATATCAGATGTATCAAAATACCCTGAAGTCAATAATATATTGATTCAAATGGAAAATTATTTCCCTATTGATGTAATAAAAATTGCACATCCTGATGTGCAAATTCAAGTTGGAAACTTATTTAATGCAGTAGGAAATATGGATATGTTTAATAAGTATATGATTCATGCTAGCAATCGAAATGATTTAGATATTCAACAATCTTATACAGTAGGGCAATTATTGCTTGAGAATTCTAATGATACAAAATTGGCTGTTAATCATTTTTATGATATGCTAATTCAATATTCAGATGTATTTGAAATTTATCAAAGCCTATCACTTGCATATATTAAAAATGACCAGATTGATGCTGCAATTAAACTAATAGAAGATTGGATATTATTATACCCAAAGGATAGCAAAGCAATAGAATGGTTAAATCTAATAAAAAACCAATCGTAGAAAATCCTCTTTTAAGTATAATAATCCCTCATCATGGCGGATTTAAAATATTAAATAATTGTTTAACCTCATTAAATAAATCAACATTCACAAATCATGAAATCATTCTAGTTGATAATAAATCAAAGGATGATAGTGTGTCTCAAATTAAGAATAAATTTCCCTATGTTAATATTTTAACTCAAAATAATAATTTAGGTTATGCAGGTGGATGCAATATAGGAGCAACTAAAGCAAAGGGAAAATTTTTACTATTTTTAAATAATGATACTATTCATGATTCAGAGTGGATACAACCTCTTATTGAATTAATATCTAAAGATAATAGTATTGGCTCCATTCAACCTAAGGTACTAAATATAAATAATAATAAGCTGTTTGATTATGCTGGAGGATCAGGAGGATTTCTTGATATTTTTTGTTATCCATTTATAAGAGGAAGGATATTTAATAGTATAGAAGAAGATAAAAATCAATATGATAATCAACAGGATATTTTTTGGACATCAGGGTGTGCTTTTATAACAAGAAAAGATTTATTTTTACGCATTCTATTTGATAGAAAATTATTTGCCTATATGGAAGAGATAGATTATAGCTGGAAAGTTCAATTATCTGGATATAAAAATATCATAGAACCCAAATCAATAATATATCATAGCGGTGGAACTCTTAATGATAGAAATTTTCTTAAAAGCTATCTAAATCATAGAAATAGCATGATACTATTTTTAACAAATCATAATTTTCTATTTATGCTATTCTTATTACTGCCAAAAATGATTTTAGAAATGGCATCATTATTACGATACTTTCTAACTGCTAACTTTAAAGCTTTTATCGCTCAGCTATTTGCTCTTATCTGGATTTTATTTCATCCTTTTTATATAATTAAAAGAATTATTCAAGTTAATAGAATTAAAAAAGTATCACTAATTTCAATAACAAAAAAAATGTACAAGCCTAGTATTGTATTTGATTACTTTATCTTAGGAAAGAAAAAATATTCTGAATTAATTGACTAATTTAGTTTCTCTAGATAACTCACAAAAAATAACAGAAAATACCACAATAGCTCCACCGATATAGGATATAATACCTAATACTTCATAGCCAAAATAAACAGAAAATAATGCCGCAAAAACTGGTTCCATAGCAATAATGATTGCAGTCTCACTAGCAGATAGAATTTTTTGTGCCCATATCATAACCAATAACGCAAATGTAGTTCCAAGAATACCAGTAATTAAAATTGCACTAATAGCTGCATTTGAAAATTCAACTTGATGAATAGGTTCTACTATGACACTGGCTATAAGTGATAACAACCCTGCTGTTACGGATTGAATTACAAAAAAATTAATTACTTTATCTTTATTTAATCTATCTTGCATAATAATATGAATGGCAAATGATAGGGCGCAACCAAAGGTTAGTTTATCTCCAATGTTAAACCCGCTAGGTGAGATCATTTGAATTCCTATAAATGCAAGCAAAACAGAAATCCAAATTCTCAATGAAATACTTTCCATCTTAAAAAGATATAATATGATAGGAACCATTAATACGCTAATACTTGTAATAAAAGCAGAATTAGTGGGACTCGTTGCTTCTAGCCCATAATTCTGAAATCCATAACCTATAAATAGAACTACTCCACATAAAAATGGGCCAACAGCATTTTCTTTAATTGATTTAAAATCAACCCAATATATAATACATAAAGCGGCAAGTAGAAATCTCACTCCAGCAAAGAAAAATGGTGGGAAAGTTTCTAAATTAATCGCATCTTTTACAACTAAAAATGTTGCACCCCAAATTAAGGCTGTTACTAATAATCCTAATTGAGCAACTATTTTTTTATTTTTCAGCATTTACAATTGTTGTTATCCCAAACGTAAGATTATTACATGAAACATTTTTAAAACCTACTTCTTCTAACAGAATTTTTAATTCATTTGGTGTCATAAAATTTTCTACTGATTCAGGAAGGTATCTGTAGGCTTTTGAATTTGAGAATAATGATGCTACTCTTGGCAGTATATTATTAAAATAAAATTTAAATAATTTTGATATTATTGTTGACTTTGGATGGAGAAACTCCAAGATCCCAATTTTTGAATTCGGTTTTAAAACCCTATAAAACTCTTCTAGTCCTTTTTTACAATCTCCTAAATTTCTTAGTCCGTATGAAATAACTAATTTATTGAAAGCATTATCATCAAATGGTAGATTTTCTGCATCGCCCTCCATAAATACAATATCTTCTGCATTCATTTTTTTTGATTTTTTCTTTGCAATATCAAGCATATTAATGGAAAGGTCTAGTCCAATAATTTCTGATTTATATTTTTTCTTAATTGCAAAAGCGACATCACCAGTACCAGTTGCAACATCTAGCACCTTGTCATCTTTCGAAAAACCAAGAGATTTGATGAATTTTTTTCTCCAAATAATATCTATACCAAGACTTAAAAAATGATTTAAAAAATCATATGTAGTTGATATATCATTGAAGATATACTTTACAAATTCTTTTTTATTTTTACCTTTGTGTGTGAATTCATTCATAATGATTTTATCAATATTTCAATTGTTTAAGTATATATGAATTTATAAGATTGATTTGTAAATATATAGATAAAATAATGTACCTAGAAAAAAATAAATTATCACTTTTATATAAAGTTGCTAAGAAAAAATCTGAGCAAAAAAAATCTACAATAGTATTTTCTTTTACTCAAGAAATTAAACTTAGTAATAATTTCATATCATTAATAGATATAGAATTAGGTAAAAGTAAAAAGAAATCATACTGGGGGCAGAAAAATAAAAATAGAGAGTTTATATCATTTGGAGAAACTTTTTCTCTTAATACAGATAATTTAGATAAATCTTTTATCAATCTTAATATTGAGAAAATCATCAATGACAATGTTAATTTCAATGAAACAAAACAAAATAATATTCCCATTTTTATTGGTGGGCAAAACTTTGATATTAATAAAACCAATATAGATATTTGGAGAAAATATAAATCTGTTAATTATCAAATACCTGAAATATTAATTTTAAAATCAGATAATCAAACAACAATAACATTTTTCACCTTAATGAATAAGCCATTTAATTCTATTTATTCTAAGTGCTATGATTATTATAAAGCAATTGAAGATTATTCTGATAATCAGAAAAAATCTAAAATGATATTTAAATCAGAGGGAATTAAGACTGATAAAAATAAATTCATTGATCAAGTAGCCTATATAAAAGATAAAATTAAAAAAAAGAAAGTACGTAAAGTTGTTTTATCTAATATTTATAAATACTCAATTAAAAAAGAAGGGACTTATTCTCTTTTATTAGAATCTATGATTAAGGAATACCCAGAATGTACAATTTTTTATTTTGATTATTTAAATGAAGGTAAATTTTTAGGTGCATCTCCAGAACTTGTATTAAAGAATACTAATAATAATATAGAAATAGATGCGCTTGCAGGATCTATAAATAATGGTAAAACTATATCAGAACAAAAAGAAAATGAAAAGAAACTATATGAAAGCAAGAAAATAAATGATGAGCATGATATTGTTATTAAAGGTATTAAAAAATCCTTACTAGAAAATAATATTAAAATCAAATGCGGTAAAAAACATGTTCTAAAATTAAAAAATATCCAACATCTAAAAACATCCATTACTGCAATAAAGAATGATATGAAAATTATGGATATATTAAATACACTCTCACCTACACCTGCTCTATCTGGATATCCAAAAAATAAATCTATAGATATTATTAATGATATTGAAGATTTTGATAGAGGATGGTACTCAGGTACAATTGGCTATATTAGTAACAATCTAAATGCTGAGTTTTATGCAGGATTAAGATCTGCTTATATAAATGATGAATATATTTATATTTATGCAGGTGCTGGCATTACTATAGATTCGAATGAAGATGAAGAATGGCTAGAAATAAAAAACAAAATGAATGCAATCGATCAAATAATTAATGAATAATAATATAAATTTAAACTGGGCCAATCAAATAGCTAATATTCTAGATAGCTTAGGTATTAAGGATATTTGTATCTGTCCAGGTTCAAGAAATACTCCTTTAACCATAGCGTTTACAAATAATTCTAACTTCAGGTGCACTAGTCATATCGATGAAAGATCTGCAGCGTTTTTTGCTTTAGGAATATCTAAAAAAAGTAAAATTCCATCTGTTGTAATATCTACATCAGGAACTGCCGTAGCTAACTTCTTCCCTGCAATTATTGAATCAAATCTTAGTAGAAATCCATTAATAGTTATAACAGCTGATCGTCCAGCTTATTTAACTAATACAGGAGAGAACCAAACAATTAACCAACAAAATATTTTTGGAACTCATGTTAGGAAATTTCAAGATTTAGATTTACCTAGCAATAATGAAGAAGGGATTTATGATAAAATTGTATCATCATTTAATAAAGCAATTGGAACATCAAAATCACCTCCTGGTCCAATTCATATTAATATACCTTTTGAAGAACCTCTTATTAAAAATTTATCTAATAATCAAAAAACAGTTATAAATGAAATATCTATTCCTAAGTCAGAAAAATTTATAAATGATAATAATATTAATATTCCTGATTTAAATGATAGCATAATAGTATGTGGCGAGATTAAAGAAAAAGATTCTATAGATCATATACTAAAACTTTCAGAACATTTAAATGCTCCTATCTTAGCAGACCCAACATCCAAAATAAGATATTCCAACAAACACAAAAATATCATTTCTAATTATAATTTATTTTTAGATAGGGCTGATTTAAATTTAAATATCATAATACGATTTGGTCGAAAACCAACTTCAAAATTATTATGCAACCTATTAAATAATCATAAAAATACTCTATACGTTGATAGATATCCCCAATTTAATGATAATACAAAAAATACTATTGCTTGTGATATTAAATATTTTTCGAAACTAGCCATAGATAGAACAGACTCTAATAATGATAATAATAATCTTAATTCATTAGTGTCATTACAAAGAAAAATAAATTCTCTTATTGAGTCAATAGATATAAATCATAATAGATGTGAAGGAGTATTAATTAATAAT
>CEVN01049717.1_pt1 | contig 12055 bp, 9 predicted proteins | sample 427041 | NCBI WGS metagenome assembly CEVN01 (sample SAMEA2623463, study PRJEB7988) | marine metagenome | biome: marine biome (ENVO:00000447); feature: surface water layer (ENVO:00002042); material: "saline water (ENVO:00002010), including plankton (ENVO:xxxxxxxx)" | depth 5 m
CCTTCACCAGAAATCAATCTATCAAATCCAGAACTTACCTTACTACCCGATGGGCAAATGCAACTGGACTGGAATGCAACTGGCGATATTGAAAACCCTTACTTTGGAGGATGGAAAATATACAGAGTAACCAGTCCGATTACGGCATCGACTTACTTCCCAGACCCTGCAGTAACTGATAGCGAGTTCATATGGAACGGTTTGATGCAAGGTGCTCTGTCCGCTACATTAGAAGCAACTACTACCTCATGGATTGACGAAAGAGGTTTGGAAACGGGAATCTGTTCATCTTATGCCATTATTCCAACCGATCGAACTGGAGAGCCAGACTTCTTGGAAGCCAAGGTTTCACTTGCCAACGGAGTACCAGGTCTAACATGTGGCGATGCTATTGACCCTAATTCGGAAGTATCTGGGCTAAGCGCGTCAGTAACCTACAACAACGACACAGCTTGCTTTGACTTGTACAATGATTGGCATCGCTGTTATGAATTGACACTAAAATGGACATGGCCAGATAATGAACCTGAAGGCGAAATTACATGGAATATGTACCGAATCGAACAGAAGCCTAACGATGTTGATTTGAGATATATCGAACCTATAGCAACCGGCCTGGTTAATTCCCCCGGTGAAGAGGGTTCATTCACACAATATGGAACTGAATATGATGGCATAGCACCTTATCGTACATACTACTTCATCCTAACTCCATTAGATAGCGTAGGAAATGAATTCACACTTGTGGATTACCCTTCGCAAAATGTTGAAAGAGTATACATCGAAGACCAATATTGGCAATACAACGAATATAGAATCCCTGAGCCTGAACCTGAACCTGAACCGCCATACGGAGTAGAGTGGTTGGGTGATTTGCAGGACTACATGGGAATCGAGAATTTCCAAATTGCAGGTATGGTAATGCTGCTTACAATAATTATCAATTTCATCGGACTGCCACTGATTTTGAAGAAGAGGAAACGCATGAAGCGAGTTGTTGCAAAGCGTGCTGCAAACAATCCTGCAAATTTGGATGACGAATTCCAAGATTTCTTCAACTGAATTTTGTTGACCGTCTGTTTTATCTCAAATAGCAAAGTGGGGCGAATGCTTGCGGCGATCGCATAGCCTGGCCATTGCGTCGGATTGCTAATCCGATGGGTCTTCCCACGGGGGTTCGAATCCCCCTCGCCGCGCTTACTAAGAGTTCAAATCTAGATACACAATATCTTGTTTGAGTTACTCCGCATTGAACACTTTACGGTCCTTATTGGAATTTTTCCAGTCCATCGCCAACTTATTGATTATTGGGACTGCAATGATGAATGCAACTGTGAAATGCCAAACAAAATCATTAGGAACGGCTACAATGTATACAAATGCAATGAACATCCATGCAAGATAACCAAGTGAGCGCATAAATGAAGCAAAGGCCAGTGGCATTCTTTCATTTGAGTCTAGATCTTCGTTTGGATCTATTCTCCAAACAGAAATTGAATACCAAATTGTAGTCACTGTCGCAAGTACCGCCCATGCAACTGGAAGTCCAGAATCGGTCCAATACAAAGGCACTGCGCCCAATAACAATAGAAGAAAACAATAGATTTTCGACTCTAATAGAGTACGCTCTGCACCCTTTACATCAGGCAGCATTGGCACACCGACTTTACCATATTCTCCACTTCTGTATAACGCTAAAGCCCAGAAGTGAGGGGGCGTCCATAAGAAAATCAACATGAATAACATCCATGGAATCGGTGATGCCAAATCAAAAGGATTGATGTTATCTGGAATTGTTTCTCGTGCTGCTACAATCCAGCCAATAACGGGAGGAGTTGAACCTGCAATACCGCCAATTACAATATTTTGAGGTGTTCTTCTCTTCAGCCATATTGTGTATACAAATACATAGAATAAAACTGAAAACATCGACCAAAAAGCCGCTTTCCAATGGAATGGAATGAATACTGCTGAGCCCAATATAGCCATACAAATTCCAAAGATCAGTGCGTGATTAGGTGAAATCCAGCCATTCGGAATTGGCCTTGTTCTAGTTCTTGACATGCCTGGATCGATATCCCTGTCATACACCATATTGATTGCATTTGAACCACCTGCAGCTAATGTGCCCCCTACCAGGGTGATAAGACAGGCTTGTAGTGTATCTAGCCACGTTCTGTCACCAGAAATGGCATCACTTCTGACCATCAAGTCATGAGCAACTATTGCACATATCGCAGTAATCTGCAACAATACAACTACTCGCAATTTCATCAATTGCAGGTAAATTGTGAACAGACCGGGCCTATCATTCATCTTCGGCACCTTCTTCACTTAACCGCAGCAACATCAAACCGATTGATGCACTCAAGAAACTTGCAACACCTAGTACTAGATGAAGTAAAGACAAACCTTCTGGGAAATCTCCCATCTTTGCATAAACGACATACATGCCACCAACGAAAACATTTGCTAACCAGAATGCACCAGCGGTATCTAAACAATGAGAGTAAGCCTTGTGGACTCCTTGCTCTCTAGCATTTTCTTTGAATTTCATTACTCCGAAGATTAGAGCGATTCCTACAATGCCCGCTCCTAATCTGTGTACCATCTGAACCAAAATACCACTATTGTCCATGCTTGGTAAAACATCTCCTTGGCACTTAGGCCAACCGTCAGGGAAACCGATTGAACAACCTTGGTTCGCATTTGGAGAGGAGGAGACCCAAGCCCCCAAAATCAATAACAAGAATATCGAAGCGGTAAGTATTGAATATCGTTTGAATTGATTCTGCTTAAACTCGGTAGGTACTGAGAAAACTTTCCAGTTTGCTCCTTCGATTTTCCTCATGGCCAAATATTGCCATATCAATATGTAAACGAAAATACAAGCCAGCCCTAAATGCAATGCTACGGACCAATCTGCATTGTCAAACCTGACAGTGACAGCACCTGCAATACCTTGAATCGTAAGCAAAATTCCAGTAAAGAACGATATTTTTACCAATGATGGTCCATACTGTTCTTTGCGTTTTAAAATTATCAAGAAATTAGCCAATACAGGAATTGCCATCAAACTTGCTAGCAAACGGTGAATCCATTCTATGAATATCTCAAAAGTAGTGTATCGATGGTCTGGACCTCGGCTGTCGTACTCCTCGGTTTCATCATACCATATTCCTTGATCTTCCTGAGAAACATCAAATCCCCATGTTCCAAAACACTGGGGCCAATCAGGACAAGATTCACCCGCATCATAGATTCTAATCGTACCTCCTACTACGATGATCATCATTGCCATTATCGCAATCGCGAGAGGCAAGGTGGAGGGGCGGCGGAACCATTTGGATTCCATTGAATATAGGGGGCTAGAGGCTCCCTTTTAACAAACCGGACTTCATGCGCTGTGACATGAGGGCAATCTTAGTCGCCTGCCTATTTGCGACAGTTGCATTTTTGCCTGGTTTTAGTGATGCTCACGGCATTCCTGGAGCGCACTCTGAAGGATATATTGCTGATGTATTAGTAGTCGACTTAAATTGTGAAGAAAATCACACTTGTGTTTCCCGCCCGAGTAATATTGTCGAGTATTACGGCGCAGATTGGTGTGAAGAATGCCCAGCAGTAGAAGACCAACTACGAAATGTCACAGGAAATTCCTCAATCATTTTGAGCCACAGGCCATCATCAAGTGATGATTTCTGGTTACAAGAATCCAAGGAAAGATTCCTTGATGTATACGGGTTATGGGGCTATCCAACAATTGCAGTGGATGGGCATTACATTTTAGCTGGACCAACTCAATCCCAGGAATTGAATTCATTGTTATCTGAATCTGAATCAAATTATTCTGGAATTTCAAATCTTACTTTGTCAGATGGAAACATAACCTTGGAAGGCAACTTCACCAATATGTCAATCGACATTTGGACATTGCATGCTGATGACAACCTAACCTATCTAGTAACAAATCACACAAATTATTCTCAATCTAATTCGGTAGACATCAGTGGAGACAAGTTGGTCATTGTGCTCTCCAAACCGGGATACATTGCCCTGATTTCGGGTTCATCTATGCCGGCAAACGACTACATTCCAGATGGGGGGATTGATTCAATAGAAACTGAGACCGACTCTATCAGCGGTTCAACTGTGATAATTATCACAATATTGCTATTGATGATATCTCTTCCAGCGACCTACCAACTATTCCAAGTGATGAGAACTCCAACACCCCCTATTGAGGAAGAATAAGTGGGTAACTTGTTGCGTAGGGTTCAAGAACAGGACGATGGTCGCAAACTTCGCACGAACTGTGCATGAGGTGTCAACAATGGTCAAACCAAAGAATCCCCACACCCGCTTTGAGCGCGCTAGAATCATTGGAGCACGTGCTCTTCAAATTGGAATGGGCGCACCACTAAACGCTCCTGAAGAGGTTCTACGTGAAGCGTTTAAAGATGAATTAGTATCACTATATGGAATGGAAGAAGCATCTGTTAGATTCGTCCTTGACCCGCTAAAGATTGCGATGTACGAGTACGATAACGAACTAATTCCAATCGATACCGACCCACATGAATAATTATTCAGTTTTCTGCGGCATATCCGTAGAATTCTGGATTTTCTGGATTTGGAAGAGCGTCTCGCTTAACCAGCATTGTTCTTACAGCCCATAGGTCTGTAAAAATTCTATATTTTAGGGTCATATCGAGGTAATCAACACCACTAGATCCTCCAGTACCCATTCTCCTTCCTATCATTCTCTCGACCATTCTGGCATGGTGGGAGCGGAAGAGTAACATCGATTCTTCTAAATCAACAACAGTATCAATCATTCTTCTAGGCCACGAAAGCAATGGAAGTTCACGATATGATTCTATGAAAAGTAATCCAGCGCGAGCTGCTGAAACTTCACCATCTGGTAACAAGAAATTCCTAGCGCCTTCAATTCCAGATTGTATTCTTGGACGAATTGTTTCTTCAGACCCATGTCCTATCTTTACCATGTGAGCAATTACTGACTCGCCGTGCTCCTCCATTGAACTTAGATGTCCTTCGACGAAATCTCGCAATACATTTACATCACCAGATACTCCATTAACTGGCGTTCTTGAAAGCCACCTCTGCAATACATCGTTCAAAGAAGGCATATTGTCAACACGATTCATATCTTCCATAACCGAATCACTCAATTTTCCTTCAGAGTGTAACTTACGGTTATGTTCCATTGGGTCCATGCCCCCAATTCTTTGCTCCGATTCAAGCCCGAGAAGCATTTCTAGCATCCGCATCTGCCAACTTTCAAACCCAGATGAGGTACCTAGCCGATCTCTGAAAGCCAAGAAATCTTGAGGAGCTAGGGTTTCCATGACTTTCCACTGAGATGCTAGCAGACGGAAAATTTCCGAGCAGCGTTCAAGGTGGCTTACAATTACTGGTATCTGTTTTTCATCTACTTCGGAAACATCCATCAGCGTTAACACATCCTCTAATTCTCTGTTAATCTGCTTGAACCACAACTCGAAAGCCTGGTGAGTCACGATAAAATGCATTTCATGATTAGAAGGGGCAGGCGTATGGCCTTCAGGCCCGGATTGCAAAGACAGTAACTCATCCAATTGTAGATAGTTTCCATAGGTCATCCGACTGTTGGGAGTTTTCCCGCTCATATTCAATGCAGAGAAGGCAGGGCTTGAAACCTTGACGGATGAATTTGGGTGCTCCGATGTCGGTTTTTCATGGATTTTTTTGAGCAAAAAGTATTCTATTTGCGTAACGGATATTAGTAAGACACTGAAGCCGTCGACATGGGCGTAGACACTGGACTGTTGCGGAATTGGCTCGAATCCTACGACCCTGACAACATCACAATCGGTGTTGTTGCATCTCATTCATCGCTCCAAATTCTGCATGGAGCAAGACAGGAAGGCTTCAGAACTTTAGGAATTGCAGTTGGAGAAAACCGAAGAAGATTCTATTCGGCGTTCCCTGGTGCTGATCCAGATGAATGGTTAATGCTAGACAACTATCAAGAAATGCTTGACCATGCTGATTGGTTCAGAGAAAACAACGTAATCATTGTACCACACGGCTCTTTGGTCGAATATCTAGGGAGTGAAAATTTCAAAAATTTGCGCGTTCCAACATTTGGAAATCGTGGAATCCTACACTGGGAAAGCAGTAGAGAAAGACAGAGACAGTGGCTGGAAAAAGGTGGCTGTTCGATGCCTAAGGTGATAGATGACCCTCACGAAATCAACGGACCTGTAATTGTCAAATACGCTGGTGCCAAAGGTGGAGAAGGATATTTCATCGCTAGAGATTATCGAGACTTCAGAAGAAATGTGAAGTTGGAAGAAGAGTATACGATTCAAGAATATGTCCTAGGTTGCAGATATTATCTCCACTTTTTCTTCGACCCTACTGCGGATGATGGATTCCAAGTTCAAGGGCACGGCTCGAATGCAGGAAAGAACCTAGGAAGGCTAGAGTTGATGAGCATGGACAGAAGAGATGAATCCAATGTAGATGAATTCTACAAACTGGGAAGTCTAAGAGACCTACGTGAAATGAGTCTTGAACCTTCATTTGTTGTAACTGGGAATCAACCTGTAGTTATTCGTGAAAGTTTACTTCCTAGGGCTTTTGAAATGGCAGAGGGCACAGTTGCTGCTTCGTTCGAATTAGAAGAAGGTTCCAGAGGAATGATTGGTTCATTCTGCCTAGAAACAATTGTTACAGATAAATTAGAATTTAGAGTATTCGAGATTAGTGCGAGAATAGTTGCTGGTTCGAATCCCTTTGTCGGAGGTTCGCCTTACAGCGACATCAATGAGCCTTTCATGTCTACAGGACGTAGAATCGCTCGCTCAATCAAGAAGGCTATCAAAAACGATTGTCTTGAAATGATTCTATCGTGATCAATCATCTTCGAGTAGGTCTCCAAGAATATCTGGAGATTCCACGACTGTTTCATCATCAGACTGTTCTTCTGAACCATCCCATTCACCGCTTTCAAGCGCTGCAAGTTTGTCCTTAGCATCCTTAGCCTTAGCAGCCCTAGCTTCAGGGTCTTCGATAGTAAATTCGCAAATTAGCATAATCGGGTCACCATTGGTAATCTCTCCCTCGAACTCTAGTATATCTCCACCTGCGTTGCAAACGACCTTGAAACTGGTTGGATCTTTTGAGCGGCGCTTCTTGTGTTTCTTGTAGTGGTGCACATATGCCTTGTAAGTGCCGCCTGGTGCCTTTCCTTCAGGCCAAACAACATTCTCTACAGGCTTCTTTGTTTCCGGCCTCACATTGGCATCGACGTCTAACTCTCCACCACAAGCTGATTCTCTGTTACCACCGTGAATCCTTTCTCCAGAAGGACATACAACGTGTAGGTCTAAGTCGTTGTAATTGTTCCACATTAGTGAAATCTGAACATCAGAGGATTTTGCACCTTCTCTTTCTAATCTCTCTCTGAGTTCCTTGAGCGCAACTTCAGTGGCCTTGATTGACTCCAACTCTGCGGCTTCGTTTTCAACAATTTCTGCAAGACGCTGCTCTTCTGCCTCGGCTAATTCGATTTGCCTTTGTTCTTCAAGTTCGATTGCAAGGCGCTCCTCTTCAGCGATTCTCTCTGTTTCTTGAGCGACTAGTGCTTCTTCAATCTCGTCTTCAGTTCCTCTTTCCTCTGGTGCTTCGAGATTGAACTCACATACTAGCATAATCGGGTCTCCAGCCGACAACTCGCCCTCATAGTGATTCACATCGCCACCTGCATTAACGACAACTCGGAATTTGGTTGGATCTTTTGAGCGTCGCTTCTTATGCTTCTTGTAATGGTGAACATATACCTTGTATTCACCAGGTGGTGCATGGAAATTAGGCCAGACGATATTCTCTACAGGCTTCTTAGTTTCAGGACGCACATTGGCATCGACATCTAATTCTCCACCACATTCTGAAGCTTTGTTGCCGCCATGGATTCTTTCTCCAGATGGGCACAAAACATGCAAATCTAAGTCATTGTAATTATCCCACATTAATGATACTTGAACTTCTGAGGTCTTTGCGCCTTCTCTGTCTAAGCGCTTGACTAATTCTCTTTCAGCTTGTTCGGATGCCATTTGAGCCTCAAGCGCATCGGATTCTTCTTGAGCCTCTATTTCTGCTTGGCGCTCCTCTTCGGCTTCTTTCAACTCTTGCTGTCTTTCCTCTTCCCTCTCTGCGGCAAGACGTTCTTCCTCAGCAAGACGTTCTGCTTCTCTCTCAGCAGCGAGTTTTCTAGCCTCTTCCAATTCAGCCTCTCTGGCTGCCTCGTATTCCGCTTTCTTACGAGCTTCCTCGGCTTCCAATTCAGCAAGTTTTTCCTTTTCTTCTTGCATCAATTTAGCAGCGGCTTCCTCTGCCAATTTCTTACGAACTTCTTCTTCCGCAAGCAAGATTGCGCGTTCATCTCTCCTCTTGGAGGAAAGGTGCCTTTCTACTTCAGCTAATTTGCGGTCAAATTCATTGTGTGCTTGGGAAAAATCAGGTGCACCGCGACGGGTTAAATCCTGTCTCTGAATGGTCATAGTCCGTGAACTGCGGTCATCTTCTCTGACCAACATGAACCAAATACCAAAGAGAAATGCTCCCCCAAGGAACCCAACCATTAGCCAAGATGTGAGTTCCATTATCCGGCCCTAGACCAAACTGGGACTTATTTCCATCGCCTATAATTTCAATGTAAAAAATGACTATTGTGACAAATCTTTGACCTTTTCAACCAAATCCATTTTTCTTATTCTCCACATTCCAATTGGCGTCAATGCAATAGAAATGCCAACGATTATTCCAACGATTGTGAAAGTTGCAGCAAATTGTGGTTCAATCGTGAAATAAAATGCCCACTGAACCTGTGATTGGATCAAAAGTACTGTGCCAAAGTAGGCAAATATCGCACCTAATATTCCGCCAATCAAACCAATTCCGAGATGTTCCCAGAACATCATTTTCCCAACTTTGCTCATAGGAGCCCCTAATACACGAAGAGTGGCTAGTTCTGTATCTCTCTCAGCCAAATTCATCAACAGAGTGTTGAACAGAACAGCAATTGCAATAATTATGCCTAAGAATTGTACTGCGCCAAGTGCCTTCTGCTGTTCTTCTAGTAAAGATTCGACTGTTTTGATTGAATCGCTATTTAGGCTGTAGCCAACTGTGATGTTAGACAGCCCTTCCAAAGAAGAATCGTCGGGAATTTGTATCAAGATTGATGTTGATTCAACTCCGGTTATCTCTGATAAATCCGCTCTGTGGAAATATATCGTACGAGAAACTTCTCCTTTGGTAATTCCAGTAATTTCGACATCATGGATGGAATTTCCAACCATTATCGAAACTACATCTCCAGTCTTCCAATCTAAGAACTCGGAAGTACCTTGATCGATTAGAACCTGAGGCTTGTCATTATTGGAAGAAGGTAATTCACCAGACAGCAATTCAACAGAAATCATTGAAGATTTGTCATCGATAGTGGAAAAACCATCTAAACCGTACCCTAACATTGCACGATTATCATCAACCAAGCCTATTGGGAAATTGATCATTAATTCATAGTTGCCTTCATTTTCCTCAACCCAGTCGATGACTGCATCTTCTCCTCCTATTGGGGCAGATGCTTGAATATCCCATGATTGCTTATCCTTAATGCTTCCAAGCAGGCTATCTTCCATTGAATCCATCATGAATAGCATTGCACCAAATAGCAACATAGAGATTCCAACTGCGAAAAATGTGAATCCTACCCGCATAGGTTTTCGTAAACTTGAGCGGATTGAAAGACCTACAGTAGCAGGTAAACCTGAGGTTATTCTTTGTAATTTCCTAGATGACACTTTCACCTCATGTTGTCCTCTAAATACCTTCAATGGTTGTAAGCGAGATGCTTGCCATGCCGGTCTGATTCCAGCTAATAGAACAACAATCATTGCGATAATTACAATTTGAAAAATCAATGAGAACTCTACATCATTTTTTATCGGTAATCCAATCATTTTTTCAAAAAATGAAAGCATCCCTGGTGCACCAACAAAAATTCCTAACAATGTACCGATTACAGATCCAAACAATCCAATAAAGACTGGTGCAATGATATATCCTGGCATAATAGCCATTTTTGAAACACCTAGAGTCCTTAGGACTGCTATTTCCTTTGCTTGTGATTGAATCAACCTTTGTAAACTAAGGAAGATTGTAATTCCTGCAATTGCAGCAATCATACCTGTCACGTACGGATACATCTTCGCAGCACCTTCTGCATCAGCACGCAATACCTCTACTGAAAATACGCCTGAACGGTCATAGACACTGACTGGAGAATCATCAACTTCATTCATTAGGATTGAGATATCGTTTACCAACTTAGTGAGTTCTGGATTTTCATTTGTTTTCGTTGTCGACTGTAGATCGTAAGCAGGCTCGCCTTCTACGTCGATTAGTATCATGTTAGATGACCCTGCACTTAGATTCGCTAACGCCTCTAAACCAGCATCGGTCATGTAGCCAGTAGCAAAAGTTCCTTCTTCAGCAGGTAATGAAGAACCCTCTGTAGCAAAATATAGATGCATGGAGTGGAAGCCAATTCCAACAACTTTGTATGTTGCTTTTCCATAACCTGAACTAATCTCGATATCAGTTCCTAATTCAATATTAAGAGCAGTCGCAACGTGACTATCTAGTACAATTTCATCTGAATTTTCAGCAATTTTTCCTGAAGATAAGTCGCTATAAGTCGGCATCCAAACCTTGTCTACCAATCCCTCATCAATTCCATGCCAGACTGCAGGTATCGCCTTTTCAGTTCCATCAGAATCTGATGTAAACATCATCCCATCGAGAATTAATCTTGATTCACAGTTCTGCAATTTGAAATCTGATTCAGGCCAGTCATTTGCAATACTGTTGCAGATATTTTCCGATGTCGGTTCATCCCAAATTCCACTAGGATTTTCTATCCAAACATCTGCTAGATTGATACCTTCTTCGGCATCATAAATTTCGTCATATAGCGTGGTAGCAGCATTTGCATAGGCGCCGAAAGAAATTCCAGCGAAAACGCCGACTGCTACCATGAAAACAACTGCCGATAAACGAAGTTTAGTTCGCCATAGGCTTCTTGCCAGTCGTTTGGTTAACAGCATCGACATTCTGAAACCTCGCTAATTCACTTTCTCGTCAGATATGATTTTTCCACTATCCAATCTAATTACGCGAGTCGCATATCGCGATAATGTTTCATCGTGAGTTACCATAATCGTGGTGATTTGTTCTGTTTCACAAGCTTTGACAAGTACTTCCATTACCATTTCCGATGTTTTAGAATCTAAGTTTCCAGTCAATTCATCTCCAAGTAATAGTTTGGGGCCCTTTGCTAAACTACGTGCGATAGCCACTCTTTGTTGTTGACCACCGCTTATTTCTGCAGGGAATCGGTCGACTTCACCCTCAAGGCCAACTAATTTCAACAACTCAAGGGCCCTGTCTTTATCTCTACCTCCAGACAATTCTTGGATTAACAATATGTTTTCCAGAACTGTCAGATCCTGAAGTAGATTAAAAAATTGGAAAACATACCCTATGTTTTCTCTACGAAAGGTTGTCATTTCTTCGGATTTATCTTTAGGGACCTCATTTCCAGCGAATGAGTAACTTCCTGAGGTTGGGCTATCTAATGCAGCCACACAATTTAGTAGAGTCGTTTTTCCAGAACCAGATGGCCCGAGAAGAACGATTCTCTCGCCTTTTTCAATCTCCAAATCGATACCATCGAGTGCTTTGACAACGCCTGAAGCCATGTCATAGTGCCTCTCTAATCCGCTAATCTCCATCAATGGCATATCTAACATGCAATGCTCTAATTTCAAGTTAATAGGGTCTTTCCATATAGACTCATAATTGAAGTATGACATGCGCAAGGAGAGAACATGCGCGAGGTCCAGTTGAAATGGAATTCTGATTCAATTTTGTCATCAGATATTGGATTGATTACGCAAGTTGCTTCCGTTTTTGAGGTAGT
>CEVN01020867.1_pt1 | contig 12047 bp, 13 predicted proteins | sample 427041 | NCBI WGS metagenome assembly CEVN01 (sample SAMEA2623463, study PRJEB7988) | marine metagenome | biome: marine biome (ENVO:00000447); feature: surface water layer (ENVO:00002042); material: "saline water (ENVO:00002010), including plankton (ENVO:xxxxxxxx)" | depth 5 m
TTAGATTGACAATCCTCATCATCTACCAGTGACTCGAGTTGAGTATGGGGGTACATCATGTGTCTTGGCAGTCCACAGCAAGTGGACTTGAAGATGAGTACATTCATGCCGCCGCTCTTTCATGGCTCGTTGGTGATGATGATGCTATTGAGATTGAGCGAATGAATTCCTATCATGGCTCAGCGATACATATTGTTTCTGCAGAACTCAAGCGTCGTGGTCAAGCGACAAAATCACTATCTCGCTTGGGAGTAGATGTTCTAAATCAACTAAAATCAGAATTGTCAACTCGACTGGATGAAGATAATCTCATTCACATTCGCCTAGACTTGATTGAACTAATTGCCGGCAGACTTGTTCTAACCGTTCCAGGTAATCGGCCAACAGTGAAAGGGCGAGCAAAATTAGAGGTTTATCCCGGTCAAGATGTATTTACTGTCGCTAACGATACTTTGGATAAGGCAATAAACGATGTGCTGAATTAGGTCTCCCTAAAATTTTGCAGATTTGAGCAAGCCATTATATCTGAAAACTTAGACGAGGATTTAGTTGGTGTCTGTATGGCTTACGTTGTTACATCCGCATGTGTTGACCACAAATATCAGGAATGCGTTGCAGTATGTCCAGTTGAGGCATTCAGAGAAGCAGAAACCTACCTCATTATCGACCCAGACGAGTGCATTGATTGTGGAGCGTGTGTGCCTGAGTGCCCAGTAGATGCAATCTTTGCTGACACTGATGTTCCAGATGAAGAAGAGGAATGGATCGAAAGAAATGAGGAAGAATCTGTAGATGCTGAAATCGCTACAGGAGACACTCCAGTGCTTGGCGATTAAATTCCGAAGTAGAACATATATTCATGAAGTGAATCCCGCAGGGGGGTTTGATGGCAATGAATACTGACAACGATATCAAATCTCTCCGTCACGCTGACGATTTGCTAAAGCGTGGCTTTGCATCCATGCTTCAAGGTGGAGTAATTATGGATGTTGTTACTCCAGAACAGGCTGCAGTAGCCGAGACAGCAGGTGCAGTTTCAGTAATGGCACTAGAAAGAGTTCCAGCAGATATCAGAAAATCAGGAGGAGTTGCTAGAACCTCACATCCTGACATGATCACTGGAATTATTGATTGTACTTCTATACCGGTTATGGCTAAATCTAGAATTGGACATGAAGCTGAATCACAAGTTCTCCAGGCTTTAGGGGTTGACATGGTAGATGAATCAGAAGTTCTTACTCCTGCAGACCCTTATTTCCATATTAACAAGAATGCACATGACATTCCTTTCGTTTGTGGTGCTACAGGATTAGGCGAGGCTGTCAGGCGAATCTATGAAGGAGCAGCAATGATTCGAACTAAAGGAGAAGCAGGAACAGGAAATGTCGTGGCTGCTGTTACTCACGCTAGACTGATTGACCAAGAAATTCGTCAGGTGCAAACTTTGGATGACGCAGGATTAGATGATGCGGCTCACATGATAATGAATCGATACAGAGTTTTGGCAGAATCCAGCAAACTTCCTGGGACCTCCAACATCACTCCATTTGGAGAAATAGATGATGAGATGCACGGTAGTATCCGCGATATTCTAGTTGAGGTTGCAGATTTAGGTAGGCTACCTGTTGTGACATTTTGTGCGGGTGGTATAGCCACTCCAGCAGACGCTTCACTAATGATGCAAATGGGCGTTGATGGAATCTTCGTAGGTTCTGGAATTTTCAAGTCCGAGGACCCAAAGACAATGGCGGATGCTATTGTTATGGCAACCGCTCACTTCGATGACCCGGACAAGGTTGCTGAAGCCATGGGAATGATGGCTGGTGCACCGATGCGCGGAGATGAATTAGAGACTCTTGAAGTTCGCTTAGACCAAAGAGGCTGGTGAAACACCCCGTAGGGGTGGATTTTTGTTCATCTATCCCTTTCATATAGGCCATGTTGGTCGGAAGGCTGCAAGTGGGGTAGCCCCCGCAATCTGAGAGTTGATCCGTATGGCAAAGAAGTTGAGTGCAAAGGCACGTGCAGCAGCACGTAAGCAGCGAGATAAGTGGAAGAACAAAAGATGGTTCACAATCCGTGCACCACGACACCCTTGGAACTTCAAGCGCATAGGAGAAACAATCGGAGAAACTGACGAACATATCATGGGTCGCGTATACGAGATGACCCAACAAGAATTCAGTGGCGATTTCACTAAAATGCACGTTCTTCTAAGATTCCGTGTTACTGATGTAGTCGGGCAGGATGCTTTGACAACATTCGTTGGACATTCACACCAGTCCGATCACACACGCCGTCAAATCCGCAGATACCGTGGAAAGATTGACGATGTTGTTGATGTTGTAACTACAGATGGATTCCTGGTTAGATTGAAACCATTGATGATTACTGAGCGTCGTTGCCAGACCTCGGTTAAGCAAGCAATGCGAGCAAAATCTGCTGAAATAATTCGTGCATTTGCTTCTAAGTCTAATTATTCAAAATTACAGGAAGCAATGCTTGGCGGTGACCTGGAAACTGAAATCAGAAATGCTGTAAAGTCAATCTATCCATGTCGTAATGTAGTGATTCGTAAGAGTCAGTTGCTGCAGACTGGTGTAGTGTCTGAAAAGGGACCAACATTGGATGAAATCCATGCTGAAGAATCTCGTCAAGAAGCCGAATTGAAGGCAAAGAAGGCTGCAGCATTGGAAGCGGCTGAGGATGAAGAAAACTCTGGTGATGGAGATTTACTTGCTGCTGCGGAAGCAATGGAATCAATTTCCGAAAAGGAAGAAGTAACTGAGACTCCTTCCGAAGAGGAAGATGTAGAAACTGCTGAAGAAGAAACCGAACCTGAGGCTGAAGAAGCAACTGCAGACGAACCATCTGGTGAATCTGAAGCATCTTTGATGAAGCTGAAGAAGGATGAACTTGTAGAAAGAGCAAAGGCAGCAGGAGTCGCAACTTCTGGTACCAAGGCAGATATCGTTGCTCGCCTTCTTGAGTGAGTTGAGCCATGATGCGCTTAGGTATCATTGGCGGCACGGCTATGACTAGCCTTGCTACTGATGAAATAGAAGTGACACGTAGTGACAATATCATTGCTCAGACAGATTTTGGTCCAGTACCAATGATTTGTGTGACGAGTGGTTCCACTGAATTGATTTTTATTGAGCGACATCATGGAGATGGTACAACACCTCCTCATCGAATCAACCATCGAGCGAATATGCAAGCCATGGCAGGTGCAGGTGTTGACTCTATTCTAGCGGTATGTTCAGTCGGTACTATTCCCAAAGATTTCCCTCCAGGTTCAGTCGGTTTTGCGACTCAATACATTGATTTTACCGGAGTGGATATGTCCTTTTTTGAAGATGATGTGAAATTCACTTCGATGACCCAACCATTTGATTCCGAGATGAACGATTTACTGGAAACCGTTCTTTCAAAAATCCAACCTGAACTTAGGCTAGGACGCACCTACTGGCTAGCACAAGGGCCTCATTTCGAAACAAGTGCAGAGATCGATGCAATCGAGAAATTAGGTGGAGAAGTAGTCGGTATGACTATGCCAAGGGAGTGTAAATTAGCAGCGGAATTAGGTATTCCTTATGCAGCCATACTCGTATCGAGCAATTGGGCAGCAGGTCGTGAACCTGGAGACTCATCTAAGGCATTGGACCACTCTGAAGTCTCTGCAACTGCTGAAACTAAACTCGGTCCTGTTATCGAATGCATCAAGGCTTTCACGCAATGACTAACTTTCGTGTGCTCAACCACATACTATGGGGCGCAGTGTCGAAGATTGGTTAGCCAGCGAAGAAAACGATGAATGGAGTCAGATGATGCGTAAGGTTGCGGCATTTCATCACAAGCATGATTTCGCAGGAAACAACGGGCACGATATGGGTTATCGAATCGCACTAACTGTAGAAGAGTTAGGCGAATTAGCGGCAGCAGTAACCAAAGGCAAGCCGATTGAAGAGTGTGCTGAAGAGATGGCCGATGTGATGATTTTGTTGATGGGTCACTCGTTAGCTATGCAAATAGACCTAAAGGCTGCATTCGAATCAAAGTATGAGAAAATAATGCAACGTCCTGCAAGACAGGGTCGCTTAGGAATCCGTGTAACTGAATATACTGGAGAATAGATTGAAGCAAGAATTGAATTGCATCATCACTTCGGGTCATCATGGCCTACCGTGTTGTAATTACCAAAGCGGGCTCACCTTCTGTATTAGCAATCGAAGAAATAGAACTTCCAAGTCCTAAAGATGGTGAAGTTTGCATTGAAGTTCACTATGCCGGAATTAACTTTGCAGACACTTTAATGCGCTTAGGATTGTATCAGCCAAGGCCGAAATATCCGTTTACTCCAGGATACGAAATTAGTGGAGTAATTCACGCTTTAGGCCCAGGTGTTTCCGGTTTAGAAGTTGGTCAAAGAGTGGTTGCTGCTATGCCAACCGGTGGCCAATGTAGTCATGTTTTGGTCAAGGTTTCTAGAGTAATCCCAATCCCTGATGAAATGGGATTGGATGAAGCAGCAGCTATGCCTGTAACATACTTGACTGCACACCATATGCTACACTACCTAGGCCATCTCAAGAAAGGAGAAACAGTGTTGATTCATGGTGGTGCTGGAGGTGTTGGTACTGCGGCTCTACAAATTTGTCAATGGGCTGGAATCGAACAGGTTTGGGCGACGGCTTCTGGTCATAAGGCAGACATAATCAAATCATTTGATGGGATTCCTATCGATCGGCATAATGAAGACTTCACATCCATAATTAAAGATGCAACTGATGGCCGAGGCGTTGATCATATTCTCGACCCCATTGGTGGCGACAATCTAACTCGCAGCCTTTCATGCCTTGCCGAAGGTGGACGATTGTACACTTATGGGTTATCGTCGGCAGCACCATCTTCCAAGCGTTCATTGTTGAGGGCTTTCTTTGCTTTGAGGAAAACTCCAAAATTCGATGCTCTTAGACTAATGACTCGCAATCGAGGGGTATTCGGAGTACATATGGGCACTTGGAAAAACGAAGAAGCGATGGCTGAACAACTTCACCGAATAATGGAAGGCGTGCAGCAAGGGCATCTAAAGCCCGTTATTGACTCAGTTTTCGATGCTAAAGATGTATCTAAAGCACATCAGCACTTACACGATGCTAAGAACATCGGTAAGGTTCTTCTTAGATTCAACTGAATTTAGATTCAATCGAAACTGATCTGAACTGCTTCTCTCTGAACAGGGTCAGTAACCTCGAATAGGTCACGGCGCATTGCACCCTTCATTCCAGCGACGATGCTGGTTGGAATCATCTGTATTGCAGCGTTCCAGTTAGTTGCACTTGCGTTGTAGAATTCTCTGCGGTCAGAAACCTGGTTCTCGATAGCGACAAGTTGATTTTGGATATTGACGAATGAAGTATCTGCCTTCAGTTCTGGGTATTGCTCTGCAACCATGTTAATTTTTGGCATCAATCCAGCAAGAGCTCCTTCTGCAGCACCGACTCCCTTGACATCGCCCTGTGCTAGACATCCAGCAGCGGTTTGTCGTGCGAGAGCAAATTGCTCGAAGATCTCTCTTTCGTGCTTTGCGTAGCCTTTTACGATATTTACTAGGTTTGGAATCATGTCATACCTTTGCTTTAGTAAAACATCGATATCTGCCCATGATTTGTTTACATTTTCTTCCAAGCGGACCAATCTGTTCCAAGTACTGATAAACCAAATCATAACTATTAGTACAATTACTCCGGCAATTATTCCGATTACGAGACCTGTGCCCATATTCTGTCCTTGAGTAACTGCTACTTGAAACCTTCTTGGATTTCAAAATATAGAATTCTCAGGTCAATTATTAATTAGATTCTGGTTTAATCCAATATTGGAACACCATATCGTGCTGGTCTTTTTCTCCGGCTTCAACATGGGACTCTTCAGCAAGTTCGAAACCCATTCCAGTTATGTCGGGGAAAAAGGTGTCAGCATCAGAAACTCTAGCATCAATTATTGTTCTATGGAGTTGGGAGACATGTGGAAGAAATAATTTGTAAATTTCTCCACCACCAATAATCCATCCTTCCATTTCTATTGCTTGTTCAAAAGTAATCACTTCTACTCCCTCGACTTCGCCTCTTGAAAGAACAAAGTGTTCTCGGCCTGGAAGCATACCTGGTAATGAATCCCAAGTTTTCCTGCCCATGATTAGGTTTGAACCCATTGTGATTTTCTTGAAATGCTGCAGGTCAGTAGATTGCCTCCATGGAAGGTCACCATCTTTGCCAATGGCACCATTTCTGTCACAAGCAACAATCATGCCTAGCATAATATCACACCGCTATTGGAGCTTTGATATGCGGGTGATGTTCGTATCCAACAACTTCTATGTCATCGTAAGTGAAGTCATCGATATTCTTGATATCCGGATTTAATTTCAAAGTTGGTAGAGGTTCAATCGGTGTTCGGGAAAGTTGGAGTTTAGTTTGTTCAAGATGGTTTGTGTAAAGGTGTGCATCACCTATTGTGTGTACGAAAGTACCTGCTTCTAATTCACAAACTTGAGCCATCATGTGGGTTAGTAATGCGTATGATGCAATGTTGAATGGTACTCCTAGGAATACATCGGCGCTTCGCTGGTACAGTTGACAGTTCAGTTTTCCTCCTGCAACGTGGAATTGGAAAAATGCATGACAAGGCATCAATGCCATTTCTTCGAGTTCACCAACATTCCATGCACTGACAATTATCCTTCTTGAATTTGGATTATTCTTAATCATGTCAATCGCTTGTTCGACTTGGTCGATGACTCTGCCATCATTCGTCTCCCATTTCCTCCATTGTTTACCATAAACCGGACCCAAGTCACCGTTTTCATCAGCCCATTCATTCCAAATTCTTACGCCATTTTCCTGAAGGTAAGCAATATTTGTGTCTCCAGCTAAGAACCAAAGTAGTTCATGAACTATCGATTTGAGATGTAATTTCTTTGTAGTGACCATTGGAAATCCTTTCGAAAGGTCGAATCTCATTTGGTGACCGAATACAGAAAGAGTGCCTGTGCCGGTTCGGTCACCCTTCTCTTCGCCCTCATCGAGAATGCGTTGCATCAGATCGAGATACTCCTGCATCAGCACTATTGCCCATGCGGCGGCCTTTGAGGGTTGTCACGGAGCACCCTGTCCTTTGATCCTATCCATGAATTCATCTGTGAACTCTCGATACATAGATGAAAGTGCCGCTTTTACTTCGTGGTCGTCTTTGTCAGCAAGTGCTTGCAATTCTGATGGTGAACTTTTTTTCTCAAGCCATTCCCACCAAGTAATTGGTTTGCCATATGAGATTCCAACCCTCCTCCATAGGCGTGGTAATTTGTGTTTACTTGGAGTCATAAATTCACGAGTACCTGTGAGGGCTATTGGAACGACTGGGACATCTGGATATGAAGCCGCTAATCTGGCAAAACCTGTTTTACCAGGCAATAAGAATGGGGGCTCAGTGCGCTTTGATCTAGTCCCTTCAGGGAAAATTCCCAATGCACGTCTAGCGTGTAGCACTACTGCAGCGCTCGAAAGCGCCTCTGCGCCACCTGTTTCACGATTGGTTTCAATTTGCCCTGTTGCTTTCATGAAAGACCTAAGTGCGAAGTTTCGAAAGTGTCCATCTTTGGCTAGGTAGTGTGTTCGTCTTCGAGATGCTAGAATCACTACTAGAGGGTCTACGTGCGACAGATGGTTTGCAGCGAGAATAGTCGGACCTGATTTTGGAACATTAGAGATTCCTCGGATTTTTACCCGAAGAAGCATTCTGAATAGAGGAGCCAATGTCCAGCGCATGAATCCATAGGAGGCATCACCGGTAATCCGAGTCTCTTTTGGAGTGATTTTCCAATGACTCTCTAACGCCATCCAAGCCTCTTTGAGGTCACTCATTACAACCTACGAGCGCTAACTTACCTTTGATGATTACCTCGCATCACTAAGTGGTAATGCTGAAATGCGGCCTACTCAAGCATTGGCACATGCGTATGCTAGTATTGGCGATGTTGATGTCGGCAATGTTCGCACCAACTGTACTAGCTGATGTGAAATGGGAAGAAGATGGTTGGCTTGCAACCATCGGTTCCGAACGTTTGGACAAGGGTGATGAGTTTGGATGTTATGGAATGCCAAACCTATCTTGGAAAGCAGATCCCGGTGCTGTTGCTCTTGAATGTAGAGAGTACATAGAGAAAAGAATTGATGCCTCCAAATGGGGAAATAGTCCGATTTCAACATTCACTCCTGATGGTCTTACAGCTGCTCAGCATACTATCATTGGAAATCAAGGATTCAGTATTCATGGAGATAATACTGGTCAATCATCTACGGCTTGGCATTCAGCGGAAAACGAACCAGAGAGGGAATATGATTGGTATGATTTAGGCCGTAGAGGCGGTTCTCTAGAGAAAGGGATTGCAGAAATTTCCGATTTAGAATCAGAACTTGACTCCGGTGGTTTGGTCAATATGTACTGGATTGGTAGAATACACGATGCTACAGTACGACATGATCGAGATGTAGTCGATATGCTCTCTGCGAGAGATGATGTCTGGTTCACCACATGGGGTGAAGCGTACTCATATTGGACAGTAGAGAGGTGTAATAGTTTCAACCATTCTCTTTCAAATTCAACTTTGTATTTTGAACCAATCGATTCTATCGCATGTAGTGCCGCGTCCAATGCATGGAATATACCAATTACATGGGTAGCAGATATTGAATCAGCCGAAGTTCTGAATTCTAGTTTACCTGAATTGGATGTTAGTGATTCTACTACAAAAGAAGGCTGGAGGCAGGAAGGTTCAATTCTATATATCAGCGTATTAGCAGGGCATGAAGTAGAATTTGACCTTACAGAAGATACAGAATATGATATTCTTGGCAGAACTAAATTTTTCAACAACAAGAGTGCAGCTCTAACCATTGCTGGGCACTCTACAACCGACCTTTTCCTATGGTCGAAGAGATTTGATGACCAAGATTTTTTGAAATTCACATGGTTAATTTCTCCACGAGGATTGGATGAGGGGCTAGAATGGTTGCCATATGCAGGACTTGGAGTCCTTTTAGCCAGCGTCTCGGGAATTTGGTTATTGCTCAAGAAGGACGCTTTGGCCTATTCTAAGGCCGAAGAGTTGATGCCTGTTGTTGACGGCGGCGATGATGATGAATGACGATGTTACCATCGACCCGTGGGGTTCTTCACAATCCACGGATTATTCAAGAATCATAGAAAAATTCGGTCTTTCTTCAATGGATGGAGTTTCTTTAGATTCACCTTCTAGGCTTCATCGTAGAGGAATTGTTTTTGCGCACAGGGATTTGGATATGATACTGGAAGCAAAGCGCTTAGGTAGTCCATTTGGAGTTCTAACTGGATTAATGCCATCTGGTAAAATGCACCTGGGCCATTCAATGGTTATTGATCAAGTAAAATGGTTTCAAGAACAAGGCGGAGACGTGACAATAGCAGTTGCTGATTTGGAATCCACTGCTACTAGAGGTATCTCTTTGGCCGAAGGAAGGAAAATTGCTAGTGAAGAATATGTTGCGTATTATGCTGCATTAGGACTAGACCCCGACAAGACCACTGTTTATTTCCAATCTCAAAGAAACATTGTTCAAAAATTGGGATTCCAATTAGGCAAGAGAACTAACTTATCTGAACTTGAAGCGATTTACGGATTTGACGGCTCTACTAATCTCGCTCATGTTCAAGCACCATTGGTTCAGGCAGGGGATATTTTGCATCCACAATTGGATGAGTTTGGTGGTCTACGACCAATTGTAGTACCGGTTGGAATAGACCAGGACCCGCACCTTCGATTGACTAGAGGATTGGCTGCCAAGACAAATTGGTTCAATGTTAGCGATGCAAAAATGGGTTTGCAAGTCGGTGTTTCAGTGCAGGATGAGAATGCTTCAGTGATGGGCGTAGAGTCAAGTGGTAGAGTCAATAAGGAAATCCAGAAAAAGGTGTTCTCACAAATTGTAGATACCATTGCAGGATTAGGATATTCCGATATCATGTCTAATCCTAAGCATGGAACAGTTAACATTCCTAGTGCGACTTCCAAAGACAAGGGTGCAATCAAGATGGCACTGCTTTCTCTTGAGAGGAGTATGGGAGGTATGGGGCTTCTAGCACCTTCTAGCACTTATCACCGATTTGCAGTAGGAATGACTGGTGACAAGATGTCTTCTTCAAAGCCCAAGACTACATTATTCCTCGGAGACGATGTTGCATCTGCTGAAAAGAAGATCAAGAAGTCATTCTCTGGCGGACAAGCAACAGTCGAAGAGCACCGCAGATTAGGGGGAGACCCGGACAAGGATGTTGCATATCAATACATGATGTATTTCTTCGAAGAAGATGATTCATTTTTGGAAGAGATCAACCAAGGATACCGTTCTGGGAAAATCCTAGCCGGTGAGATGAAGCAACTGTGTATTGAAAGAGCAACAGAATGGCTAGGGAATCTTTCCGAAAAGAAAGATGAAACCTCACATTTAGTTGAGAGATTTTTTGAGTAATCAAGACAATCGAATCGTCTCTAAGTTTTGAGGCGCATAGGTTCGAACTTTGAATTTCTCACGTAGAGTTCTTCCTAATTCATTACACTTGAAATAGTCACCATGGTGACAAATTACATTCTTTGGTCTTGGACTCATATTTTCTATGAATTCGAGTAACTGCCTTCTATCAGAATGGCCACTGAAACCATCAATAGTTGTCATTTCACAACCCACTTTGACAATTTCCGTTTTCCCTTCAATTATCATTGGAACTTCACTGAAACCTTTTTGCAAACGTCGACCTAATGTACCCTCGGCTTGGTATCCTACGAAGCATAGGGAATTTCGATTTTCATGAGCCCAATTCTGGAAATAACTGATCACAGGTCCGGCATTCATCATACCGCTTGTAGCTAGAACAATACATGGGCTGCTGTCCATGAGAATTGATTCACGCATTTCCCTTCCTTGTACTGGCCTGAACCATTCGCTAGTAAACGGATTATTTCCGTCATCTTTTAGCAAACTCTTTCTCAATGATTGAGTCAAATAATTTGGATGTGCAGAATGGATTGCTGTCGCTTCTTGTATCATCCCATCAAGATATACGGGTACCGGTTTAACCGCACCAGAACGGAATAATTCGTCAATAGCTATCATCACTTCTTGTGACCTACCAACTGCGAAAACTGGACATATCATTTTGCCACCTCGCTGAATAGTTCTGCTAACAATATCTTGCAATTCTTGGTTTGCTTCTTCACGACTTGGCTGGAAATCACCTGCAGCGCCGTACGTTGATTCAATTACCAGTGTTTCACAGCGAGGGAATCGAGTATTTGCGGCATCAAAGAGCCAGGACTTCTCATACTTCTGGTCTCCTGAAAATACGATGTTATGCTTCCCCTCACCTACGTGAAGATGGACCGAAGATGAACCTAAGATGTGTCCAGCATTGTGGAATGTCATCTTTACATCAGGGGTAATGTCTACTGTTTGCCCCCATTCTACATCTACGACATGTCGCATACAAGTTCTGATATCTTCCATATCGTAGGGCGCCCTCTTACCTTCAGCACCACCTATCTTGAGATAATCAGATTGCAATAATAGCATCATGTCTCTTGTTGGTGGAGTGCAAAATACAGGTCCACGGTATCCATATCTAAACAAAACTGGTAGCATTCCAGCATGGTCTAAATGTGCATGGGTTAGAATTACAGCGTCCATTTTTTCCATCGGTAGTGCTTCTGGAGCAGTAAAGTATGGCATTGGATCTGAATCGTTAGCAATGTTTACTCCAACATCAATCATAATTTTGCTTTCATTTGTAGTTACAAGATGACATGCACGACCTACTTCTCTATATGACCCCAGTCCAGTGGTTCTTACCCAGAAATTTCCTGGTCTTTTTGGACGATAAATGTTCAAACCAAAATCTTTCAATAACTTCTTTCTTTCTTTCCATTGGGCAGACCTGTAGCCTCTAATATCGTG
>CEVN01021146.1_pt1 | contig 12041 bp, 13 predicted proteins | sample 427041 | NCBI WGS metagenome assembly CEVN01 (sample SAMEA2623463, study PRJEB7988) | marine metagenome | biome: marine biome (ENVO:00000447); feature: surface water layer (ENVO:00002042); material: "saline water (ENVO:00002010), including plankton (ENVO:xxxxxxxx)" | depth 5 m
ATGAAATACTAGGAAATATATTTTCAAAATTCTGTATCGGCAAGTAAGTTGTTGATAGTCAAGTGGTTATATAAATATAATGAAAAAATTTAAATTATCGTAAATTGAAGTTATGAAAAAGATACTTACACTATTATTATTTATTCCACTTGTCTTTGCTTGTGGTGATGATGAGTATATTGATAATAACGAGAATAATACTGACGGTGTTTTACCATCAACTGTTACTGTTGATGTGTTTGGTGACGGTTCTAGCCTATACACAACAACTTATAACTATGATGGGAATAAGATTATTTCAAAATTTGTGGTGGGGGTAACAGGAACTTATGAACAGATATATACTTATAATGAAAATAAAATCAGTTTAATTCACATCTATGATAATGGAGAATTGAGAGATCATTATTTTCAGATTAATTATAATTCTCAAGGAATGATTTCTGAAGTTATCGCAATTTTTGATGATTTAGAATTGACATTACTTGCTGCTACTATTACTTATAATTCAAATGAATCAGTAACTGTAGATAATTACGGTTCTACTGGAAATATTGCTAGCTCAAGAAATTATAATATTGATAATAACGGAAATGAAATATATTGGGTTGAACCATCTTCAAATCCTGGACATCATTGTGATGAAATACAGAATATTGAATATGATAATTATAATAATCCTTTTAAAAATATAACTGGTATTTCTAATTTAGGAATACTTCACACATTTATTGGGTCTAATATTAGGACCAACTTCGAAGGGTTTTTTGGGATTTATGGATTGAACAATAACCCTACAAAATTACACTACTATACTGAAGAATGTGATGATGCTGCCTATGAATTTAGTTCGGAATACACTTTTTCATATGACTATAATGATGCTGGTTATCCAATAAGTTTAATTACCTCCAATAACAATTTTTTCGATATCGTAACAATAGAATACACAGAATAAATGAAAAAGCTAAACCTTATACCTACAGTTTTACTACAGTTTACCACGTTTTTAAAAGTACGCAAAAAGTACGCACTTTTTTCAAAGCATAAGTTTTACAGATAGGATAGAGTAGAGGTGACTTGTCTAATTGGCAAGTAAATTATTGTTGACCAAAGTGTGTACTAATAGTATATAATTTTTTGTAAATTATAAGCTATTAATATTAATCTAAACTAAAATGAAAATAGATATCAAAACCGCAATTTTTTCTTCTTTTTTTACAATAACATTAATGTCATTAGTGAGTGTTAATGAATCACCTGATAATTTAGCTAGCAGTCCTGCTCCAGCTTTTGAAATGTATAATCTGGAGTCTGGAAAAATCTTAGTGTTCAATAAATACAATGGTGAAATTGAGTATAAAGAGATAGATGATAAAATTAAATCTAATTATTCTGAAATTGCAATCACATCATGGCCTTCGTTTGGATCTTTAGACATTGATTTGGGTACTCAGAGTAGATATGGTCTTAAAGTTGATATGGAATAATCATGTTTCTTGAAATAGCTACAGCACTTTTCATTGTTAATATGGTGTTTTTTTTACGTCCTCTAATTCTTTCAAGAATTCTATATAAAAAAATTACTTTTTTTGGAACTATAAAGAGGTTTTTGGTTTTTTTGATAAAAATACCAATTGAATTACTAAGAATAATATTTTTTAATAAATTCAAGTATTCAGTTAACACAAAGGAAAACGAAATTTTCAATGATATATATAATAATCAAATTATAAAAATTGGATTTGGCAATAAAAAATTCGGTTTATTTTTAAATATACTAAGTCAATTAATGATGATTATTTTCTTTATATTGGGTGTATTAGATTTATAAAATAAAAATTTTGAAAAATATAATATTTCTATTATCAATAATACCAATGATAAGTCTTGGACAATCTAATAAATGCTCCAATTCTGTTTCATTTGGTGATGTAGTAATTTGTGTTCCTGAAATGCTTAACATGACTGAATGTTATTCTAATCCGATTGTTAATACATATGCAAATATGTTTAAAGGAACCAATGATGAGAAAATTTTAGCTTTTTTTATTTCAAATAATGAATATGATGATTTATACAGTACACTGCTAGAAGATGGTCTGAAAGAACCCTATATTAAGATGTATTCTACTAGCATGGTTGAAAATATATATGTAAGTAAAAAAGACTTAAATACAGTATCCTTAGGAATCAAGTCTGCTTTTGACGAATATGAAGGTTCAGATGTAGAGTCACGTATTAACTCAAAAGCTTCAGAGTTTGACATGTCCTTTGGTAAGCCAATTCTATTTGATGAATACAGTCTGGACTCAAATATTAAATCATTTGTTGCTATAATGAATATGAGTGCCAATAACGAAAGTGTTGTAATGGTTGCAATTATGAACCTTTTAATTGTCAAGAACAGACTTCTATTTTTCGCATATTATGACGAGTATAGAGGAGTAGACAAAATTGAAAAAATGAAATCAAATAGTGATTATTTTGCTCTGAGCTTATTAGAAAAAAATCAGACTTATTGAATATGTTAGAAATTATTTTAGTAATAGTTGTTCTTTTTTTAATGGTGGTTTTTTTACCACCTATACTAACTTTAATAATTTCAAAAATCACCAGGTTTATCAAAGAATTAATCAATAAATAAAAATATATGTTATCTGCATTGGCAATTGCCTTATTTTTTGGAATAATAGGAGCCATATATTGGGGAATATGGCATGGAACAAGACAAAAATTATCTGACGAGGAGATAAAGGCAGATTTTTTAGAAAATAAATTTAAAATTTTAGAGGATTGTGAATTTGATAAAAATACTCATCCCAATGATATTTTAAACAACAACCTGTTAACTTTATTTAATAATAATGGATTTAAAAAAGGAAAAATTAAGTCTGTATCATCATCATTACCTTACAACGATAAAAAACCATGGAAAGTTTTTGTTCTGATAAAATCGGGTACTTGGCCATTTAATGACAAAGAAGAAGAACTTGAAATTTTCTCAATTCTAGACAATGAACTAGAAGAACTTAACGAATACATAGAATTTAAAAACAAATAAAATGAAACAATATATTTTATTAATACTTTTAGTGTTTTCTGCAACAATCTTTTCGCAAACTCCTCAAAATGGCTATTCCCCTTATAATTCATACTTTGGGTCTGGTATTTACAATTCTGATGACGGTTTTTACATTAAAGTTAATGCACCGTCCAGTTCGGATATTGTTTTTTTACTGAAAAATGTTAGAAACGGTAAAACCATTAGAAACGAATTTATCAGAAAAAACACATCGTTTACTTTAACCGATATACCTGTTGGCACATATAGTTTTGTGTATTTTTCTGGGAATGATTGGTCATACTCAAAAACAATGAAAAACGGACTAATAAAAGGAGCTTTTACTAGAAATATATCTTTTTCTAAGTCCGATAAACCATCTGATTACTTTGAGTTCAAAAGTGGATATTATGGTGGATATGAATTGACCCTAACCTCTGTAATTAACGGAAATTTAAAAACAGAATCGGCAGATGAAGATGATTTCTTTTAAAATATTCTTTATATAAAGATAATTATTAGGTTAAGTAAAATAAATGTTATTATGCTAAAAATGGCTGGGTATTTATTCTTAGCAATGAATTTATTTTTTATTTTTCTGTTTTGAAGAATCACGATAAATATGTTCATAACGATCAGAAAAATAATTAGATTGTTAATCAAATCTCCCTTTGTCAAAATTTGAACCTCAGGCATAATGGATTCAACAAAATATCTATTACCTACAGCACCAAATATCCCACCAATACTCAGGGTTATTCTTGTTTCAAAGTACTTTTTGTCTATGAAAAATACCAAATAAGAAATGATGAATGATAAGAAAGTGCCAAAGAATAATTTAAAGTATAAAAATAAACCGTCTCTTTCAAAATTCAGATAATATGTAAGTTTAGTGGTTATTTGATTTCTTTCCCCAATGTTTGTCTTAATTTTTTCAAAAGTTGGTTCAGGAATATAACTGATATCAGTTGTAAATCCGTTAAAAGTCCATCCATCAATTATTTGTGAATCATCAATTAGAATACTTTTAAAATATGGGGAATTTTGAATAGTTGCATAACTAGTATCCTTCATCATTTGGAATTCAAGCTCAAGCTTCTGTGTGTCAAACGGATAGTCTTTTAAATCCCATTTATGATAAATATCATTTTTATAGAATGATGGGTGCTTATAAATGGTTAGTGAGTCATTTAAGATCCCTTTAGAAGATAGATAATATGTCAAGTCACTTCTATCACTTTTAATAGCTATTGGATCAACATAGGGGGTTAAATCTATTTCTTTATTATTTACAGTTGTATACAATGTATCCCACTTAGAATAAACTATATAATCCAAAGAGGTGTAAAAATAATTTGATTTAAAAGTTAAATCTTTGAGTTCATGAATAACAATACTCATATTTAATTCATGTGGAAAATTAAAAGTGTCATTCGATGAAATTAAACTGTAAGGTTCTTCAGTTTTTAAATCAAATACTTTAACATTTTCGTTTTGTGAAAACATTAAACCAATAAATAAGAAAAGAATTGAAGTTGATAATTTTTTTATGTTAGTCATCATTTTTACATAATGGTTGGCATTTCAGGATAGGGGACAAATGATTCCAAAATCAAATATAAACTAGGTTTCACCATTATTGAAATGGATATAACAATCGCAGCAGTTATTAAGCTAATCGCGACATTATTGTTTTTGATTTCTTCAAATTCTTTTACGTCTTTAGTCATAATAGTAAATAAATAAATCGATAGTAGATTTATAAGCCATATCACAAAAACACTTATTGCTAGAAATAATCCAGAATATTTTAAACCTTCAAAAAAAACAGATCCTGAGAAGTCAGAATTTCTTTGAATTAATTCCACAGAATTTATTATTGGATCTTTTACCCCAGAAATTAAATAACCAACAGAGAATAGTATTGAGGCACACAAAATACCATATGCGCTATTATTTAAGTCAATTCCATGCTTTGTCCTTATATACTTATCAATAATCTTATAGCTACTATATAAGACTATCGTTCCTATAACAATTGATATAATTAACTGAGTTATTGAATTAAAGAAAAGTTCGTTATTAAATTTCATAATATATTTTTAAAGTTAATAATTATTTTAATGCTAAATACCATTTTGATATATCCCAATTATCAGGCGGTAAAACCCCTAATTCCCACCCCTGAGCTGTTGTTTCCCAGAAATAGTATTTTTTGCCATTTATTAATTTGTATTTTCCATATGTTGGTAAGTTTATTCCAATCATTGAATGGGCATACAGGTTGCTGTTTAATATCGCAACGTCATAACCAAACCTTTTTAGGATAGTATAAATCAAAACAGTTCTAGAGTCACAATCCCCCTTTTTTAAATAAAAGAATTCAAGAGGAGATAATATATCATGTCTTGTAAAACTTAAACATGGTATTCCACTTTTTATTGCCTCCTTGTATGCTTCAGGCAGATTGTTACCCTCGCAATCATTTTCTATATTATAAGAATACGGTATTGATTGGATTAATGATACCACAACTTCTGCAAATCTATTTCTGCTAAGATTATTTTCATTTCTAATTCTTTGAAGCGTTGAATAAATCATATCAAGTCTGTTTTGATCAAATCTGTTTAAACTTGAATATAAATCTCTATTAGAAAAGGGGGTTAATTGTTCTTTGTTTTTTTTTGATTTTAAATAATCACCATATTTAAATTTAAAGTCACCATAATATCTTTTCTCATCATAATCATTCCATGAGATTGACCTTGATATAATTTCATTATACTCTGGAGGGTCTTCTAAAGTTATTTCGTCTTCATTTCTCGATGAATCTAAGCCCTCAGAAAAAATAGACCACAATCCTAATGACAATAGAATAATAAATATTAAATAAGAGCTTTTGAATAAAATATTTATTAAAAAAATTAGAATACTCCTTAAAATATATATACCTGCTGCAAATAGGAGAATTATAATTAAGTTCTCTTCTAATAGAAAAGCCAGACATAAGAAGAGAAATATATAGAATAAAATACTAAGACTTGGAAAAAAATTTCTTTCAGCTTTTTCTTTAAAATTAAACGCTACATTTTTTAATATTTCACTTGTTTTTTTTGGGGGTTCTGGCGGTAATTTAGCTAATTCAACTTCCTCTTCATATACTAAGGAGCCATATATCTTTCCTGTTATTTCACCGTAGGTTGAATAACCTTCATTTATAACATTCGAGAACCTAATATCATAAATCAATACATCTTCTAAGTCTTCTAAAAAAACGTATTTAGAGTCATAGTTTTCATCATTTAATTGGATTTTAACATTTTCTAGCTTACTTGTTTTAAATGAAATGGATTTCTCAGAAATTGCTTCGAGGTACTCTTTTTTTACAGCATTTTTAACATTACAATTATTGATTTTAATGTCATAATCGGAAAATGAAGATTTAGTGTATATTTCATTTCCATGATATTTTCCCTCGAAATCACCATGAATGATAATTTTTTTTGTGAGTTTTATTTTTTCCAATTAATAGTCTTTGTTAAACCAGTTAATTAATGATCCTTTCTTTAAATATTTTGTCTTATCAGTACTCTTGACTCGATTAAAGGGGGGGTCTTGGTATAAGTTCTGTCTTACCAGTTTCTTTCCAGTTCTTTTTAAAAAAAGTTCTTCTTGCTCTTTTGAATATTTTAACCACGAGTTTTTAATAATTCCTATATTCACATCTCTTTCGATTGTAAAATAAATATTAAAGTTTTCATCGGTTAAAATTAAATACAATGGGTAAAATACAATCAATAGTATGATTATGCCTATTAAATAACTTTCTGGAACTCTTGAATTTACTAACGATATTTGCTTAAAAAAGAACTTGGAGTTTCCTATACTTGATTCCAGTTTTTTAAGTCTGTTACTGTCTTTTTCTTTAATAAAATTTATTTTTTCATTGTATATGAAAGAATCGATTAGTTTAGCTTCTTTTTCAAAATTAAGCTGACTAATTTGATAATTGCTTCTCGATTCTAATTCAAATCTGAAATTATCAATTAAATTCTCTTTGTATTCATCTAAGTGAAGCGATACTTTATTTTTAAATATTTGTGTTTCAATCGGCTTCGATATTATAAAAAAAATCATCAAAAGTAGTATTAATTTTACAATGTAATGACCGATTAAATCTTTATAATTATCTTTTTTAATTTTGATATTTTTTGGACTTGATGTTACAATTATTAACCTGTAAAGATTTATAATTATAAAAGTGAAGAAAAATGAAAGAACAATACTGATAAATATATTGTTTACGGTATTAAAAAATACTATGAAAGTAGAGGTTAAGCTTAATGATATAATTACTGCAAAACCAAGCGCAAATCTTTTGAATGTAAGATCTGCAACTTCTTCTTTTTTTAGTATTTCGGAATCAAACCCACAAATATTTGTAAGAAAGCTATTTATCATCCTTTTTCAATATAGTCTTCAGGATTTTTACTAATATTTTTTTTCTCTTCCTCTTTCCATTTATCGATTATAAAATCATTTAATTCAGCTTGAGTTTGAGCCATCTTTATTTTTTTTGCAAGTTTTTTATTAGCCTCATGATAAACAATTAAGTTTCTTTGAACTCCTTCTCGGTCTTCATAATAATCATATTTTACCTCTATTCCTAAATCAGCTCTTATCAAGGCTTTAATATTATCTTCAACATAATCATAAGGGCTCTTAATAAGCATCATTTTAAAAAATATTGGTGTAAGTTCAATTGCCATAAATAAAAGTGTAATGAAGTAAATTATCCAGGGCCTTGCTCCAGGAACGGGAACTCCATCTTCATCTTTTTCTAATGCTAACCAATCAACAATCTTTATTCTAGCCATCAATCCGTCAAGACTTTTTGCTTTATTTTCAGCCATTAAAATCTGTTTTTCCATTTCCTGTTGCAAAGCTTCCCTTTTTGACTTCATTTCATTAATTTCTCCATCATTTTTTTGCTTTACCTCGTCGTATTCTTTACTAGCTGTAATCATTTGTTCCTCCTTTTTTTTGGCTTCAGGTCCATAGCCAGCTCTTCCTGTTCCAGCTCTTCCATCTGTTTCAAGATTAAAAATCTTCTCTTTTTCTTCTCTAATTAACCTGAATTTTTCGATTTCACTTTGCTTTTCTAAAATTTGAGTTGTTAAATTATCAATATCTGGTTGTATTTTTTCCTTGACTTCAAGCTTTTGTTTTGTTTCCTCTGCAATTCTTCTACTGTTTAATTCAACCTCAATTTCTTGTTCAAACATTCTGAGCTCTACAGGTTTTGAGATAGTTATTGCAATAATTATCCCCATTAAAATTCTTGGTATTGCAGATTTGATTTCACCTAATGTAATTGCCTCTGATCCGTCTCCTTTTCCGGTGCTGGCAACGATAAATCTATCAATATTGAAAATTATGAGTCCCCATATAACACCAAATAACATCGATAGAATTACAGCCAAAGGTTGTGATGATGCAGCTTCAATCGTAGCCTCAGTTCCTATCCCTACATTTGCGGTCTCTTGTCCAAATACTATGTAAAATGCATAACCACCCGCCATAGCTGCCATAAGACCAGTTGCCACTACAATTCCTCCTAAACATGCAAATTTGATATGATCTGAATATGAGCTCTCTTTTAAAACAAAATGATCAGCTCCCGCTGCATTCCAGAAAAATTTCATTATTCTGGACGGTTCAGGTGTGTTATAATATTTTCTATTCATGATTTTCGAGTTTAAGTTTATTATAATTTATTTTGACTTTTATTTTTTTACTTTTCAAATTAATATTGTTCTTTTTTATGCCTGATAATTTTTTAACTGTGTTAAACTCCACAATTGTTTCCACAGAGTTTTTTTTTGTCTGAAAATCTAAATTTTTAATTTTTTGAGCTATTACATAGTTTTCAGAATATTTATTAAACTTTATCTTTATTTCTTTTTTTTCTATTTTGCCAAACCCTATAGCGTACAGCGTAATTTTATTTATATTTTTATCAAGAAATAAATTTAAACTACTATTTTTTTTAAACCATCCTTTTATCCATGAATCTATATGGAATTTAACCAAAAAAGCATGTTTTGTTTTCCAAGATACTTTTACATTGGCTCCCTCAATTAGGTAGTTAGAGTGTATTTTAAATTCTTTTATCATTTAATTCATAAATTCTTCCTCTGAAATATTTTCAGGATTCATATTTCCGCCACTTCGAACAACAGTTATTTCATGTTCTCCGCCACCACTCAAATAAAAGTAATCTTTCCTATATCTTAAAAATCTTTCATCTGAATAAAATGCACCTTCCCTAATTGTTTTATTTGATTTGATATTATCTAACCAATATGAGCCAATCATTCTTTCAAAAAAATATGTCCCGTTTGGTAAACCTTCGACTGTTAATATTTGACCTTTTCTTACAAATTGACTTTTAACCCTGGCATAAGTACCGTCAATTATACTATTTAAGTTTCTTATTACAATCAAACAATCATCATCTCCTTGAATATTATTAAAAATAAATTTATTTCTTCCTCCAACAACACCATCTCCAAAATATTTAGAATACATATTATTTCCTGTCATTGGATAACAACTCTTTTCGTATACCTCACATCCATCTGAATACTCTCTAAAACAGCTGTAAACAAAGTCATCACAACTGTATATTTCCATTTTGTTTTTCAATAAACCTCTGTTAAAAAAAGAAATTGCATTTTCATTGTTTTCATTTAATTTAATTGAGAAATCATAGTCATCCATTGCCTTTCTGTATTCAACACTATATTTATTTTTTCCAAGTGTGGTATGTGAATTTGCTCTATTATGAAAAGCCATCCAATTTTTATTATCAATTTCAATGATTTTTGTAAAGTCTTTAATTGCTTTTTTATGATTATCTAGTTTTTGATATAATAGCCCACGAGAGTTGTATGCTTCAACATATCTTCTATCGGTAAGAATAGCCATCCTGTAGTTGAGCAATGCATTTTCATACTCAGCATTTCCTTCAGCAGTCTTAGCTTTAAGATAATAACAAACAGCATTTCCCTTACATTCGTCGTAAAAACATGACCTGTAAATGAATAAAAAAAGTAACAATAAAATCAAAAACTTCAAGATTCTTTTAATGTTAGTATAATCGTAATCTTTTTTGAATATATTCAGTTTGTCTTTTAGTTTTTTATATTCTTTTTTTACAGCTGATTCTTTCTTTGGTTTTTTGTCTAATGCTTTTTTGAAAAAATCTAAATTAGTATTCTCTTTTTTTACTACTTTCTTTGGAGTTTTTCTTACTTTTTCTTCGGAAATATGTATTAATTGACTTGCTGAAGACTCAGGTACTAAAGAGTCTTTTTTAGATTTATTATTAAAATTCCACTTATTTGTTAAGCCACCATCTGGATATAGATTAATACGATAATTGGCATTACCCTTTGATAAATGCATTTGAAATTTTCCATCAACATTGAACTCAATAAAATCTTCCTGATTTTCGTCTAACCATTCCTTTACACTTTTGTTAGTAATTTTCAAAACTTTATCATCGGGATTATGTTCAAGTATAATCTCGTTAAATTTATTTATTGAAAAGTTTGAATCTGACGAAAAAGAAACTATCACATTAGCTTCTGGGGAAACTGCATAAAATCTTCCATCGGGAACACCACCTTCAGCTGGATTGTAAATTGGTGAGTTTAATCCTTTAATTAATTTGTTAATTTTATCAGATAGTGGATGAATCCCTCTTTCAAGTGGTTTTTCGTCAATTGAAGTTTGTCTTTGAGGAAGTCCATTGATTCTTATACAATCGTATTCTTTCAAATAACCGATAGAGAATATTTTTCCTTGATGAAAATACTCCCATTCTTTAGTTTCTTTGTTCTTAATTTTGCTGAAATTAGATTTATCGCCATTTTTAGAAATCAACTCATCAATTATTTTTTTTCCAATACCAAAACTTGATACTTTTATAATTATATATTCATTTCCATTATCGTCATATAGCAGGGGTGTATTTGTAAATTTTGAATAATTTTTATTTTCAGGACTAGGTGAGTTGCCGTCATAAATATCATTAATTCCTCTTATCCACTTTGGACATTGAACTTTTTCTGCAAGTTCTGTGGTTTTTAGTTCTACACTTTCCTTTGTAAAAGTTTCTTCATTTGTTATTAAAATTACATTAGCACTCTCAATATTAACTACTTCAATTTTAAATCCATTTCCTTTCCAAAAGGTTAAGTCAGGGTTAGCTTTATTTTTGTAACCATCTGTTTTTTTTAGATCATTGTTTTTAAGTAATGTATTTAAAGTTTTTGTTCTAGTAGTTTTAGTTTTAAAAGTTTTGAAAATCATAGCCATATTACCAATACCAAAATACCAGTTGTCATCAATATTTCTCGATAAGTAATCAAGTGGATTTGTTTGATTTAAAACTTGATCAAACAATACATTTTCAAAATCAATTCCATGAAGGTTAGGAAAAATAGATTTTAATGTTCTGGATAGTCCAAACTTTTCAATTAGTTCTAGCATACTCGAATAGTTATTACAATTTAAAAAAAAATTGGATAAGTTTATCCGTTCTTAAATGAAACAACTATTTCAAAAGTAAATTTCCTGAGCTATTATAAAGTTGTTCGGGGATTAATTCATATTTAATCATAGTAAATCTATGATTTTCCTCTGATGTGTTTTTGTATAATGTATCATGTGCAATTTTTATCATGATTTTAGAATATTGGAATAAATTTTGATTATTAATATATTTAAAATATGACAATGGATTATTACTTATTTGTTGCATTAATAATTTGGGGAATCCCCAGTACCTTTTTTAGAAGTAAATTTAGAAAGATTGTATATCAAACTGACGACTGGAAAATTAATATAAAACCGGTTTTTATTAAAGAATTAAAAGCGCTTTTTTTCAATACTTTTCCAGAAGATGATG
>CEVN01047035.1_pt1 | contig 12027 bp, 13 predicted proteins | sample 427041 | NCBI WGS metagenome assembly CEVN01 (sample SAMEA2623463, study PRJEB7988) | marine metagenome | biome: marine biome (ENVO:00000447); feature: surface water layer (ENVO:00002042); material: "saline water (ENVO:00002010), including plankton (ENVO:xxxxxxxx)" | depth 5 m
CCTGGTAATATGCATCTAACTGAAAGTGGTAAACAGTTTTATGAGTCTTCCCTAGATATTTTAAAACTGATGGAAAAAGCACTGTTAAATACAAAAGATGAAACTAGAGAATTAAAAGGGTTAATAGAATGTGGATTAATGCCTACTTTTACAAGATCAGCCCTTCCAAACACTCTTTCAAGATTTTTAGAAGAAAATCCAAAAGTTGAATTCAAAATCACAGAGGCATATTCTGGTGTATTAGAAGAAATGGTGAGGTCAAATAAAATAGACTTTGCTATTGTTCCATCAGTTAAAAATTCTTTTGGATTAAATGTAAACTTTATTTCGCAAGATATTAATATTCTTGTAAGTTCAAAAAAGTCTAAGTTTGATCATCTAAAACCGGTAACTCCTGAGATTTTAAAAGAAAAAAAAGTTAAAATTATTTTACCCAGTTCTGAAAATTCTAGACGTATTGCGATTAACGAATATTTTTCAACACATGGGATAAATCCAAGCTCAATTTTAGAAATGGATGCTATGATTGGAACATTAGAAATGGTATCAACGACTGATTGGTGCTCAATACTACCTGCAACTTTGTGTGATTTGGATTTTAATGATAATAAGAGAAATCTATCTCCAATTGATTCTCCAAAATTAATTACTGACTATGTGCTGATAACTTCTGCAAGTAAAGAATTAAGTGATGTAACAAGATTTTTTATTAAAAAAATAACAGAAGAAATTAAAAAAATTAGTCAGAATATTAATCTTCAAATAAATAGATAAAATTATCTATTGATTGTATATTTATTATATGCGTATATCAAAATAAGGAATATGAATTTTTATGGTTAAAAAATTGTCTGAAATTTTGCAATCTATTGCAGCAATATGGTTGGTATTTGTTGCCTTTACAATATTTGCTGAAGTTGCTTTCAGAAATTTTGGTTTATTCCTAGGGGCTGATCAAATTGTTCAAAACTCTGTGCCTGCAATAGTGTTTCTTCAAGTTCCATTTGCGATTGTTTCAGGTACAATGCTCCGTACAACCTTGATCTATGAATTCTGTTCAAAGAATGGAAAAAAAATAATTAATGTTTTATCTTTTGCCATTGGAATAATGTTGTTTATTGGAATATCAGTTGGTGGTTGGACTGATATGATTAAGGGTTGGGAAATAAGAGAGTATCAAGGCATTGGAGCCATTGAGTTTCCTGTTTATATTGTAAGATCCGTAATTATTTTTGCATCAATAATGATAGTCTTTATATATTCAATCTTAATATTTAATGAATTCAAAAATAAAAATGACTAATTACTGAGACTTATATGGAAATTGATTTAAATGTTTTAATGTTAATAACTTTGTTTGGTATGCTATTAGCTATTTTTGCTGGTGTTCATATAGCACTTGCCCTTGGTGCTACGGCAATGATAGGAACATATTTTATTTTTGAAGATGCATATATGGCAGCTAGTCAAGTAGGTGGAGCTGCTTATGAACTTATACGAGATCATATTTTTATGACTATTCCTTTATTTGTTTTGATGGGAGACTTTTTATCAAAAAGTGGTGCTGCAGCAGATCTATATAATTTAATTAATAAAGGACTTAGAGGTGTTCCTGCAAGGTTGGGTGTTGCGACAGTAACAGGAAACGCTGCATTTGCAGCTGTAACTGGAACATCAATTGCATCAGCGGCAGCATTTACTCGAATTGCATGGCCAGAAATGAAAAAAGCTGGATATAATCACAGTTTTGCACTAGGTTCAATTGCTGGAAGTGCTTGTTTGGGCATGTTAATACCTCCTAGTGTTTTATTAATTGTATGGGGTATTATAACTGAAGATTCTATTGGAAAATTATTCGTCGCAGGCGTTATACCCGGTATATTACTGGCCATTTTATACGCTCTCTATAATTTAGTTAAAGCTAAATTAAATCCAAGCATAGCCCCAGAGCCAGACAAGGTAGGAATTGATACTAATTTAAATAAAACAGAAATATATTCAGGTTTTTCAATAATTGGATTAATAGTATTAGTTTTAGGTGGTATATGGGGTGGTTTTTTCACAGCCACCGAAGCAGCTGGTATGGGTGCTATTGCTAGCTTTATTATTGCTCTTTTTAAGGGAATGAGACTTAAAGGAGTAATTGAGTCAATTATCGATGCTGGAAAAACGTCTGCGCCAATAATGATTTTACTAATTACTGCAGGAATGTATTCTAGATTTCTCTCATTATCAGACATTAACACTATTATTATTGATGCTATTAGCTCTGTTGGTATGAATGAGCTATCCGTTTTATTAATGATGGTTTTAATATGGCTGGTTTTAGGAATGCTATTAGACTCTGTGTCTATCATACTTTTAACTGTACCTTTATTTATTCATTTGGTGCCTGATGTAAATCCATATGCTTTTGCAATTTTTGGAATTTTAGCTATTGAAGCTGGATTATTGACACCTCCATTTGGTTTGATTGTTTATACGGTAAAAGGTGTCTTGTCGGCAAACAATGATAATATAAAACTAGGCACAATATTTATGGGATCAATACCATATTGGATAATGATGTTATTTGTTATGTCCCTCATTTACTTTTTTCCAGAGTTAGCTAGTTGGCCAACACAATTTGTGTAACTTTTATTTTAAAATAAACATTTTCATGTTAGTCTCTGTTTATTAACGGAGGACATATATGTTAAAACTTTTCAAAAAGTCTATTCCACTTGGATTATTAATTTCAGGTGCTATAGCAACTTCAGCTATTGCAGGCTCTTATACGCTTCGTGTTGGCTCAGGTCATCCGGCCGCTCCAACTGCGTATGTTACTGGGATGAAAAAAACACTTGTTCCTAACATTAAAAAAAGAGTTAAAGCTGAAACAAGCCATAAAATAAAAATAATTGAAGCTTATGCGGGTAAAATTGCAAAGGTTCACGAAACATTAGAAGCAGTCGAAAAAGGACTTTTAGATATTGGTTCCTATTGTGTTTGCTTTGAAACCGCAAAATTACTTCCTTGGAACTTTGACTATTTTGTACCATTTACTTTAACTAATTTAGAAACCAATTGGGAAGTAAAACACAAAGTAATTAAAAAATTTCCAACATTAACAAAAATGCTTGAAGATAAATATAATCAAAAGTTCATAGCTATGCAGGGATTTGATGATTATGGTATTGGTACTGTAAAAAAATGGAATAAAGCCACTGAATTAAAAGGTGTAAAGGTAATTGCTGCAGGTCCAAATTTACCTTGGGTATCTTTATTTGGCTCAATACCTGTAACTTCTACTCTACCAACAATGTATAATGACTTAGCAACTGGTGTTGCAAAAGGAGTTATTATTTTTCCATCTGCTCATGCTGGAGGTTTTAAGTTTTATGAACAAGCTCCTTATTGGAAGGTAATAGGTTTTGGTGCTATGGCCCAAACAATTACTACAATTAATATGAAAACTCTTAACAAACTTCCACCAGAAGTAGCAAAAATTATACTTGAAGAAGCTATTGTATATGAAAAAGCTGCCGTAAAAGATGGTCAAAAGAGATATATGAAAGGTCTTACTGACTTGATGAAACTAGGTAAAAAGAAGGGTATTAATGATGCTGTTACTTATTTACCAGTAAAACAACAGAAAATTTGGGCAGAAACAATCAAAGATTGGCCAAATTCAAGAGCAAAAGATATAACTAAAGGTTATAATATGGATGGTGCTGCTCTAATGAATACTTACATGGATGAAGTTGAAAAAACTGGTCATAAATTTCCAGTAAGATATAAAATTGGTGGATAATTCCTAACAATTATATTAAAAAAGGCATACATAATTTTGTGTGCCTTTTTTTATGAATAAAGAAAAATCAGAAATATATCTTTCAACATTATTTACGGCTGTTGTGATAACAATGTTTATCAGTTCATTTGTTACTTTTATGTCTATTGATAAGCTATCCTCTTTTTGGAGAATTTGGCCATTAAACTGGTTTTATGCTATAATTATAGCCTTTCCAGCAATATTAATTTTTCGACCAATTTGTATTAAATTAAGTAAAAAAGTTATTTCATTTTTCATGAATTAATCTCAAAATTAGTCTTACTTATGTGATTAATAAGAAAATATGATTTCTAATTACTCTAATAATGTTGTTAAATTGACTTAACGAGAGGAGTTAAAAATGACAAAATATAAAAACTTAATATCCAGACGAAGTCTTCTTCAAGGTGCTGGCGCAACATTTGTTGCTTTAGAAATTAGTATGGCTTCTAAAGGAGCTTTTGCTGCAAAATGGCCAAAGAAACCTATTACAGTTGTTATAATGTATGGAGCTGGTGGAGGTACTGACACTATCACAAGAGTATTGGTAGATGATATGGCAAAAACAACAGGTTGGAACATAAAAGCTATTAATAAACCTGGTGCTGTTGGTGGGGTTGCTACTAAATATGTCGCATCTCAAAAGGCAGATGGATATACAATTTTAGGGGCTGCCAACTACAACAAATTTGTTAGAGTCATGGGACATATGCCTGCCGAACAAAAACCTTGGGAAAACTGGGTATTTATGCAAGCTGCTAACTCATTAGCAAGTTGGTCAGTTAGACCAGATTCACCATTTAAAACCTTTGAAGATGTGGTCAAAGCCGCTAAGAAAAATCCTGGAAGTGTATCAATATCAACTTCAGGTACTGGTGGTTTATGGCATGAGCTAGCGTTGTTAGTAAGTGACGCCGCTGGCATTAAATTAAAATTTGTTCCTTACAAAGGGGGTAAAAAAGCTACACTCGCTGGTTTACAAGGTGAAACTGATATTGCTGGTGGTGGTGTCCATGAGCACGTAAGCTTAATAAGATCTGGTAAATTAAGAAACCTACAACAGACTGGAAGAGAAGATATTAATGTTGATGGCATAACACTAAAATCAATTGGTAACATTCTTCCTTCTACAAAACCTTTTCTACCTTTTGGTGGATGTTATAATCTTATTATGCATAGGGAAACACCAAAAGAAGTTATAAAAATGGTGACATCAGCATATAAAAAAGCGGTATCATCCGAAAAATTTATGTCTATCGCAAAAAAGAAGTTTTTTGATATCGATGTAAAGTTTGGAGAAGATGCTGATAAAAGGGCTGCTCAATTAGAAACAATGACAGTTCATACATTTAATAAATATGCTGACCAAATAGGAAAGAAAGTTAAAAATCATAAACAACTAGGCCTTCCTACGCCAGAAAACTTTGAAAAATGGTGGCCACCAAAAGGTTATAAGCCTATCAAAATTTAATTAATGAATGACAAATTAAATAAAAGAAAGTTTATTTCCGAAGATGAAGGGGCGGGTTTAGCCGCTCCTCTCATTGATCTAATTTCATCATGCTTTATAATTATAGTTTCTTTATGGTTTATTTATGAATCAATAAAACTTAAGGTTCCTGATCAAAATTTTCTTACTGCACCCGCCCTTTTACCAATTATAACATCTATAACCTTAATCATGATGTTATCTATAATTTTAATAAAGAGTATTAAAAAATTTAATTTTATTGAATCAAAAAAATTATTAAAAACAATTAATTACAAAAAAAACCTAATATCACCTCTTATATTATTAATTTATATATTCGGGCTTACAAATTATAATTTTTCTTATGAACTTTATATTTTCAACCTTGAATTGATACTAGGTTCATTTTTGATTTATACAATAATCACTTTGACATTATTACTTCACATATATTGGGGTAAAAAATTAATTCTTTGTCTTTTAGTTTCAGTTGTATGGAGTCTTTTTTTATCAATTACATTTGTTAATTTTTTTAATACACCCCTACCTGGCAGTTAAAATGTTTATTGAATCTTTATTAACAATTTTAAATCCGTTTTTATTATTAATCATACTACTTGGAGTATCATTAGGTATAATTTGGGGTGCCCTTCCTGGTTTATCTACAACAATGGCAATGGCACTTTTGATAGGATTTACATCTACAATGACCCAAGATGTAGCAATATGTTTTATGTTAGGTGTATATACAGGATCTGTTTTTGGAGGAGCAATCTCTGCAATCTTGATAAATATACCAGGAACGCCAGACGCAGTTCCAACTATGATTGAAGGTCATGCCTTGGCCAAAAAAGGACAAGCTGGTACAGCGTTAGGAACTGCAATTTTTGGTTCTTTTGTAGGTAATTGGATAGGTATTCTTATACTTATTTTTTTGATGCCTTTTCTGATTGCCATCGCTTTAAATTTTAAATCTTGGGAGATGTTTTTATTATCTGTAATTGGTATTTCTGTATGTGGAACCATGTGCTCAGGAGAACTGCCAATTAAAGGGTGGATAGTGGGCTGGATAGGTATTTTAATAGCAATGGTTGGCATTGACCCAATTTTTGGTGTTGAGAGGTTCACATTTGAAAACCCAAATTTTTACGATGGTTTCAGTTATGTCCCAATTCTAATAGGTTTATTTGGAATATGTGAAATTATAAAAACTCTACCAAATGAAAACAAGACACCTATACCAGAAAAAATTGGTAAATTATTTTTACCAATTAAACAGCTTTTCAATTATGTATCAACAGCCATTAGATCTGGTTTGATTGGAACATTTATTGGAGCCCTTCCAGGCGCAGGAGCCAATGTTGCATCATTTTTGTCATATGATATTGGTAAAAGACGTGCAAAACCAGAAGAAAAATTGAAATGGGGGAAAGGAAGTTATGAGGCTATAATTTCTGCAGAAGTAGCAAATAATGCAAATATAGGTGGCTCAATTCTACCGACTTTAGCATTAGGTATTCCTGGTAATGCAGCCGCAGCTGCACTTTTAGCTGCCTTAACAATGAAAAATGTAGTAGTTGGTCCTACAATTGATATAGATCATCCAGGATTAGTTTATTTTATCTATGCAGCATTATTAATAGCAAATTTCTTTATGTACGCCATGGCTATTGCCCTAGTAAAACCTTGTATTAAATTATTTTCATTGAGTAGAGGTTTTCTTTTACCCTTAATTATACCAGTTTGTGTTTTAGGTGCATATGCTGCTAGGTTAAATTTATATGACTTATGGATAATGTTTTTTGCAGGCATTTTTGGATATTTTCTCTCATTATGTAAGTACCCTACTGCCCCTGCTGTTCTAGGAGTAATACTTGCTCCAATGGCTGATGAGAATTTAAGACGTTCATTAATGATATTTTCTGAAAAAGATATATCATATTTTTTTGAACAATATGTAGGATTAATACTTTTAGCTATTTTTATTATTGTAATAATAGATGGTTTAAGAAGATTGAAAAATACTTAAATGAAAACTAATCTTCAATTATAGCGACAACTCTGACAAATCCTGCTGAACCATTTTTTATTTTAAATGGAAATGCGGAAACTAAAAAATCCTTGTCAGGTAACATTTCTAGATTACATAACTTCTCAATGTGAGAATATCCACAATACATTCCTGCTCTATGCCCTTCCCAAATTAAATTAGGGTCTTTTGTTTTTTTAAATTTCTCTGCTGTAAATTTAAATGGTGCGTCCCAGCTCCACGCATCTGTTCCAGTTAATCTTACGCCTTGGTCTAAAAGAAAAATAGTTGCCTCTCTTCCTATCCCGCATCCTTTAGAGAGAAAGTTATCTTTTCCATAACAGCCACCTGCAGAAGTGTTTACAAAAACTATCTCTAAAGGTTTTATTTGGTGTTCAATTCTATCTAATTCTTTTTTTATTTCATCTACAGAAATAACATGTCCATCTTTATAAGATCTAAAATCCAACTTTATTCCCTTATTGTAACACCATTCTAATGGCACTTCATCAATTGTAATTGCTCTTTTTCCATTATCCATAGTTGAGTGATAATGATATGGTGCATCCATATGAGTACCATTATGAGAGCTCATTGTTAAAGTTTCCATTGCCCAACCTTCCTTGTTTGGCAAGTCTTCCTTTTTTAAACCAGGAAAAAATTGAATAATTTCTTCAGCAGTATCTTTATGATTATGGTAACTAATTTTTGGAAGCATGAATTCGGGATCAGAAGAAATACCCTCTTCTAATGAAACAGACAAGTCTATAAATTTTCTCATGAAATATCCTCTAATTCTTTGATAAATTATCTACCCGTTTATTAAAGGGAGATATTTTTATACTCTCCCAAACATCTGCATGAAATAAAGGATCATTTTCCTGAAACTTATATATCTCTGAAATATCATTTGCTTCAACCATAAAAAAAGAGCCCTTCATAGTTTTACCGTCTTCCAAAGTCAAAGGGCCTGATACGAGGGTTTTTATAGGGTTTGTCGATAAATATTCTCTGTGTTTTTCAATTATTGACATCCTTCTTGGCAGAGCATCCTCTTTGTCATTACAAACAATAATCCAAATCATTTTTTTTCCTAAGATTGTGATGTTTCAAACTCAGCAATTCTCTCGTATGCTTTTTCGGTAAATTCTGCTTTTGGAGCATTACCCGCTATAACAACCAAAAGAACGTGCTCTGTATCTGGTTCATTTTCAGTAATATTCATAAACCTTCTGGCACAACCAGGCGGAAAAGAGACAACATCACAAGACTCTACATCTACTGATTGAAAATCATTTCCTTCATTCCACTCACATCTCCATTTTCCTGTAATAGGCATAAAAGTTTCATTTGTATCATGGTTATGCATTAAAGGACCTTTTCCTGGTTTACACCGAACAAAACCTAAATTAAAGCCTTCGGAAATATTAATTGCAGGCGTCTGCGAATTATCATCTCCAAGAGGTGATACATGTTTTGAAGAACCTTTAGGAGGCTCAAAACCAAGAACATTTATTAATTCTCTTGTACATTCTGGTAAAAGGCTGTCTGGGAGACCTTTTTTAGATCCTTTTAAATCTTTGAAAAAAGCAATTCTTTTTTCCATTTCACTTTTTTTCCATACTCTAATTTCTGGCAATTGCTTTTCTTTATTTTCATTCATTTGTAATCTCCTTTTTAATTAATTCATAAACTGAAGCGGTGTCCCAATTATTAGATAAATATTTTTCTGCCTTGTCATAAATTTTAGAAGAGCCATCAAAAGTAGGCAATGTTAAATCATAATTTTTTATAAAACTTCTAATTATATCTATGTCTTTTAAAAAAATTTTATATGAGGCTGTAGGAGGTTCATATTTTTTGTCAATCATAAGAGGCATTCTCTTTTGCAACATTATTGATGAAGCGGCACTATTTCTTAAAACTTTGTAAATCATTTCTTTTTCTAAGCCGGCTTGTTCTCCTAAATACAATGCTTCTGCTGCAGCTGTATTATGAATTGTTACAAGCAAGTTAGCTAAAATTTTAAATTTCATTCCATTACCAAACTTACCCACATTTATAACTTCTTTTGAAAAACAATCAAATATAGGCAAACATTGTTTAATTAATTTTTCTTTTCCACTGGCAAAAATAGTTAAATCAGCTTCATCAGCTTGGGCTCCTGTTCCACTCACAGGAGTGTCTAAAACATCTATCTTCAAACTTTGTAATTCATTTTGAAAGTGAATTTTATCATCTATAGAAATTGTATTCATATCTAAAATAATGATTTTTTTATTATTTGTTTTATATTTTTTAATATTTTCTAATACATTTTGATAAGCTTCTAAAGATGGTAAACTAGAGATGATTACATCAACTTTATCAAATATTTCAGAATATGTGGTTAATACACCACCCAAATTCATAAATCTTGAAATATTTTTTTTATCTGGCTCTATCCCAAAACAAGGATATTTATTCTTTAAAAGATGCTTAGCATAGGCTCCTCCCATGATACCTAAGCCAATAAATCCTATATTCATTTTTTTTTTAATGCCTTTTTCATAAGTTATGTAAAATACTACTATAAAATCAGTCTTCTTGATAGAATCTATTAGATATTATTATTTTTTTTTATCTTAAAAATACTATATAAATATTTATAAGGAGTTTAGATATGGAAATTGGTTTTTTTACAATGCCTATACATCCTTTGGATAAGGATTATAGAAAAACACTTGATGAAGATAGACAAGCATTTTTGCTCGCAGATGAACTTGGTTTCTCAGAGGCTTACTGCGGTGAACACGTTACAGATGCGGCAGAAAATATTACCTCTAGTACTGTTTTTATTGCTTCGTTAGCGGCGGCAACAAAAAATATAAGACTTGGTACTGGTACAGTTAATTTACCTAATTCTCACCCTGCTGCTGTCGCAGGACAAATCGCAATGTTAGATCATATGTTAGATGGACGTCTTAATTTTGGAATAAGTCCGGGTGGTTTAGCATCAGATGCTGAAGTTTTTGGTAATTTAGAAAAAAATAGAAATGAAATGTTTGTTGAATGCATAGATATGATTCTCGAAATTTGGAAGAGAGAGGCACCCTACTCTATTAAAGGTAAGTACTGGGAAGTAACTACGGAAAAAACACAGATGACAGATATTGGACAAGGAATAATGCCTAAACCTCTTCAAAAACCATATCCACCAATAATTTGTACTGTTGTCGCGCCATATTCAAAGGGTATTACAGCAGCGGCAGCAAGAGGTTGGAAACCCATTTCTGCTAATTTTTTATTACCTAAATGGGTAAAAACACATTGGCCAGGCTACGCAGATGGTTGTAGCCAAGCAAATGAAGAAGCAAATCCCTTTGATTGGCGAATAGCAAAGTCAATATTTGTATGTAATGATAGAAAAAAAGCTGAAGAATATGCTCTTGGAAACAATAGTCCATATGTTTTTTATTACAAACAACTTTTAACAAAAATGTTAAAACATGGAAGGGCCAATTTATTCAAAGAAGATCAGAATATGTCTGATGATGAATTAAGACTTGATGATATTTGTAAAAAATTAATACTTTATGGTACTCCAGATGAGGTTACTGATAAAATATTAGCTTTTAGAGATGAAGTTGGTGAATTTGGAACACTTCTTTATGCTGGGCATGATTGGCAGGATGTGGAATTAGCAAGAGAATCCATGAAGTTAATGAGTGAAAAAGTTATGCCCAAAATAAATAGTAGCATTAACATTGCTGCACAATAGGAGATTCAATGACTAAATTAAAAATAGGTGATGAGCAATTCATTAATTATGAGTTCATAGAAAATGTAGGTAAACCAGTATTAGTTTTTTCAAACTCTCTTGGTTCTGACTTAACTATGTGGGATCCTCAAGTTGAATATTTTCGAAACGACTTTCAAATTGTCCGATATGACAAAAGAGGACATGGAAATAGTTCTCCGTTTGAAGGTCCTTATAGTTTTGATATGTTAGAGAACGATGTAATAAAGATTTTAGATGAGCTAAAGATAAATAAGGCAAATTTCATAGGGTTATCAATGGGAGGCATGACTTCTATTGGCCTAGCGCTCAGACATCCAGGACGTTTTGATAAAATGGTTTGTTGTGCAGCAAGAGCTGATATGCCTCCACCCGCAATAGAGGCTTGGGATCAAAGAATAGCTGTTGTAAAAGAAAAAGGAACTGATGGTGTCGTTCAGGGCTCACTAGAAAGATGGTTTAGTGAGAGTTTTATGAAAGAAACATCAAACGAAAACATAATAAAAAAAGCTTCTGAAATGATACGTAAAACTTCTGTAAATGGTTATGTTGGAAGTTGTGAAGCTATTAAAAAATTAAATTATTTGAGAGAAATTGGTAAAGTTAAAAATGATTTTTTATTTGTTTCTGGTGAAAAAGATGTTGGCGCTCCTGCACTTGCCATGGAAGAAATGCATCATTTAACTCCAAATAGTAAATATATTTGCATAACTGATGTTGCACATGTCTTTAATCTAGAAAAGCCTAATGAAGTTAATAAAATCTTGGCTGAATTCCTATCTTAAATTAATAAATTTGATTTTGTAAAAAAAATTAAATAAGCTTTACTTTTAGGAGAATTCAATGTCTTTGAAAACATTTGAACACGTTCTTATTCTTGCAGATGATCTTGTTAAAACCAAAGAATTTTATGTAGATTTACTAGGTCTAAAAGA
>CEVN01023436.1_pt1 | contig 12006 bp, 7 predicted proteins | sample 427041 | NCBI WGS metagenome assembly CEVN01 (sample SAMEA2623463, study PRJEB7988) | marine metagenome | biome: marine biome (ENVO:00000447); feature: surface water layer (ENVO:00002042); material: "saline water (ENVO:00002010), including plankton (ENVO:xxxxxxxx)" | depth 5 m
TGCAAGAGATTAAGGGTATTGGACCTTTCATTGAAGAAAAGCTCAATGCATTAGGTATTTTCAAATTCTCACAGATTGCAAAGATGACTTCCGAAATTGAAGAAGAAGTAAATGTAGCAATTGAGTTCTTCCCGGGAAGAGTTAAGCGCGACGAATGGGTTAAACAGGCCAGCGAATTAGCCAAGTAATGACAAATTATTGGTTAATGAAAAGTGAACCACATGTTTACTCGTTTGACGAGTTAATCAAAGACGGTAGTACCTATTGGGACGGAGTTCGTAACTATCAGGCTAGAAATTTCATGAGAGATAAAATGAGGATAGGTGATCTAGTTCTCTACTATCATTCTAATACTAAACCTCCACACATAGCCGGAATCTCGCGAATTTGTAAAGAATCATATCCAGACTTCACACAGTTTGATAAGAAATCCAAATATTATGATCCTAAAGCCACAGAAGAAGTACCTAGATGGTTTTTGGTAGATATGGAGCCAGTCACTAAATTTGATGAAATGGTTACACTTGATCAATTGAAAGATAATGGGGCTTTGGAAGGCATGCTTGTAATCAAACGAGGTCAGAGATTATCAGTACAACCGGTTGAAAAGAAACATTTCGATGAAGTTTGTAAAATGGCAAACGCCAAAATATAATTTTTTACAAAAAAATATTAAAAAAATAGCCCAAAATTAGGTTTGTGCGCTCATCATATTTAAGTATATCTGAAAGGCAATATATACACCCCCTGTCCATCCTAAGTTCCCGCAATCTGGGAAACATACCTCTCGGGGTATGAAGCCAACTTAAGGAAAGCGGAAAACGCCTAGAAGGAAACAACTTAGGAAACTAAGGGGAAACAATCTTAGAATGCAAAAGCGGAAACAACCGGGACACCGGGGGAAACAACTTATGCGGGAAAAGAGGGAAACAATTTAAAACCTAAGGGGAAACAATCTAAGCACGCAAGCCAGGAAACAGGTAGGATGCTACGGGAAACAAAACTTGTACGCCGGAAAAGGAACATGACCTTCGGGTCATGAACCAATTCCACCCCGGGCACAGGGAAGTCATCCAACGCAAGAAGGTCGACAGAACTGTGCCCACTTTATTTTGGGCGTTTGATGATTCTAGTACACTCTATTTATATCGAACGGACGGCAGTCTGCAGACTCTGTCGTCGCTATTTTGATCTATAGGTAGAGATTGCGAACTTCTTTCAAAGATACTAACTATGCAGTTGCAGGGACCTTAGTTGGTTTTTCTTTATCCAAATGATCCATTGAATCCGTTTTCAGCATTATCTTGTTGTGAAGTTTTAGACATCGTTTACATGTAACATCTTTCATGTGGAATCCTTTCATTCTTCTGAATTCCTGTACTGTGGCTGAGTGTCCACAAAGTGTTAGTTGCTGGCCATTGTATGACGCGATATGTCTTCTTCGCATAATACTATTTTAGTCCTTATGTGAATATATAAAACCTAATCACTGGTGCCTAAATATTGGCACTAGTGCCTATAAGTAGATAAAGAGATAAAAACCCCTTTATTCAATAACAAAATAGATTACTGTGAGCGAGGTAAAAGACGTTAAAAAATTTGCAACGGAAGGCGATCGTGATCTGAATATATTATTCGGTTCACAGAGTGGAAATTCTGAAGGACTCGCTGAAGAGTGGGAGAAAGAAGCTGCTCGTTACGGACTCAATGGTAAAGTTCATGATATGGATGGCTTTGATATCAAATCAATGGCAAACATGGCCAGAGTTATGATTGTTTGTTCTACATGGGGTGAAGGTGATATGCCAGACAATGCCGAAGAATTGTACGAAGAAGCAAAAGAAGCTGGTAAAATTTTGTCTAAGACTCATTTTTCCATTTGTGCACTTGGAGATACTGGATATGATTTATTTTGCCAATCTGGAAAAGATTGGGACAAAACATTGGAAGACATGGGTGGATCAAGAATCCACGACCGTGTGGATTGTGATGTTGATTATGAAGTTCCAGCTGAAGAATGGATGAATGGAGCTATGCCCAAGCTTGCATGTGTTGATGGAGACGGTAATTTCATGCCAGACTTAGTTGATGATATGGTTTCATACGCTTCAGGAAATGAAGTATCTACACCAGATGAATCAGATGTATCAGAACCAGCACTTCCAGCAATAGGTGGTATGGTAATGGCACCTCAAGTTCCTTTAACGCCTGTAAATGAGCCCAGACCTCATCTTTACAAAGGATATAAGCAAAATACATATTGTATAAAATGCGGAAGGTACACCTTTCATTGGCATGGTGCATCACCAAATAATCCAGATTTATATCCTAATCATGAATGTAGAGACTGTGGTTTTGTTAGGAAAATAAAGATAGCTTGATCGATAATCAGTACGTTAAAGAAAGAAAGGAATTTTTTGTTGGATTAGCTATAACGTTAACATTTTTCTTTGTTTTCTTTGTGATGTATGCTCTCAACGATTGGAGTTGGAGCAATACGAGTGACACAGGGTATTGTGAGCAAGTAAGAGAAGGTTGGATTAGAGAACCGTCAAACACGATATCCAATCTCGCTTTTGTTTTTGTAGGTCTTTACATTCTTTGGCTAGTCCAATATGATTCGGTCGAGGGGAAACCGTCCTTGTCTAACAAAAGCTGGTTTGTCTTTTTCTATGCAGCATCATGCATAGCTGTTGGAGTAGGAAGTTTTGCTATGCACGGTTTCAATACTTCTTGGGGAGGTTGGTTAGATGTTACAGGAATGGTAATGTACATTACAATGCCAGTTTTCTATAATTTCTCAAGATTTCTTAGATGGAGTGAGAAAGAATTTTGCACTTATTATTTGGGCGCTAATTTTGTTTTTGCAATATTATTATCCCAATTTAGTCTTCTCACTTTTCTTTGGGGAGCTTCGATAGGAATTTGGTTATCTCAAGAATTAGCACTAAAATACCAAAAACAACCAATTGTAATATTCTTATTTCCTACAACAATAATCTTGGCATTGTATCTCTACACTAGTCCAGGTTCTACGCCTATAGATTTCATTTTTACCCAATATGAAGCAGTACTACTTTGGGCTGCCTTAGCTCTCTTCTTATACAAGATTGAGGAAATTAAATTAGAAAGAACTCATGCACCTTATTTTTGGATAGGTTTCGCTTCTTACACTTTAGCTACAATTATTTGGCAGCCAAGTAAGACTGATGGAGTTTTGTGTGATCCACAGTCTTTGCTACAAGGCCATGCACTATGGCATCTATTAGGCGCAATATCAATGTGGTGTTTCTATAGATATTTTAGGACTGAAGTAAACAATTATTGAGCTTGATAAATTACAATCCACATTCTAAGCTTTATTTCGGGTAGATATCCGTCAGGGTCTGTTACACTTGGATCATATTCTTCACCTTGGTATAACGCCCTATAACTTAGTTGATTTTCACCATTATTTGATTCGCTAGTAATATCTATTCGATTATATTCAACATCTTGCCCTGGACACCATCCAGCCCTTCCGTAAACCCAGGTTCCATATTGATTTGCAGACACGCCTTCGTTTACTCGATCATAACACCCATAACTTGTTCCTCCATTTGGATGTTCAAGTAGAGATAGTAAATTTCCATTAATCTTAAATTCGTGTTGATGGTTACAGAACTCAGCACAGTTTTCATCGGTACTACTATGCCCATGACCTGTGAAGAAAGTAACAATTTCAACCTTATCTGTGCCCTCGGTCACATTGTAACTAAACGGATTTCCATCACCAAAAATATTGTTGTAGTCTAAGTCAAACTTTCTAGTAGCCCCATAAAGATATTCAGCACCAATAGGAGTATAGTCCTTATTTTCATTCCAGAAGAACAATTTTACAGTTAAACCGTATGCATTTGGTTGCCAATAATTGAATTCATTTATTTCTTCAGTTTTCAAGACGCCTAGCATAGGAGTTGCATCAGAAATGTATCTCCCCTCACGATTGTAAGCTGTGATATATCTCCCAATTTCAGCTTTCCACTCTCTATTCCATTTTCCTTCACATCTTTCAGGAGTATCTTCGCTTCCAGAATCCCACCGATGTCCTGCATTTTCACATTGCTCTTGAGTATTATATTCCGGAAGAATTTCATTAACACAAGATTCGTAAAGAGTAAACTCAGACAAAGAACATTGAGCATAGTATGCATTTAGGTATCCAATGAAATCCCATTCATTACATCCTTTGTGGTCTGCACAAGCTTCATAGGTATAAATTGCAAAGGAGTCAAATTTCTCTAGATCTGGCATCTCTACATTTCGTACATTTGTACCGCCACCCCATCCACCTCCGTGAGTGTAGCTATCTCCTTCGTTCCAATCAAACAAAGTTACAGATTCACCTTTGATACAGTTTTTTGGGACAAAATTGCGTTGATGACATGGAGTACTTGTATGATATTCCATTGCAGCTAATTCTCTTTCTAAATCAAACTCAAAATTGAGATAAATTGGTTCATTTGCAATGAAGTGGAAACGATACCAACTAAAATTTTGATTGAAATTTAAATCCCAAAAGCTTCCTACTTCTTGCCATCGTTGTAATCGATCTATACAGAACCAAGCAGGTGAATCTTTAGCCTCGATAAAGTCAGCTATACTTCCATCCAGAAAGTTCGCATCCATTGCAATGTAGTGAACTCTATCACTCCAATGTTCTCTATCTTCTTCATTCATAGTAGTTAGGGCTGTATTCACTCGTCCTGACATGTAGCTAACATCTCCCATCCAACCTCCATCTCTGTAAGATCCAAAAAAGTAATGAACATTCTTTGGTGATTTCTCGAACATTAAACTTAATTCTGTAGCTTGACCAACTGGGTTTGCTGAATTCCAAGTAATCACACTATCTGGGTTTAGAGGATTGTATATTACAAAAACATAGTTATCCAGCCCTTTCCATTCATTCTTGAAAACCCAGTTATTTGTTAAGTTTAGATTTTCGTCAATAGGTTGAGGAATTGTGAAATCATCTGTAGTACCCATGTATTCTGATGAGTATGGCCCATTGTCCCAAGGTATTGGTTTTTCAAAATAAGAACACCCGTTATCATCAATTGACTCTCCGTACAAAAAGGGCCCATCAGGACATTCATCACTTTCAGTACACAAGCCGTCACCATCACTATCTCCTGTTGAATCGTCTCCCCAGCATAAATCTAGAGAATCTACAATACCGTCCCCATCAGAATCTCTTTGAGATGCAGAGCATCCTTGTTCGTCAGCAATTTCATTCAATGGCGTTTCATCACAATAATCTTCGTAGTCTTCTATTCCATCATTATCATCATCTGTATCTTCATTAATGTCCTTACATCCATCTTTGTCCCAGTCGTCTTTTGATCCAGCTTCCCAGTTTATCACACCTCTTGGACATAAATCAACAGTATTGTTCATTCCATCGTTATCCATGTCATCATCAAGTCCGTCAGGTATCTCATCACCATCGTGATCTATTGGTGTTGAATAGTAGCTGTTCGGATCAGTTCCAAGTTCCATTTCCAAAGTATTGCTAAACCCATCACCATCGATATCCTCATCTTGTACTAATGATGTATTACAGTTTTGAACTATAGAATCAGGTTCTCCATCATCATCCATATCTTTACTTGCACATTTATCATTAGGAAATTTATCTTCATTATCTCCAATTCCATCGTCATCGGAATCTCTCCATTCATCTGAGTCAAAAGGAAAATCATCTATGTCATCAGTATATCCATCATTGTCAGAGTCTTTTGTATTGTCCAAATTGCCATTATTACCATAGTCTTGATTATCATCAAAATTTTGAGAGTCGTTTGAGTAGTTATCAGAAAGTTCTTCGCTGTCTTTTTCTTCTATGCATCCACTAGAAGAAACTGTAGCCATCAGAAATAGAAAAAATGTCATAATTGTCATTGTTTTCTCTTTCATCATATTTTCTTGATAATCTGCATGAACATAAGCCTTAGCTTGTATCAAATTGCATATTTAGAGGCCTTTACTTTGCAGATTAATGTCTGTGCAAATAGCAAGAAAAGTTGCGTTAGCTTATTGGGGTTTTTCAAAGAAGGCTTCCTCAAGAGCTAAGTCTGGAGTTGATATAGACATAATCAAAGGTAATGGCTCTGGCGGTTTAGAAACAGCTACAGCTCCAATGAAAAAATTTGCTACAATAGTTGAAAAAGCTTGGACCGACTACACAGGCCAAGTTGGAGGCTATGGCCGTATTCCTTTTGAAAAGTTAGTTGATTTTGCAGCCCAAGCACGAAGCGATAACGAAGCCATAGGCAAATCAAATTTAGAAGAAGTACAGAAATGGTCTCAAGTTTTGATTAACGAGTACCCAAGTTATTTTGTTGCAAGAGCTAAAGAAAAAAAAGGCACAATGGAATTATTGGTCAATACCAAAAATTAAACTTTATTAATTCACATTGAAGTAGAGATTTAATGAAAATATACACCAGAGCAGGAGACGAGGGGGAGACTGGTTTGCTTTATGGGAGTAAAGTTTCTAAGAATTCACCACTTCCTGAGGCATACGGCACTGTTGATGAAGCACAAGCTATTCTTGGTTTAGTTCGAACAGAATGCGAAAAGGGTAGTGACTTAGATGAAAAAATAATTCACATTGAAAGAGATTTGTATGTTTTGATGGCTGAATTAGCCACAGATCCTTCCAACCATCATAAATTAGAGGAAGGAAAAAGTAAAGTTAATCAGAAAATGGTTAATTTCCTAGAAGAATTCATAGATGAAATAACTTCAAATTTTGAGCTACCTAAAGAATTTGTTTTGCCAGGTCAAAATAGAATCTCAGCCCTTATTGACGTTGCTAGAACTGTAGTTAGAAGAGCAGAAAGATGTGCAATTGCATGCGAAATAGAAGATTCTCTAGTAATCCCTTATCTTAACCGACTCTCGGATTTGTTATGGGCCATGGCACGTTGGCAAGAAGGTGAATCCATAACGTCCCGTTCTGTTAAATGAAGATTCCAGATCATTTACAAAAGCCTCTTCTTGAACAATTGGAAGACCAATCAACTTCAGACGATTACTTGATTCTTAGAGGGTCAGCTCTTGGATATGGTTTGCTTAGTGACAACGAAAAAAGAGATGAGTTTATTACTCGATTTATTTCTACAGATTTACCAGATTTGGAAGGTAATTTTCTAGCACGTGAGTTGCAAGCGAGAGCTGTAGGTAGTAAACTAATTGGAGAAGATTGCATTGATTTTTTAGATCAAGCCAAAGAAATTTTTGAGACAGAATTAGAAGAAGCTCTTCCGGAATTACCGGATAATATAGAAATCGATGTTGCAACAGATCCGCTGAAAAAAGCTAGACAAGCACGTAGCGGACTAATGGAGAATGCATTTTTAAGAGAAGAATGGGATACTTGTGTAAGAGAAGCTGAACACGGCAGGTCTATAATTCCAGATTATCTTCTTTATCAACCTCATAGAGAAGGTTATCCAATTGAGTTTGTTGCTAAAGGCATGATTTCAGACGATAAAGAACTAATTTCTAAAGGCGTTGAAATGCAAGAAGAATTTTTGCAATATGTAATTGAGGTAGGTTACCTTAAGCCATGGGAGGAAGCGTATTTTGTTTCATATGCAATTTCAGTTTTCTCACGTAACCTCTTGTGATTTGTATAGTTTAAATTCTTAAATACTATACTGCAACTCTTTACACCTTAGGAGATAGCATGACCTCTCAGATATCCTTAATTCGCAATAAAATCCTAGCTTGGGCTGCAGTCTTTGCCCTTGTTTTGAGCACAATCCCGTATTCTTCAGCAGATCATGATGATGATGAAACATATGAATGGTTTGAAGATTGGGACTATGAGTTAGTAGACCGAGATGGCGATGATGACCCCGATCTTATAGTGGTTGAATTTGATCCAAATACTAATTCAACAGAAGAGATTGAGGTACATGTTTCTTTTTCAGTTTACAATGATGATTATGATTACATTGGAGGTGATGATGATAGTTATGACATAGTTGGTAATCAGTCTGAATACTTTGAATTGGAATGGAGTCTTGAGGATTGTTACTACGGCGATGACGAGTGTCAAAACGGCCCATACACATTTGAGTTTGAGCTGTACGATGATAATTGGAATTGGGAAGATAATTTTTCAATATCTAATGTAGATTTATACGAAAGAGGAATGCCCGATGGTGTTGTTCAAGTTGATGGAGGGCCTTTTTCTTGGGAAGAGGATGGAGATGGCCTTCATAATGATGCAGTTGCTCGTGCTGCGGTTGAATATTATCTTGTCGAAAATGTTACTTATGAGCTTGAAAGATACGTCCAAGGAGTTTGGGTTGATGCAGGTAACGCAACAACAGATGAAGAGGGAATTGCAGTAATTTTTAATCGAACTGATGGTGAATATAGATGGTTTGCATATTACGAAAATGAAGAGATCGATAAAGGCTGGTTTGTAATAGAGGCAAATGCAAATCAGAATATCGGCAGCAGGGCTGGAGTTGATGATACGGATGAGGCAGATGACTATGATGATTTTATATTTGCTCTACCTCCAGATAATGATGACGATTATGACGATGATTGTCATAATTACGAAGTATATGCTGAAGTATATTACGAAGGTAACGATACACTTTATACATCAGGCTCGGGCGACTGTGAGTTAATTCTCCCAGACGTTCCTGAAGGAAATTACACCTTTGAGATGTATTATGAAGAGGATGGAGACCTTCTTCAGACTGGATGGATGCATTCTTATGGTAGTGATTCAGACTACTTAGATTATTGGTTTGCAAGTTATAATTATACAACAGAAGACAGTAATGGAGATGGAGTCAACAACAACCTTACAATAACTTATGATCCAGATACTACTAGTCAGGATGAAGAAGATGTTTATGTAGAAATCCAGCTCTATAACTCATCAATTTTTGAAGGATATGAATATGAATATCAGATAACTGGAAATGAGACTGATGAGTTTGGAACTGACGTGATAACAGTAGAAAAGTCAGGAAATTATAGTGTCATGGTCATTTTATTTGATGATAACTCGTATTATCGGGATGAATTTTTCTTTGAATTGTATTTAGCTTGTGATGAAAACTATACAGAATGTGATCATGATGAATGGTTCGAGGATTGGTCTTCAGAGACTGAAGATACTGATGGCGATAATCTTGATGACACAATAAAGTTTGAGGTTAATCCAGACACAGAATGCGACTGTGAGATAGATATGAATATTATCATAGAAGTGTATCACTCATATGAAGATGACGAGGAAGAATGGGTAGATACAGATGAGTATGAAGTAACGATAAATGGTAGTGAGATTGATGAGCTAGAGTTTGAATGGACATCTCATGGAAATGATGATTATAATTTCTATGTCACACTAGTTGATGACGATTGGAATTGGGAAGATGATTTTTCAATATACAATCAAACGCTCTATGCTACAAGTGGAGGAGGAGGTCCTGGCGATGAAGATGAATGGTTTGAAGATGTTTATGAAGAAATATATGATGATGACGATGATGGTAACAACGATACTATTGAATGGTATTACAATCCAGATACTTCCTGCGATTGTAATATTACAATTGACGTGTACTTCAACGTTACAGATGCTGACGATGGGTCATTAGTTGATTATTTCGAAAGGAATCACACAATTTATAATGATGACTCGGAAACTTATTGGGCATATTGGAGTCCAGAGTATAACGGAACTTTTGATTTTGAAGTAGAAATGTACGATGAGGATGGCAACTTTGAAGATTCATTTGAATCTAGCAATGTTGCTCTTAATGTTAGAGAAGAAAATGAAGATGAAGACTATGATGAATGGTTTGCAACTTATGATTGGGACTATGAATCATCAGACACGGTGGAGATTGGCTTTGATCCTGACACTGGATGTTACTGTGATGTTTATGTTTATGTTGAATCTGAGGTATATGATGGAGATGGTGATTACGTAACCTCCATGTCAGATGACGGTTACATATATGGTACTGATTCAGATTGGTGGACAGAGTATTTCACAGCAGATTACACAGATTATTATGATTTTGAGTTTAGGCTATATGATTCAAACCATAATTTTGAAGATAACTTTAGTCTATATGATATATATCTAGAAGGAAATGGCAGCGGAGGTGGTGGAGACAGTGACGATATTGGTCATCTTGGTGAAATCACTAATTGGTCTGATGATGGTTACGTCAATGATTATCTAGGTATGGTGTCTTACGATGGCTCCCCTAAAGAGGATGCATATTATGAGATATATGATGAGGATTGGAATTTGGTAGACTCAGGCCATCCAAATCATTATGATAATTTAATTTTCGTATCTGAGAATTTGTCCGAAGGCCAATATTATGAAATTATTTACTATGATGAGGATGATATGGAACTTCAATTGTCTCCATTCTATTCGTATGGTAATTCATCAGGTACTTCTTCAAATGTTATTAATGTAGATATGGCAGTTATTGAGGATGAAAATGGGGATGGAGAGCCTGATTTTTTCTGTGAAGATGGACCTTGTGATGATGCATTTTTCCATGCTCATATTGGTGGTTTTGACAATGGAGTGGCTGGCGTTGAGATTGAGATTTGCAAATATGATGATTACACTGACGAGTGTGAATATTATGACTCTATCGAAACTAATAGTAGTGGTGACGCGATAAGTTATGATGGAGATTGTGGAACCTATGAATGGAATGCAACTTACATGGGTGACGAAATTGATGGAGGAATTTATCGAATCTTAGCCCATTGTGATAACAACGGTGGTGGTGGAGATGATGGTGATTCAGATGAATGGTTTGATGATAGTGATTTTTATGTTGAGTCATCAAATACAATACATATAGAATATGATCCAGATACAGACTGTTATTGTGACGTAAGGGTTTGGGTATACATCGATGTTTATCAGAATGGCAGTAAGATTGATACAATTGCAGATGATTATTACATATATCACGATGAATTTGATTGGTTTGAACAAGATTGGACAGCATCCGATAACGGCTCCTATGATTTCAAAGTAGTATTATTTGATGGGGAGAATGGTCCAGATAATTATGAAGATGAGTTCTGGATATACGATGTTTATCTTAGTGACAATAATTCAGAGGAAGAGTACAACATTTGGATTGAATATGGCCTTGTTCATCCAGAATGGGATGAGGATTCCAATTCGTCAGTCTGGGATGAAGGATGGGCTTACGTTCATATCAATACCGATTGTGGTTGTGATGTTGATGTTCATGTAGTGTTAGAAGTATATGATCAAAATGATAATGTTGTATTTGCTGAAGATCAAGAGAGGACTATTGATGGTTTTGAATCCTTTGACTTTTACGGGATCCATTTCGAAGAAGCTGGACATCACACATTTGTATTCACTTTGAGAGAGGTTATGGAGGATGGCACCTATAGATATGTAAGTTCATATGATATTTCAAGACTTATACTTGATATTGGTGCAGATTACACTATTGATACTGTTGGAAATAATGTTGATTTAACTATTAGCCCATATTCAAACTATGGTGGTGATTTCACAGCTTACTTCAGTATCTTCTTGTGTTCTGTAGAAAATACTGGAGAATGGTGTGATGAAGATTTCGGTGATTGGGATTCATTTATGATGAATCTATCAGGTTCTAATATGGATGAAATTACCAGAAATTGGACATTGGATGATGGACATTACAGACTAGAAATCGATGTTGGAATTGAAGATTGGTCATCAGATTATGCCGACATAGAGTATTTCACAATCGTGTCTAATCAAGCTCCTGATGTTGATGCAGTCAACATAAATGGAGTCTTGGCCAATAATGCGATGCTATACGAAGGCCAAGAATTGTTGATTAGAGTAGATGCTTCAGATGTCGATGGAGATGACTTGACCTATACTTGGAATATGGGTGATGGAGGTCCTAATGAGAC
>CEVN01018613.1_pt1 | contig 11924 bp, 7 predicted proteins | sample 427041 | NCBI WGS metagenome assembly CEVN01 (sample SAMEA2623463, study PRJEB7988) | marine metagenome | biome: marine biome (ENVO:00000447); feature: surface water layer (ENVO:00002042); material: "saline water (ENVO:00002010), including plankton (ENVO:xxxxxxxx)" | depth 5 m
AATATCCATGGATGAGAGAGCGACCCTATGCAACATGGCCACCGAGTGCTCCGCAAAGACTGGAATCTGTGAACCCGATGATTTGACAGTAGAGTGGTTATTGGAAAGACGCGAAGGATTAACGGAAGAAGAGATTCGTTCAGCTTTCGTATTTCCAGATGAAGGTGCAAAATACCACGGGGGCGTACATACGATTGATCTGTCTGCAATTCGCCCCATGGTTGCACATCCAGGAGATCCTGATGCAGGGATTCCATCCGATCCAACAAATGGGGCATACATTGGAGATTTGGGTGATGTCAATATCGACATCGCATATGCTGGCTCTTGTACCGCCGGTAAAGATGATGATTTTGCTTACTATGCAATGGTTACCCGTGCTGCTCTAGATGCTGGATTGTCAGTAGCAGATGGTGTTGATTGCTACATACAGTTCGGCTCAAAGGCCGTCAAGGATTTGTCAGAGCGTAATGGATGGAGTGAGTTATTCGAGCGGGCGGGTATCAAACTGATTGATCCTGGATGTGGTGCTTGCATTGGGGCTGGCCCCGGTGTTTCTGAGTTAGAAGATCAAGTAACAGTGTCGGCAATCAATCGCAATTTCCAGGGTCGTTCTGGTCCAGGGAGGCTGTATCTCGCCAGTCCTCTGACAGTAATGGCAAGTGCTTTCACAGGCAAGATAACTGCATGGCATCCCGAATTGTTTGCACAGAGTTAAGAGCATCCCTAGTCCGGGGTCTGTCATCCAAAAGAGGCCCTATGCCATTCGGGTATGGGAGGACCTGATGGAGGGTTGCGAATGAGTGAGGAAAATCCACCACCCGGGAAACAGAAGCAGATAGCAATAAGCGAATTTTTCGAGAAGAATAAGCACTTTCTCGGATTTGATTCTCTACAGAGATCTTTGATTACAGCGGTGAAAGAAGCGGTTGACAATTCTCTTGATGCATGTGAGGAAGAAAGGATTCTTCCAGACATCAAAGTCGAGATAAATAGGCTCAAAGGGGACCAAATAGAATTGATTTCTCAGGACAATGGCCCGGGTATACCGCGAGGAGCCATTGAGCATGTATTCGGGAAGTTCTTGCTCGGATCTAGGTTTCATGCGATTAGGCAGACTAGGGGCCAGCAAGGAATTGGGATCACGGGCGTCGTGATGTACTCACAACTCACTACTGGTGGGAAGACCAGTGTTATCTCAAAGGTGAAAGAGGAGTCTTCTGCGGTCTATGTGGACTTAGGAATTGATACGCGTAAGAACAAGGCAATCAAGTCAGGTGAGCGTAGAGATGTATGGGTAGATGAGGTCACTGGTGAGGAGATTGCCCACGGGCTCAAAATTAGGACTGAGATGAAGGCCAAATACCAGAGAGGGAAGCAGTCTGTCTACCAGTATCTTAGAATGACTTCCATAGTAAACCCTCACGCATCAATCAGTTTAGTAGTTCGAGATCGCGAAGGAGATGTCATCGAAGAAGGGCATTGGCCGCGAACCACAGATAGACTGCCCACTATTGTCAAGGAAATCAAACCGCATCCGCATGGGATTCATCTTGGAACATTGCAGAGGATGTTGAGAGAAGCCGAAGAGAGGAAGATGACTTCCTTCCTTCGGCACAATTTCTCTGGAGTCAGTATGCGAGCGGCGAGAGATATTCTCAGTAAATCAGAGTTGGAAGAGAGTAGGCAGCCCCGTAGAATCAAGGCCGAGGAAGCTCAGAGGGTTCTGGACTGTTTCCAGAAGGTCAAACTCTTGAATCCACCAACCGACTGTCTTTCTCCAATTGAGGATTTGTTAATCAAAAAGGGGCTCTCAAAGGCAATTGATTCGCGCTTCGCATCAACCGTAACTAGAGAGCCTCGAGTCAGTCAAGGGAATCCATTCCAAATCGAGGTAGGTTTGGTTTTCGGAGGAGATATGGCCGCAGACGGGCCAATTGAGATTCTGCGATTCGCTAACAGAGTTCCTCTGATGTATCAGCAAGGCGGATGTTTGCTGACGAAGGCGATTGAAGCCGTGGATTGGAAGAGATATGGTCTTGATCAACCAGGGGGGAAGGGTATACCGAAGGGGCCTGCCGCTGTACTCGTCCATCTCGCTTCAACAAATGTACAATTCACCAGCGAGGCCAAAGAGGCCGTCGCAACCAACGAAGAAGTTCTCGAAGAGATTAGGAGGGCTTTGCTTGAGGTTGGGCGTGGTCTAAAGGGCCACCTCAAGAAGAGTTCTCAGAGAAAGAAGGCAAGAGAGAAATTTGAGTTAATCAATATCATTCTTCCTGAGATATCAAAGAAGTCCTCAGAGATACTGGATAGGGAGGAGCCGAATCTGGCGCCTGTTATCACTCAAATTATGAACGCGGTATTTTGTGAGGAGGAGTTAGGATGGGACAATGGGCGTAAACTCGCGACTTGTGATATCACTGTGTTCAACTACACAGCAAGGGCAAGGGCATATACAATCCTCGCCAAATGGCCTGAATCCGAGTCGGTTCGTATGGAGGATAATCTGCTTGGAGGTAGAAAGGAGGCGCGTGGTCTTTGGGCTTGGAGGTTGGATACTCTTGACCCGGGTTCGTCTGCTACAATCTCATTCACACTATCCGGCCTGAGTAAGGGAGATTGGAATGACACTGAGATTTTCTTCCGTGGAAATGGTGACATTATTGGCGCCAATCGTATAGATGAGAAGTTGCTTGAGGAGATGCGTAACCGCGAGGCTTTGGATGCAGCAGTTGAGGAAGTTCGAACTAGGGAAGATACTGTTGTAGCAAGCCTATCAGAGAGAGCAGATTATTCGGATGAAGTAGATTCGGAAGAAAGTCCTGAGCCAGATTTGGGCTCTCTAGTAATTGATCAGGGGGCGGATGAATGAGTTTTAGTGACAGCAAGTCGAAGGAGGATGTTGTTGAGGCTTTGCACAATGTAGCAGCAGAGATGCATGACAAGATGTTGAAAGGTGTTGCACCAACAATGACACTGCCTGTTCGTACTAAGACCAACATTGGATTCGATGACAAGTTGGGTGTCTACAAATATGGTAAGAAGAAGACGGTTCGTGATGCCACTAGCCTAGGTTCGGCTCGACAGCTTCTGCGATCTCTTCATGTAACTGAGTTCATAGAGGAAATGATCAACACCGGTAAGTCCTCCACACTTAGGGAGATGTATTACATTTCAGAGGCTTGGGGTAATGGTAAGTTCCATTCTCAAAATGAGAGTAACAACCTCGCTGAAGATCTTGAGATTGTTACAAAGTGCCTACGTGAGGACTTCAAACTCAGGCCTGAGGAAGATGGTGCTCGCATCATTGGCAATGTTACCTTTGAAGAGAGAAATAGGCGCGGTGATTGGATGAGAATCAACTGTAGAGATGATGTTGGAGATTCGGGCTACGGGGTTCCCTACAATGTGGAGTCAGAGAAATTGCGTTTGGTGGATGAAGACATTGACTTCGTCATGGCCATAGAAACTGGCGGAATGTTTGATCGATTGATTGAAAATGGGTTTGATGAAGAGGCTCGCTGTGCGTTGATTCATCTAAAGGGTCAGCCTGCTCGCTCCACAAGACGGATCATGAGGAGGATGAGTGATGAATGGGGCAAGCCAATCGTCGTATTTACTGACTGTGATCCTTGGTCATTCAGAATCTTCGCTAGTATTGCGTATGGGGCAATAAAGACTGCTCACATTTCAGAATATTTGGCAACCAAGGGTGCAATCTATCTGGGAATAACTGCGGACGATATTCTAGCATATGATCTGCCTAGTGACGATCTATCAAAGCAGGATACGGGGGCACTTGAAGCGGAACTGAGCGATCCTCGTTTCTCCTCTGGGTGGTGGCAACAGCAGATTGAATTGATGCAGGAACTCGGAAAGAAGTCAGAACAGCAGTCTCTGGCCAAGTACGGTCTAGACTTCGTGACCGATACATATCTGCCCGAGAAGCTCGGACATCCAGATGTAGGGCTTGGATACTGATTCAGAAGTCTGATATCGAGGCTTCCCTGCCTGTGTCCATGACTGAGGCGACTATGCGGTGGGCAAAACGGCTGACAGGCGTCTCTGTTCTATTACTGCTAATCGGGGTTATATCCTACTACAATGCAATGCCGTCGATGTATGAAGAGTTAGATCCTGCTCAGAGCCATATGTTGGAGCTTGGTCCCGGGGAGAGTGGGCAGGTCGAAATTGAGGCATTGGGAGAATATGTCGCACTGAGATTGGAAGGAGAGAGTGATGCAGACCTCAGATTGATAGATTCTGATGGTCAGGAAGATTCTGGTTCGAATCCTTCGACATTAGATATCACAAGAACAGGAGAGGATGGAGTATTGTATGTCCCTGTGAGAGTGTTTAGATCTTCTACAGCTGGAGAATACACTCTATTCAATGATGGAGAAACAACCCTGTGGTTTGTCGATGATATATCTGCTCAGGCCGCTTTGTTCACCAAGCCATGGTTCGTGGTGATGATGGTTGGTTGCTGTCTGGGCCCGGTATTCGGAGTGGTTGGCTTGATTTTGGCTTTGATTGGTTGGGGGGGCCGTGGCAAGGCAAATTCTCCAGTAGTACTAGACACTCAAGGCAGATTGCCCACTACTGATGAGTTGTATCGGCAGTACCATGGCATTGTAGATGAAGATGAAATCGAAGTTCCAGACCCATTCGCTGATGTTGATGATATTGAGTCGAGTTTACAGGAAACTGAAGAGAGACCTAGTGAAGAGACTGGACAGGACTGGGAGTGGTGGGACGAGGGTTAATCGGCTCTTCTTCGAAATATTACGAAAAGTGTCGTTGTGGCCAAACAACATGCTCCAATTAAGCGGGCTGTTTGGCCCACGGAAGCAACTTGCTCGCGTAAGTCTCGTGCGTCTTGGCATTGGCCCTCATCAGCCCCAATGATTTCACCAATAGTTCCAACTTCATCATCACAGTCTTCTGTGATCCTATCATTGAGGTATTCATCAGCATATGAGGCAGCGAAAGATAATGCTAGAAGAAGAATTCCTGCTATTGTCAACACTGTCAGAAATACCGTCTTGGCCGCTCCCATAGTGGTTTCAACGATTCGAATGATATTATTCTATGCTCAAGTTGGGTTTTTAGAAGTCCCTCACTAGCCAACCTCAGGTTGGGAAGTTCATGGTCGGTTTTGATGAGGCTCTGACTATACTTGAGAACCCAACACGAAGACAGATTCTGCGCAAATTGGTGAAGGAACCTCATTATTCCCTACAACTGTCCGAATTACTTGATGTTAGTCAGCAAGCTGTGGTCAAGCATCTCAAGGTATTGGAAGAGGCGGGATTCGTAGATTCTGAGAAAGTCCCATCCGAAAAAGGAGGGCCTCCTGCCAAGATGTACAGGGTCAATCAATCATTTTCACTTCGTTTAGATTTAGGTCCAGATTTGTTTAGGGCGGAGCATCGAAAGATGCCCCCTGGCGGCCCTATGCGGCTATCCAACCGTCTACCCGATGAGTTGGATTCTGTCGTCGACCGTCTTGGTACCCGCCGTAAGATTCCGATGGGTGAGGCAATGGGTATACTGTCTGAGTTAGATATGGCTCTAGAGCGAATTGATGAGCGGCGGGATGCTATTATCGCGCTTCACCAACAGGTAATGCGCAAGGTTTCTCCGAGTATTTCTGAGGAATCGGGGACTTATGAGGAGAGGCAATTAGCTCATGCCATGATGAATGAACCAAGGAGGCCTTTGGATCTCGATGCCTTCTCCCAAGGATTGCGAATCAGATCTGATGATGCGGAGAAGATAATGGGTGAAATCAGAGAGCGATTGCTACGCGAATTCGCTTCAGGCCAAGGCAGCCTAGTGGCTGCAAGGGAGGGTACTCCCTTGCCTTGGTGGTTGGCTCGTTAATCAGAAGACTAAATCGTCATCATCAAGGTTGGAGAGCATGCTTGTCTTCTCCGCGTAACGCATCTTCGCCTCTTCTCTGCGTCCTCTCATGACTACGACAACGACGCCTAGCAATGCTATTGTCGCGCCGACAATCAATGTCGGTACAGTAAACTGTGCGATGATTTCGATTCCTACATCGAGCGCTCCTAAGTTGGAACCCATCTTGCCAGATACCTTCTGCATGTTGTTATCCTCATTGGATTCTACAATCACATTGTCAGGATCTACGACAACGACAACATCATGTCTTCCGGCTTCGACTCTATACAACATAGCAATCTGCGGTGCTTCTGTGGGGTCTTCTACAGGCATTATCGCCTCAACTATCTGTCTGTAAACGACATTGTCCTCATCGCATCCGTTCTTCTTGATGTCCGATTCGGTCTGATCGACACAGAGGATAATGTTGACATCTGTGGCATGTGCATTGCCTTCGTTGACAACTTCTACATTCACAGAAAGCATCTCGCCCACATCTCCTGTCTTGACTTCGGCATTGACACTGAGGATTCTGAGGTCGGGTGCCCTCAAGCGCAACTCAACAATTTGCTCATTGGTGTCGCAGTTAGGCCGGTAGTTGTCAGGTAGGCCGTCCTTGTTAGCATCCAAAGTACATGAGTCGTCCCAAATTTCAGTCTCATCGTGATCTCCTCCTGCCTCAGAAGAACCATGCTCTGAAAGAACCTTAATTCCAATCTCACGGTTAGATAGAGCCGCTGCAGGGTCAATCTGGATAATTGCAACTAACTGCAAGGTAGTATATGCCTCCATAACTGGTAGAGTGATAGCATTCGTACTGGCCGACTTGAAACACTTGTCTGTAGGTTCTGGATCGCCCAGAGTCAGTGTATCCTCAGGTGTTTGGCCAACACATGGAATCTCAATCGGATACTCCGTATCGAAGTCCTTGAGAAGTGCGTATGTCACAACCCAGTTCGATAGCAATGGAGCCATGGATGGCATGGTTTGCCAAATCATAGTGTTCGAAGCGCCGGTTTGCTGAGTGTAATTGTGAATGGTTGGTTGATCGGGGACGTTTCCGTAGTTGGTCACATTCATGATGAAACGCACTGTCCTTCCAGGGGCTGTTGTCTTGATTTTACTCTCAACCATTGGATCGATTTCAATTCTCATATCATGGAACTCAATGATTTCTACTTGCAATTCAATCTGGTCTCTGACCTTAGTACCATCATAGGATTCCTCACTCAGTACATTGAGTACAACTGTGTACTGACCTGCCAGAGTCATCTCGGGCACGGTAATCAGAATAGGTGTGGTCTGAGACTCTCCACGGTCGAGTTCTTGGAACAGTACTCTCGGTATATTGATGTCCCAGACATGTGATTGACCCTGAGAGTCAGTAATCGACTCGACTGTTACATCATATCTGTCAGCTCCATTACCTGTGTTCTCAATCGTAGTATCGAGTTGATAGGTCTGTCCGGGATAGAGTGAAAGGATAGTTTCCGGAACCTCTGCTTCGAGCTTGTACTCCTGAATGACATTCGTCAGCAAAACTACAGAATCTCTGACTCGAGGCGCTCCCTCAAGATGTGCTTTCATCGTAATCGCATCACCTAAACCGGCTGTCGCATTATATGGAGCACACATTATTGCAGTAACAGTGAATGGAGTATCTATAATCGACCAATAACGAGGTGCATTATCTGGAATCGCATTGCCTCCGGGTGCATCAGAGAAGTCGAGATCCACGGTCCAGTGATCATATCTCCAGGTTTCCTCGGAAATCTCCGGTGGCCTCTCTTCAGGTCCTCCTGGAGTAGTGAAAATCAGGTATCCGGGAGTGAAGTGTTTTGTCACCTCAATATCAAACTCTGAACAATCTCCAGGTAGCACATATTGAGTAGTGTCACCCATCTGGAATACGATGTTTCCAGTACTCTTGATTGAGACATTTATCCATAACTCCAGAACATCGAATGTACCTTGATCTATCGAGAGCACTGGTTCGCCAGTTGACCATCCTTTGAGATAAATCACGAAAGTACCGGGCTCCTGAGATGTTGGTACGCTCACCTGTAAGTTCCTAGTCACAGATTGCTGGGGGTCGAGCGACAACGAGGTTGGGAATGTTAGGCCCCAACCGAATGGCAGCGCCCATTCGACTTGCCCCTCCAATGTAGATGGGTCATAGAAAGCGAAGGTATCGTACACATTCCCGGTATTCGTCACTGTTATCGAGAAGAATGCTGATTCTCCTTGTTCGACATCAACTTGGTAGTGACTGGTGTCTAGGTCTATTCCGTGTACTACATCCATCAAAGTGAGTGTAATTCGCTCATCTCTGATTGCAGGATCTTTGTACGAAATTGCGGTAACTGAAATTGATGCCAATTCATCCGCATGCGCCTGATAGATAGACGGGGCGCGAACGCGCATGTACATCGGAATAACATCGCCGCCCCTCAAGAACACAGGAGTAGAATCGAAGATTGGTGTGTGATTGGTGGTAAAGAATAGGGTTGCAGTCCAATTGTTTGGAACACCTACTAGAGACACCGTGAAAGTATCTGCAACGAGTTCTGCTGGACCAGGGGTTGGGTTAGAAATCGTCATGTTGTACAGTGTTTGCTCTCCGGGCTCAATAGTGTGATAGTAGGTCTCGGTTTCTGTCAGAGCAACCTCTACTAGGCCCGTTAAAATGTGGACATAGCACAGTGTGTAGGTGCCTCCATTACTAACATCGTTGCACTTGTTGGTATCTGACCAAGCAACATGAGCACCGCTACCTAAATCATTGGCGAAAGCAGGAGGTTGGCCCAAATCTGGAACTGCTGGAGAGTTGGGGCCTAGTTTGTCTGATTGCCATTCAGTGACTGGAATAATCTCCCATGGATCTAGAATTCCGGCAGCCAGTGAGTTCAGAGGGAATCCATTCGGATAGTCATCGTTAGTGTGATTCAATCGTGTGTAGACTATTGTTTCACCTTGAGTAGCATTAGAGTTGTCTAACCAAGTTAGGTGAACGTTATCAAACGAATCTGTTAGAATCGCAGGCATGTGAGAATTTGCTCCGAATGGTCGATCTGTTGGGATTCCTTGAATCCCCTCGACATCGGATATAGCAGAGTCGACGATTTGCTTGATCCCGTATGTTGGTAGTCCATCGGGTGCGCCGTTCCATTCTCCAGCTCCTCTGAGTCTGAGTCGTGTGTAGTATATCTCGTAGTTGACATCGATGTCGAAGCCGTAAGCTCGTCCATCCATCCAAGCCAGATGTGTGTTGCCTGAGTTGTCAACAGCGATTGAGGGGTGTAGGCTGTAGGCATCGTTTAGTGTGATTCTGGTATCATTGACAACGACTAGGTTTCCGTAGCCAAGGCCATCAATTGAAGGTCCGAGGTCCTCGATGTATCTGTCGGCTGTTGTGTCCACAAAGGTCCCTGGGTCGCCCTTCTGCCATGTTGGAGGAGGGTTTTCGAGAAGAGATAGTGGATCCAAGATTGTCATGTATATCTCACGAGAGTTGTTGGTTGAGAGATAGACCATTGCCTCGACCATTAGTTGTAGTTCGGCTGAGTTTGCACTAGTGGTGGGGAAGCTGTACATCTGCCCTTCTGCATCAGTCAGCCTGAGGTTTGAACCGGGGCATGATCGGGTGTTCATGCTCACAAACCCGTTTGGACACTGGGCTAGATCCATCATGTGTGAGCCTACATTGGTTGAACCTGTACCAAATCCTGCTGCTAGGAGAGGAACTGGAATGATTCCTGCCTCAACACAGGCGTCGTGAGCCTCGTTGATACTCTGTGTATCATCAGACTGTTGAGATGGGTCTCCTCCATAGGGGCCCTCATCAGAAATTGGGATGACTATCTTAGTCGCGTTGGGATTCCAGCGGTGATCAAGTTGGGTTGGAGGGTTGCCTGGAACATTTCCACCAGCGTCTCTCCAAGATAGGCAGGCCCATGTTGATCCGGGTCCCCAGAACTCGCTGTAGTATCCGCCGTCCTGAGGTAGGTTGACTGCTCCGTTGTTGTATACAACCTCGGTTAGTTCCCTGATTCCACCTGAGTCATCTCCTGGAATAATTCCAAGAGGAGAGGTTCTAGGTCCTTGGCTGCCAGAGCCGCCGGTCTGGTAAGCAGCAGCACAGTTGCCGCTAGTAGCAGCGGAAGGCCAGTTGCCGCTGAGAGCATACAGCGTCTCGTAGACTGTCATGTTGGCTCTCAGAAGCATTGGCTTGAGGCCTTCGAAGTACCCTCCACTGGCGAAGTATCCTCCGTAGAATACCACACACATGTCGGCCCATTCTGTGTTCATCGAACCTGAGGTGTCAATGGGAGCGACCATTTCCACCTTACCACCACGGGTATCGTCCCAGACGATCTGAACGAAGTCGTCTAGGTCAACTGCAACATCTGGGTGGCCCTTGTGACCAATGATTGGTGTCAGCAAGGTCTCTCCGACGGCTACGATTGCTTCTCTGGAGATCAAATCTGGCTCAATCATGGAGTAGTAGATTTGGGGTTGTTGGTAGAACTTGTCTAACTCCTCGAAGGAATCTTCCCAAACAATGTGGGCGTTGCCTTCCGAATCGGTGTCGATTGCTGGCCAGTCTCGATTTTGAGTGTGAACTGAAACCTCGAAGTCGTTCACGAGAGAGATGACATCGTCAATAGCCGAGTCACCATTTTGGTCATCCTGTGAGGGGTCAATCATTGTGTACAGGATTGTCCATTGTGAAGCCTTGTCAGTCCAAGTGATGTGGACATTATCATCGTGGTCAACAGCGATATCGGGATGCCATGCTCTATGTGCTCCTGGGTTAGAAATCTGAGTCTCAGCAATCAGGATGTCACCTCGAGGATCATGCATCTGATACCACAGGTGTTGGGTATTCCTACTCCAAACGAAGTGTACATTCCCCATCGAGTCCGCATCGGTAGCTACCATTCTGTCATTGGCAGAGCCGCCATTGACTATCTGTATCGCATCTGTCAATACTACTTCACTGGCCTCAGCTTCGGGGATATCTATCGCCGCGAAGGTACTCATCAGCATCAGAAGAACCATTGACACGCTGTTTCTCATCTTTCCAGTTTCCATTTCTAACCCTCCAGCACTACTGCTGTAACGAGTTTGTTCGTGGTTCAACTATACTTAACCTCGACCCTTAACGGTCATTCGCGCGTATGAGAGAGTAGTGGGTTTTAGGCCCAGTCCGCAGGGTCGAAATCACGACCAAAACCACCTGTTTCATCGGTGTCTATGGTTGATGCTTCCTCTTGGGTTTCTGGTTGCCTTCCGCTTTGGCCCTGAGCCTTCTTTGAAATCCAATCATCCACTGGGCCCGGCTTTCCAATTCCTGGTCCGTAGCAGAATTTGATCTTGTGAATTAGTGCCAACTTAGTGAGCCACAGATGGCGCATGGTGTGCATGAATTCGTTTTGGGTTAGGCCGTCAAACCAAATCGGTCGGGAGAGGTTGAATGCCTGCAGAGGTCCGGGGGTATCGTTAGTCTTCTTGCCGACATGAAGCACCCAATCTAAATCCGCCTGGGTGAGGTGGATTCTTGTCTCGTGAAGCCATCCCTCCCACTCATCAGAAGCATTCTGTGAATGGTCTGTCATCTGGTTTTGTTGGCCCTCGTCTACTCGTGTGACGGTGTAAATCAGAACCAGATTTCTGTTCTTTGGAATTACTACATTGAACACATGTCCTTGCTTAGTTGGTGGGTACTTCACATGCAAGTGTAGTAGGGCTTGGTTATCCGAGACTTCTCTTGCTTCCAAGCGCTCGCTATTGAGCCAGTCTCTGATTGAATCAGTGGCGTCGCGCGAGTTCATGTCAATCACGAGTAGACCGACCTATTTGAGAACGACGAGTTCAGAATCTATCTGTGAAATCAGTTGTTCTAGTCTACTGCCTTCGGCCGAATTGGCCAGACTGTTCCTTCTCTTCGCATCGCCATAATCGACCCATAAGTCATAGCCTTTCAAGAAAACCAAATTCGAGAAATGGAAGAT
>CEVN01015039.1_pt1 | contig 11891 bp, 14 predicted proteins | sample 427041 | NCBI WGS metagenome assembly CEVN01 (sample SAMEA2623463, study PRJEB7988) | marine metagenome | biome: marine biome (ENVO:00000447); feature: surface water layer (ENVO:00002042); material: "saline water (ENVO:00002010), including plankton (ENVO:xxxxxxxx)" | depth 5 m
TTTTTTTTTTTAATTTTTTTATTTTTTTGTGATTTTTTTCTTTTTTTTTTCATTTATAAAAGTATCAAAATTCTATCAATTATTTACTGATAAATATAGTCTCTAGTCACAGGTGTAGAGTTATAATTTTTTGATAGCTGAAACTGATACACTACTTGATCACCCCATTTAAATGCCATTTCACATCCTGTAAGATAAAATTCCCACATTCTAAAAAATTTTTCGTCAAACATATCAATTATTTTTTTTTTATTTTTAATACAATTTTCTTTCCAATTTCTTAACGTATGTGAATAGTGAAGTCGTAAAACTTCTATATCTGTCACTATTAAACCTGCTTTTTCTATTGGTGTGGTCACCTCACTCAAACTGGGCGTATATCCGCCTGGGAAAATATATTTAGTTATCCATGGATGAGGATCTCTTGGAGGGTTTACTGATCCAATCGTATGTATTAAAGAAACACCATCGTCATTCAACAAATTTTCAATTTGTTTAAAAAATTTTTTATAAAACTTTCTTCCAACATGCTCAAACATTCCAACACTTACTATCCTATCAAACTTTTCTTTTAGTTCTCTATAATCTACCATCCTAAATTTTACTTGATTTTCTAAATTATTTTTTTTTGCAATCTTATTACAATAGTTTAATTGATTTTCTGATAGCGTGATTCCTGTTACTTCACATTTGGCACTCTTAGCAATATCAATAGCTAATGATCCCCAACCACAACCAATGTCTAAAACTTTTTGGTTATCTTTAATATTAAGTTTTTTTATAATATGTTGTATTTTATTGTTTTGTGCTGTTTCTAAACTATCTTTTTCATTTTTAAAATATGCACAAGAATATTGTCTTTTTGGATCTAAAAATAAATCATATAAATCATCTGAGATATCATAATGATGAGAGACATTCATTTTAGACTTTTTTATAAAATTAAAGTTTGTTAAATATCTATAAGAACCTCTCAATCTGTTTAATAAGTAACTAAAAAAATTTAACTCACCCCTGCCAAAATTCATTAAAGCTAAATTTAAAAAGTCGCTAAGAGTTCCGTTTTCAACGATTAGGTCTCCATTTGTGTATGCCTCACCAAAATATAAATCAGGATGAAACAACAACTTATAATGCAATCTTTTATCTAAAATTTTTAATCTAATAGGATTTTTTGAAGGTTCACCAATTACATGCTCTTTTGAGTTTGCATCGATTAATACAAAGCCTCCTTTTTTAAAAACCTTGTTTAAAAAACTTACTAGTTGCATTTTAAGCTGCCATTGATGTACTTATTTTAAAATTAAGATCTTTAAGATCTTGCATTAATTTTTTTTCCTCTTTTTGATTCAACAATCTAAGTGGAGGCAATATGTTTTTGAATGCCTCGTCTTCCTTAGAAAAGAAAGTATGTAATCCAGAAATTAAATTATTTTTATCAAATACTTTTCTCACTTCACATAATTTTTGATTGTAAGTTTGTTCGTTATTCAATAAAAAATCATCATAGACTTTTCTTGAAAGTTGAGCTGTAACATTGCAAGTTGCAGTTATGATGCCCGAACAACCTAATTCCAAACCTTTTAATAATTTAAGTTCAGAACCTGGTAGAACTGAGAAGTTTTTTAATTTTAAATCCTTGTACAAATTATAAGAACTGTCTTTTACCCCAATAATTTGTTTAGGAAATCTTTTCACTAATTGTTCAACACAGTTTATTGAAAATTTATAGCCACTGAGTTTTTCAAAATTGTAAAGAATAATTTCACCATCCGGCACAGACTCAACAATTCTTGCATAAAATTCAATTACTTCATTATCTTCATATTCATAATAAGCTGGGGGCATAATTAAAAATTTTTTAAAATCTAGTGATATTGCTATCTTCATCATGTTAATAGTTTCACTTAAAGAATTCAAACCAGTTCCAATAATAAAATTTTTCTGATATTTGCTTGCCGAAAGTTGATTCAAAAGATTAATTTTTTCAGTTATTGAAATTAATTGTGCTTGACCAGTGCTTCCAAAAATAACAACTCCGTGACACCCCTGATTAATAATTTTTTCTGAATGTAGGATGGTTTTTTCCACATTTAGACTTAAATCTGTATTTAAGATTGATAGTCCAGCTGCATAAATACCTTTTATTTTTGACATAAATTTTTTTTAAATAAGTATAATAGAAAAATTATTTATATGAAAACAGGAATTTTCTTAAGTTACAAAGGCCTTGGTGCAAATTTACTACATTTGAGTTATTGCCACCAAATTGCAAAAAAATTTGGACCAGTTACTTTAATCACTCTTAATCCTAAATTAAACGAAATATTAAATGAAGATCCAAAATTTGAGGAAATAGTTTGCTTGCACCAATTTCATAAAAAATTTACTGATATTTTGAAACTATCTAAATTTCTTAAAAATTTTAATTTCAAGAATTTTTTTATTTTTTACCCTAGTGTAAGATATTTTTTAGCAAGTAAAATTGCAGGTATAGAAAATATATACCATTACCCATTATTCAAAAAAAAAAATTTACATTTAGTTCAAGTTGCAAAGAATTTTACAGAAAAAAAATTAAAAATTGAAAATTGTCCTACTGAATCAAAAATATTTTTAAAAAATTCAAAGAAGTTGAATATAAAAAAAAATGACTCAAAAAAAATTATTTTAGGAATTGGTTCATCGGGCCCAACTACTAAATGGGGATATCAAAATTATTTGTCCTTAATTAATAAATTAAAAAAACCAGGTAAGGTTTTCTTTTACTTACTTTGTGGCTCAAATGATAGTGAAGATGCAAAAAAAATTGTTAAAGCTGTAGGCGAAGAAAATTGTGAGTCTTTGAGTGACCAAAGCATGTCGAATATTAAAAGCTATATTGATCAAAGTGATATTTATATTGGAAATGACTCGTTTGGACATCACATTTCTTGTCAAATGGGAAAACCAAGTTTTATAATTTTATTAGATACCCCAAGAGCCTACTCAGACTATAGTGTTAATCAATTCAGAATAATACCTCCTGATATTGATCTTGATCAGATTACTCATGGTTCAAGAAAAAATCCAAATACAATTTCTGTAGAAAAAGTCTTAAATAAAATAAGAAAATTTATTTAACTTCATTTAACAATACATCTCTAGCTTCATTTACAATTGATGAAAGTCTTGCCGTTTCTGGAGATACATCTGGATGAATTTTTTTTTGAATTTTAAGATATGCTTTGTTTATATCCTCTTTGGTCAATTTTTTTTTCTCATCTAAGTTTAAAATTTTGTAAGACTCTGAAACTGACAAAGAAGATAGGTTGTTTGTTTGATTTGTATTAAACGAAAATCTACCATTTCTTCTTAATGTTTGTATAAGTCTAAAAAGAGATATTAATTGAAAAATTGATAAACCCTTTAATTTTAATAATGCTAAACTCATTAATGTAAGTGGCAGGGTTAATAAAAATCGTCCACCAATTGCAAACAAAATTGCGAAAATTATAAGACCTATAATTATTATAAATCTGAGACCTTTTGATATCTTTTTGGATGAAATTTTGGTTATAAGGTTAAGGAGAAAATAAAGTATAATTAATATTAGTACTGTATAAATTATTATATTCATATGTTTCTCAATTAAATGAAGGTACCACAACTTAGAAAAAAATCAGAAATAAAATCTTGTCACAATGTGACTTGGGAAGATAATTATAGCTGGATTCATCAAAAGGATATTTTAGAAGTTTTAAAGGATAAGAATAAATTAAACCCTGAAGTTAAAGAATATTTAGAACAAGAAAATGAATACGCAGATTATCACTTAAGAGACACTAAAGATTTACAAAAAAAACTATTTGATGAGATTAAGGGTAGAATTAAATTAGATGATGAATCTTTGCCATATAAAGATCATACCTATGAGTACTGGACAAAGACCACAGCTAAAGGAAATTATTCAATAAAACTTAGAAAAAAAATTGACACACAAAATATTGAGGAAATATGGAATGGTGATAAAGAAAAATTGAAACTCAAAACAGAATACTTTGGTGTTGGTGATTTAGAGGTAAGTAATAATGATAAATATCTTGGGTATTCTTTAGATCTTAAAGGTTCTGAATATTATACAATTTATGTGAGAGACATAAAAACAAACAAAATTATTTCAAAAGAAATTAAAGAGACAACCGGTAGCATATTATTTAGTTTAGATGATAAATATATTTTTTATTCAAAACTTGATGAAAATCATAGAGCAAGAAAAATCTATAGACACAAAATAGGAGATTTTGATGCTGAAGATAAATTAATATTTGAGGAAAAAAGTGAGGCTTTTACTGTAGCGATTACATGTAGTTCAGATGAAAAATATTATTTTATAAATACCTCTGACCACAATTCCTCAGAGCAATATTATTTTAAATCAGATGAATTAAATCCATCACCAAAACTTATTATTAAAAGAGAAAAAGGTATCCTTTATTCGGTTAATTCATGGGGTGGTAAATTTTATAATCATACAAATAAAAATGCCGAAGACTTTAAAATTGATATTTGTGATAATTTAGAAAATCAAGATTGGAAAACATTCATTCCAGCAAAAAATGAAGTTTTGATTGGTGGATTAACATTTCTTAAAAATTGGATTATTCGAGGTGAAACATCAGGTGCTTTAGACAAATTATTTGTTCGAAATATTTCTACGAATATCGAAAAAGAGTTAGTTTTTTCTGATGAAAATGTATATGTGCCAGGAGTAAACTTGATACAAAGAGATAGAAATACTGACGAAGTTTATTTAGGATATTCTTCACCAAAAACTCCATCTAGAGTTTATAAATATAATCTATTAAATAAATCTAAACAACTTGTCAAAGAGCAAGAAATTCCCTCTGGACATAATAAAAATGACTATATCGTTGAGAGAATAGAATTTAAATCTCATGATGGGAGGATGGTCCCATTAACAATTACCAGACACAAAAAAACAAAAATTGATGGCTCTGCTAATCTATTATTATATGGATACGGATCTTATGGAAATTCAATGTCTCCAAGTTTTTCATCTACAAGATTAAGCCTAATTAATAGGGATATAATTTGGGCCACTGCTCATATCAGAGGTGGTATGGAAAAAGGAATGAAATGGTGGAAAGAGGGAAAATTAACAAATAAAAAAAATACTTTTGAAGATTATATCTATGCTGCGAAATATTTAATCGAAAAAAATTATACTTCAAAAGGAGGAATAATTGGAATGGGTGGATCAGCTGGGGGATTGTTAATGGGAGCTGTAGTAAATCAATCTCCTGAGTTATTTTTAGGAGTTATCATGGCTGTACCTTTTGTAGACTCTTTGACAACTAATCTTGATCATTCTTTACCTTTAACTATAGGAGAATTTGATGAATTCGGTAATGCAAAAGACAATAAAAAACACTTTGACTATATATTTTCCTACGCTCCTTATAATAATATAAAAAAAATGGATTATCCTCATATGTTTATTACCACTAGTTTAAGCGATAATAGAGTTTTGTTTGATGAACCAACTAAGTTTACTGCTAAACTTCGAGAACTTAAAACAGATAATAATTTATTACTTCTTAAAACTGAAATGAATGCTGGTCATGGTGGAAAATCTGGAAGGGATGGGGCTATAGAGGAAATTTCCATTGATTATGCATTCGCGTTGAAAATCTCAAAAAAAAATTAATTTTCAACCTTGAAATTTATTAAATAATTACCATATGAAATTTGTCGGTCGCCTTATGGGGCCTACATAAATATAAACTTGCTTAACAAAGGAGGATATAATGACAAGTAAGGATCTATCTATATTTAACTCACTCAGACCATTCTCAATTGGATTTGACGATATGTTTGATCAATTTGAAAATATGCTGGGAAACGGTGCTTTGACGATGCAGTCAAATTACCCACCATACAACATCAGAAAAACCGGAAAAGACAAATACGGAATTGAAGTTGCTTTAGCTGGTTTTAATAAGAACGATGTTGAAGTTGAGTTCGAAGATAATCTATTAACTGTTAGAACTAAACAAGTTAATAAGTCTAATGACAAAAATGCAGATGGAGAAATAATTCATAAAGGTATTTCTCAAAGACAATTTGCAAGGTCTTTCACTATTGCCGATGATGTAAAAGTAAATGGTGCAGAACTTAAAGATGGTCTTTTGACAATATCATGTGAAAGGATTGTTCCAGAGCATAAAAAGAAAAAACTTATAGAAATAAGATAATCAACCCTTACTTGCGGAGTTTTGCTCCGCAAGTAAATTTAAAAACACCCATTAGAAACAAATCCTATTACGATTGAATTTGGATTTATTTCAAATCTTCTTTCACAAGGTATTCCATACTTTTTGGTATTATAGATATAAACCAAATTGCCATTTTCATTTCTAAAATCCTCATTCGGATTACCTAATTCTATTTGTAAATCTTTTGTAGATTTTCCGATAAATTTGCTTAATTTTTCATTTTCTTTCTCAACAATTTTGTCTGTTTTTTCTTTAATAGTTTGGCAGCCTGAAATTAAAATTGAAAGAAAAGCAAAAAAGAGAATATTTTTGATTTTACGCATGATTAAATGATAGCAGCCAATTATGTCATAAATATAAACTTCTGAGTTGTAAGATGTGAATAAATAGCAGTTTTAAAAGGTAATTAGCGAAAGAATCAAATATTTAGACTTAATTGGGAGGATATATGCTTAAAAATTATTTTAATTATAAAAAACACAAAACTGATTTTAAAACAGAAGTAATAGCTGGGACAACTACTTTTCTTACTATGGCTTACATAATGTTTTTAAATCCTTTTATTTTATCTGGAGAGTTTGCGGGACCGGAAAAAGGTTTCTTTGACTTTGGCGCAGTGTATACAGCAACAATTTTAGCGACGGCTCTAGCTTGTTTCATAATGGCTTTTTATGGAAAGACTTGGCCAATAGGACTTGCACCTGGTATGGGGATAAATGCTTTTGTAGCCTTTGGAGTTTGTGCTGGTATGGGATATACACCGCAAGAAGCTTTGGGAGCAGTTTTGGTTGCTGGGGTACTATTCTTAATAATATCTTTAACGCCGATTAGAGCTTGGCTTATAAATTCAATTCCTAAAAGTTTAAAATTAGGAATCGGAGCAGGTATTGGTTTATTCTTAGCGATCATTGGTCTTCAAATAATGGAAGTAGTTGTTGATAATCCTGTAACACTTGTCCAATTAGGAAACTTAGGGGATCCGTTAGTATTACTTGGTTGTGCAACTTTCATAGCGATAATAGTCTTGGAAAAGATGAATGTTAAAGGAAATATAATTATTGGTATCTTAGTATTTAGTATAATTGCTTGGGTAACCGGTTTAGCAAAATTTAATGGCATAGCTAGTACACCTCCACCAATGACGTACCTTTTTGAATTTGATCTTTCAGCAGCTATGACTGCAGGTATGTCAACAGTGATATTTACTTTATTATTTATAGATTTCTTTGATACGGCCGGAACTTTGACTTCGGTAGCAAATGTTGCTGGCAAGGTAGGAAAGGATGGAAAAGTTAAAGATATAAATAAAGCAATGTTATCCGACAGTGTAAGTACAGTCGCGGGGGCAATGATGGGAACAACAACTGTTACCAGTTATGTAGAGTCTGGCGCTGGAGTTAAAGCTGGTGGTAAGACTGGCATGACATCACTGGTAGTTGGTTTGCTATTCCTGGCGTGTATATTTTTTGCGCCTTTAGCAACTAGTCTGCCTAAACAAATAGATGGAGCTGCTTTACTTTTTGTGTCTGTTTTATTTATAAGAAATATTACTGATATAGAATGGAATGATATTTCTGAGTCTGCTCCTGCTATACTTGCTATGATATCAATGCCTTTGACTTATAGTATCAGTAATGGTATCGCTCTTGCATTTGTATCATATGCTTTAATTAAATTATTTACTGGCAAATTCAATAACACTTCACCAGCTATTTGGTTAATTGCAATTTTGAGCGTTGTTAGTTTCATTGTTGCTTAGTTAAAAAATCTTTTAGGGCTAGATCATTGCCTAGCCCTATTACTTCTTATTTAAAATTTCTTCGATAGATAATTCTTCATAATGCTCTGTCGGCTGTACAATCCATGGGTCTGAATTTAATTTAACAGGACAAAAATCTGGTTCAAATTTTGAGGATTTTTTTTTCCAAAGACAAGCTGTTTTTATTTCTTGTATATAATTTTTAATTGGGTCATAATTTTTTAACCACTCTATACTTTTATTTAATGTCAAACCTGTGTCGGATAAATCATCTATTAGAAGAACTTTACTGAAGTCCTCATTTTTTGCTAATGAGCTCATTTCTCTTGAAAACATTAACTCTCCCTGTTTATCTTCGATTCCTTTGCCCGAATAACTCTGAATTACTATATATGCAATTGGTAACTTTAAAATTCTTGATAGGATATCTATAATTGGAGCAGCCCCTCTCATTATTCCAATTAGAACTGAAGGTCGATAACTTTTATGAATTTGTATTGCTAGTTTTTCTACAATTTGAGTATAATCTTTAAAACTAATAATTAATTTTTCTGCCATGAATTTTTTTATCATATAAAAAAAAATTAAAAAGATTAAAAGGGCACTATGAAAATATTTGACTGTTTTATGTACTTTGATGAAGATTTAATTCTTGATCTTAGATTAAATTACTTAAATGAATATGTAGATCATTTCGTTGTTGTTGAATCAAAATACGCTCATAATGGTGAAAAAAGAGAACCTAAGTTCGATATTAAAAGATTTGAAAAATATAAAGATAAGATCATTTACTTATTAATTGAGTATCAAGTAAAAGATTCTTATCCCATACACAATAGTGATAGCCCTGATGAGATAAATGGTAAAAAAATAATGAATGCTTTGAAAAGGGAAAATTTTCAAAGAAATTTTTTATTAAAAGGTCTAGAAAAAGCCAATGATGAAGATTGGATTATAGTTTCAGATTTAGATGAAATACCTGATCTAGAAAATAACAATTTAAGAGAATGTCAAAGTAAAATAGTCTTTTTTAAACAAATCATGATTTACTATAAACTTAATCTATATTTAGAGAAATTTCCATGGATTGGCTCAAAGGCTTGTAAAAAAAAAGAGTTAAAGTCACCTCAATGGCTAAGAAATGTAAAGGATAGAATTTATCCATGGTGGAGATTTGATATTTTATTTTCAGACTCGAAATATTCAAATATTAAAATTTTTGATGATGGAGGTTGGCATTTTTCTTATGTAAAAAGTCCAAAACAAATTGAGGAAAAATTGAGTTCGTATTTACATCACGTAGAGTATGAATTAAATCCATTAGGAGAAAAAAAAATTTCTGAATTAATTAAAGAAAGAAGGGCAGTTTACAATTTAAAAGTAGATTCAAAGAAAAATAAATTTGATAAGAGTTTAAAACTCAAAAAACTGGATATCAATCTTCTTCCAAGATATGTTAAAGATAATTTAAAAAAGTTTGACGATTGGATTGAAAAATGAAAAATGGTTATATCGTGTGTGTCTATGAAAGTATTAAAGATAACAATGCTTTAAAAGATTATGCAGAAAAAGCTAGATCTGCAGTTGAACAATATGGTGGAAAATTTCTGGTTAGAGGTGGAAAAAAAATAGTTACCGAGGGCAGAGAATTTATGAGAACAGCAGTTATAGAATTTTCTTCATTTGATAAAGCGAAAGAATTTTATTATTCAAGGGAATATCAAGCTGCTCATGGTTTGCTCAAAGATACAGTGATAAGAAGTCATCAAATTATTGAAGGCACCTAATATTGTATTGGCTCAGGATCAATACTCCTCCAAAGATACCACGTAGCAACTGAACAATAAGGTGAAAATTTTTTTTGTAAATATTTAATAAATCTTTCGGGCGGTAAATATTTTTTTTTATAATTATTTGAAATTGCCCTTAGAAGTCCAATATCTTGAACTGGCCAAATATTTGGTCTATTATAAGTAAATAACAAAACCATCTCTGCTGACCATCTTCCAATTTGTCTTAAGTTTGATAGATATTCAATTGCTTCCTCATCACTCATATTTTTGATCAATTTAGGATCAAATGATTTATTTAAAATTCGTTTTGATAAATCTTTTATTCCCAAAATTTTTTGCCTACTTAATCCACAACTTTTTAATTGAGAAAAAGATAACTTCGATACAGTTTTTGCACTTATCTTATTTTTACATTTTTTTTTAAATTTAAAAAAGACAGCATTTGCAGCGGCTACGCTTATCTGTTGCCCAATTATACTTTTGCATAATGAAAAAAAAATATCTTTACGAGTTGTTAAAATTATTTCAAAAGGTCCTTTATACTTTGCTATCAACTTAGATAGTATTTTATCTTTTTTAGATAGAAATTTTTTTGCATGATTCCAATATTTTGGAGTATTAGTCATTTATGGCCTTGGAAGTAATAACATTTTTTTTATAAATTTCTCTTCTAAAGATTATAAACGTCGATATAATTACTAAAAAGGAACCACCTAAAGTTTTTAAAGTTGGAACCTCACCCCATATAAAAAAACCAAAAATTATCGCAAAAACTAAGGATAGGTATTTAAGCGGTGTTACTAAAGATACTTCTGCGTACTTATAAGATTGACTTAACCAAAGATTTGCAACACCTCCAAAAATACCAATTAATGATAGTAACATAAAATCATTAACACTTGGCATAACCCATCCCGTAGGAATAGTTAAAAAGCTTAACAGCATTATTGATAGAGAAAAGTAGAATGATATCAGCCAAACGGGTTCAGATGTTGATAATTGTCTTATTGTAATTGCAACATAGGACAATCCTAAACAAAAAATAATTGGAAAAATATAAAATATATTGAGCTCAGTTACTCCTGGTTCTGTTATAACTAAAATTCCTACAAAACCAATCATCACTGCCAACCATCTATAAATTCCAACTTTCTCACTTAATATAAAAATTGAAAGAATCGTAGTAAATATTGGTGCTGCAAAAGAAATACTAACAACAGTAGCTAGCGGAAGCTCTCTGAGAGCAATAAAAATTGACACTAGAGCTATTAATCCAGATAAACATCTCAAAGCATGTAACCCTGCTCTTTTTGTTAAATAAAAGTTATGTAATCTTTTCCTAGGTATGACAAAAAAATAAAAAATAATCCCAAAAAAACCACGGAAAAATAGCACCTGACCAATAGGGTAATCTACTGACCATTTTACAATTACATCCATCAATGAAAATGCACAAATAGATATAAACATGTACAAAAATCCCAATTGATTTTTACTAAGCATATGAATAATTTGTAAATTAATTTAAATCATAATCAATGGAAATAGCAGTTTTAGCACTTGGATGTTTTTGGGGGCCTGAAATTAAATTTAGCAAAATTGATGGAATCATAAAAACAGAGGTAGGATATTGTGGTGGTGACAGCCCTAAAACTACATATAAAGAAGTTTGTACAGGTAATACCAATCATGCTGAAGTTGTTAAATTAGATTTTGATGAGAAAATTATTTCATATGAAAAAATACTTAAAATTTTTTTTCAAATACATGACCCCACTACTCTAAATTCTCAGGGTCCTGATGTTGGAACACAATACCGAAGTGAAATTTTTTATTTAAACGATAGCCAAAAAAAATTGGCAGAAAAGATTTTAAAAGATACAAACGAAAGATTGTTAGGGAAGGTTGTTACTAAAATATCTTTACTTAAAAATTATTGCCCTGCTGAAGAATATCATCAAAAATACTTAGAAAAAAGATAGATGTCTTTAGTTGAAACTAATTGGCTTGAAAAAAATCTCAATAATGTAAAAATTATTGATTGCTCATGGCATATGCCCC
>CEVN01156427.1_pt1 | contig 11883 bp, 12 predicted proteins | sample 427041 | NCBI WGS metagenome assembly CEVN01 (sample SAMEA2623463, study PRJEB7988) | marine metagenome | biome: marine biome (ENVO:00000447); feature: surface water layer (ENVO:00002042); material: "saline water (ENVO:00002010), including plankton (ENVO:xxxxxxxx)" | depth 5 m
TCACTTGAATGAAGTAAACATGTTAAACCAGCTTGCAGTTCACAGAATGCGCCATAATCAACTACCTTAATTACTTTTGCTTTGTAAGCTTTGCCAACTTCGTAGTTTGAAATATTTTCAAATGGATCTGGAGTTAATGCTTTAATTGAGCATGAAATTTGTAACTTTTCGTTATCTATAGATATAATTTTGAGAGAATGCCTTTCTCCTATTGTAAAAACTTCGTCAGGGTGATTAATTCTAGAATACGATATTTCTTGTAAATGTACTAATACATCGATTTCGTTATTAACTTCAAAAAAACAACCAAAACTACTGTAACCTTTTACTACTGCATTTTTTATTATATCCCCGACTTTATACTTCTCTAATATTTTGGCTTTATCTTCTTTTTTAACTGAGCTAATTACTTCTCTTCTGGAAACACACGCATTTCCTCTTAATTTATCTAATTTTATTATTTTAAAATCTTGTTCTACACCAAATAAATGGTCAAATGATTTTAATGGTTTTGAATCTATCTGAGAACCTGGGCAAAACATTAAAGATTTTGTCTCTATATCTTCAACAATTGCGCCACCTTTTGTTCGAGAAATAATTTTGCCTTTTCTATTTTCATTTGCCTCGTAAGCTTTTTCTAATATGTACCAGCCTTTTATTTTTTGAGCTCTTGTTGCTGATACAATAACTTCACCATTTTTATCTTCTATTTTTTCTAAATAAACTTCCAGTTTATCATTTTCTTTAATTTTTTTTTCATTGTAAATCGATTTTGCTTCATTTATATCTATTAAAGCTTCACTTTTCATCCCATCTATCATCAAATAAATGTGTTTTTCAGTAATTTTGGTAATTGTACCTGTAAGTAATTTACCTTCTTCAATTTTAGTTTTTGAGAAGTTATCGATTAATAATTTTTTGAATTTTTGACTCTGAGAACTTGAAATATCTTTATATACTTCCATTATTTATTTAATTTCCTATCCATAATCGCTTTTATTTTTAAAAAGCATTGTCTTCTACTAAGTTTAGTAGAATTTAGCAATATACTATCTTTTGTTTTTTTTAACGGACCATATTTTCTTTGACGATCTGATTTATCCCTATTTTTAAGGCTTTTTAACACTTTATTGAAAGATATTTTTTTGTTTTGATTTTTATATTCCTTAAATCTTCTTCTCGCACGTACTTTAATATTTGCTGTGATAAAAAATTTAAACATAGCATCTTTAAAAATAACACTAGTAATATCTCTTCCATCAAGTACTGATCCGTTGTATTTTTTTGGGGGATTGTATGCATAGTTTTGTTGAAATTTTTTAACGACATCCCTAATTTTTTTTTCTTTAGCAATTATTGACGCTGATACAGCTACTTTATCAGACAATAAGTTTTTATTTTGTAAATTTTTTACAGTTAATTTCTTAATTTTCTTTTTGATTAGTGAAAGATTAAATTTTTTTGGATTGTCTAATCTCATTTTGCCAATTACACGATATATTCTTCCTGTATCTAATTGCAAAAGGTTATAGTGCTTAGCTATAAGTTTTGCTTGGGTACCAGCTCCTGCAGCCGCAGGAGAGTCTATTGCTACAGTAATAATATTTTTTCTTTTTCTCAATTTATCTTTGCTCCAAGTTTACTTAATATTCTCAAAAAATTTGGAAAAGAAGTGTTGACGGCGTCCTTATCATTTATTTTGAATTTTCCACCTAAAGTTAAAGCAGCGACTACAGACATCATGAATACTCGATGATCCTTTAAAAAATTTCTAATATGATAAGAATTTTTCAGTTTTATATTTGGACTACCAGTAATTTTAATATTATCATTATCTCTATCAACTTTAATTCCAATCATTTTCAAAAATTTTATCGCTATATCTAACCTTGGGCTTTCTTTTTTATTAAGTTCACCTAAATTTTTAAATTTTGAAATCCCATGACTTTTAGCTGCAACGAGAAAGATCAAAAGAAATTCATCGATTGCGGAACTGTTTAAGCTAGCAGGACAATTAATTGATTTTAAATATTTTGTACTTTCAACTTTAATGTCACCTAACTTTTCACCTTTATAATTTCTCTTATTTATAATTTTAATTTTAGCATTCATTTTATTTAAAATTTTAAATATGCCCATTCGTGAGGGATTAATATTTATGTCTTTAATAATTAATTGGGAATTTTTAGACAGCAAAGTGAGAACAATAAAAAAAGATGCAGAGCTTATGTCGCCAGGTATTTTATAATCAAATGAGCTAAACTGATTCAATCCTTTTATACTAATAAAATCAAATTTTTTTGTTTTTTTAACAGTAATTGGATAATTAAAACTTTTCAAAAGGAGTTCGGTGTGTGTCCTGCTCTTAGCCGCCTTTATTTTAGTTACACCCGGAGTGTTGATTGCGCTTAGAATAATACAAGTTTTGATTTGAGCGCTTCCTTTGTTTTCATAATACTTAATTGGCCTCAGTAATTGAGAGCCAGTCATTTCTAATGGTAGCATGTCTTTTTTTGATTTAATTATAACTCCAAAAGAATTTAATGGATTTATTACTCTTGAAAAATCTCTTTTAGAGAGGCTTTTGTCGCCGACTAATTTGATTTTATATTTTGTAGCAGAACAAAGGCCCAAAATACATCTAGCAAGTGTCCCAGAATTTCCTGCATTTAAAATTGTTTTATTTTTAATTTTAAAACCATTAATCCCGACACCATCAATTTCTAAATATTCTTTTTTTTTTTTATAATTAACACCAATTTTTTTTATTGTTTGAAGAGTATTTTCTATGTCTTCAGAATTTAGGACATTAAATAATTTTGATTTTCCAATTGCAATTGATGAAAGCAATATACACCTTATACTAATACTTTTATCACTTGAAACTGTAATCGTTTTTTTAAATGGAGATATTCTTTTTTCTATTTTGACCTGATTTTCCACTTTTTCCTAAATTTTAAAACCTTCGCCAAAATATTTTTCAATTGCCCTTGTATTTTTTACTAATTGTTGAGGTGTACCTTTAGCAACAATCTTTCCATCAGATAAAACCATTGCTGAATCTACACATGATAATAAGTCTCTCGAACTATGATCAGATATTGAAACTGAGATTCTTTCAAACATTTGAAGACTTACAATAATTTGTTGTATCATTCTCACACTTTGTGGATCAAGGGCAGCAAACGGTTCGTCCAAAATTAAAATTTTGGTGTTTTTTACCATGGCCATAGCCAATGTAAGTTTTCTAGCCTGTCCTCCCGATAGATATTTTGATTTTAACTTTATAACATTTTCTAGTTCAAATTTCCTGATCAAACTATTTATTTTTGATAGTCTTTCTTCCTTATTATTAATATGCAACTCAGCTATTGCCATAAGGTTTTCGAAGGTAGTTAAATCTGACCAGGATCCACCATATTGAGGCACCCAAGATATGCCAAATTTAGTACATCTAAGATGTGTAGGTATATTTGTTACATCAATACCATTAATAAAAATTTCTCCATAAGTTGGCTTAACTAACCCAATGATACAATGGTAAATACTACTTTTACCTGCACCATTTGGTCCTAGCAAACCGCAAATTTCAGAATTTTGAATACTTAAATTAAGCTGCTCAACAATCTGTCTATTTCCATATGTAATAGTTAGATTTTTAATTTCAATTATAGGCTTTTCTTCTTTAAAAGATTTAATTCTAAATTTTTTAATTAAAGTCATATTTTGTTTTTATTTTTACTTTTTTCGATCTATCTATCATTTTTATTTTTAAATCTCCAGTTTTCATATTTATTAATATTACATCAGTAGATAGATTTGAATTATCACTCATATAAACAACATTATTGTAAATTTTCGAAATATTTTGAGAAAATGAGATATCAGCATTATCAGATTTTATAATGTTATCTAGATATTCTATTTTAACATTTCCGTAAAATAATGTATCATGATTCTTTTTTTCATAAATTGCATTTTTTGAATAAATATTAATTATACCTTTATTTTTTAAACTAATAACGGACGTAACATTTTCCAAATTAACTATTCCTTGTTCTTGATTTTTTATATTTACGACAGCTCTTTTGGCATTTATATAATAAGAATTTCCTAAATTATCGTAAGAATTATACTCAATATTTGTTAATTCATTTGAAATTTCATCCTCTATAATTTTATCGATATTTTTTGAATTTCCATCTTTTAAAGTTTCCAAATTAGTATTATTTTTTTTAACAATATATGTGTAATAGAAACCAGCCAAAATAATTATTATGAAAAGTGTTAATATTATTTGAAAAATAAGACTTAATTTCATTTTAGGTAATGTTTGCATCAAGAATATTATGCATATGAACTATACCTGTTACCTTTTTTTTATTTTTTTTGTAAACACACAATGCAGTAATTTTTTTGTTGTTCATTACTGATAACGCTTCGGCAGCAAGTGTATTTTCATGTACCATAATTGGATTTTTTTTCATTACATTTTTAATAATTAAATTATTTATATTGTCAGTTTTTGAGCTTATCCTTTTAATATCTCCATCAGAAATAATACCTATCGAATTTCCTTTTGAATTTTTAACAATTAATATACCTAAATTTTTTTTATTAAGAATTTTAAGCGCATTTTTTATGTTAGATCTTTCGTTTATAAATGGGATATTTTTTCCTTTGTACATTAAATCTTCTACAGTCTTTAATTTTGCACCTAAAGCACCACTAGGATGAAATTTTTTAAAATCCAGTTTTGAAAATTTTCTACGATAAATAGTTGATATCGCCAATGCATCACCAAGACAGATTTGAATAGTTGTACTCGATGTTGGAATATAATTTCCTGGTCCAGCCTCAGTTATGCTAGGAAGTAAAAATTTTAAATTACTTGATTTATAAAGTAATGAATTTTTCTTTGTTGTAATACCAATTAAAGGGATATTTCTATTTCTTTTTACATATTGAATTATATTTTTTAATTCATCAGACTCACCACTGTGACTAATTAAGACAACTATATCTCCTGATTGAATTACACCTAAATCTCCATGAGAACAGGAGCCTGCATCAACGTAAAAAGATGAAATGCCAATGGAGCAAAATGTAGATGATATTTTTTTTGATATTATCCCAGATTTACCTACTCCTGAAAAAATAATTTTTCCCTTACATTTTATTATTGCATTTACAATTTTATCAAAATCTTTACTTATAGATTTTTTAAGATTTTTAAGAGCATTTATCTCTGCTTGAACAACTTCTTTACCAATTGAGTAAAAACTATTTTTCATAATTTAATGTGACCAAATATCTTCAGTAAAAGAAGCCAAATCTAAATCAACTCTTGTTTGTATACAATTGATTGCTTTTTTATAGAGTTCATATCTATCTTCTCTAACAAGTATTTCTTTTAAAAATGAATAAACTTTATGAAGATAAATTACATCATTTGCACAATACTTTAATTGTTTTTCATTTAGCTGACCACCAAAATCTGAGCTTTGATACTGTTTGCTTATTTCTATACCTAAAAATTCTTTAACCAGATCTTTTAAACCATGTTTATCAGAGTAACTTCTAGCAATTTTACTCATTATTTTTGTACAACTCACATTATTCACTTCAATTTTTAAGTACTTATTTATAAATACCATGTCTGCTCTTGCATAATGAAAAATTTTTTCAATTTTTTTGTTATTTAATAGTTTTTTAAGATTGGGTGCATCATAGTTTTCGCGGTTTAACTGGATTATATGCGCATCATTATTACCAGATGATATTTGCACCAAATAAAGCTTGTCTCTATTTATGTTTAGCCCTGAAAATTCGGAGTCTATTGCTAAAGACTTTTTGTCATCCAGCCTTATTTCATCTGGCAAATCATTCTTATGTAATTTAATATTAACTTGCATAAGATATATATATATGAAACCTACAGAAATTCTAGTTTTTGGAGCTACTGGCCAAATAGGAAGGAATCTGCTTCGAAAACTAACAAGAAACAATTGTAAAGTTACTGCAGTCACAAGGAATGTCCATAGAAAAGGGTATATTCTTAAGAAATCTGGCAATGCAGGGTGGATAGATATAGTTGAACTTGAAACATTTGATCAAAATATACTTAATAATTTATTTAAAGATAAAGATATCTGTATAAATCTTATTGGGATACTAAATGAAAAAAACAAATCATCTTTTAATAATATACATTGTTTATTACCCAAAAAATTAGCAATTCTATCTAAAGAAAATAATTTAAAGCAATTTATTCATTTATCAGCTTTAGGAATTGAAAATGCCAATAAGAGCAAATACGCAATTAGTAAATTAAATGGTGAAAATGAAATTAAAAAAATATTTAATAATTATGTAATTCTTAAGCCTTCAATAATTTTTTCACAAGATGATAGTTTTAGTACTATGTTGCTTGGCATGCTTAAACTTATGCCAGTTTTTCCAATATATTACAATGGAAAAACAATTTTTTATCCAATTCATGTAACAGATATTTGTGAAATTATAGAAAATATAATGTTAAAAGAAGTTAAAGGTGAAACAATAGAATGTATTGGACCTGAAAAAATAAACTTTAAAGAAATTGTTCAAAGAATAAATAAATCTTTAAATATCAAAAGATTTTTAATTCCCACACCTTTGCCAGTCGCTAAAATGTTCGCAAACTTTTTTGAGCTTACTATGAAAAAACCCTTACTAACAAAAGATCAATTAATTTTATTAAATTATGATAACATGCCCTCGGGTAAATATAAAACCAATATAGAATTAAATCTCAATTCAAATTTAAAGTTTTTTGATAAAGAAATATCCAAATATTCATATATGTATAAGACTGGAGGAGAATTTTCAAAAAATATAAAAAATTAGATTAAGTATTAATTGATTTAAGCTGATTTAACTTTTTTTTCTAAAAATACCGGAACATCTTCATCTTTAAGTGCAACCTCGTCTTTTTTACCTTTTACACTTTCCCGTGTTTGATAAACGATCATTAAATGTAATGGGCAATATGAAAATTTTTCCACAGTTTTTCTTCCACAAAATGAAGAGTTTTTTTCTGAAGGATGTCCTTCCATATATTTACATGTATTTTCAGTTAACTCCTCTAAAGATATATTTTTTGCTTCTTCAAAATTTTTATCTAAAACCAAACTTCTAAATTTTGCCCTTTTGCTAATATTTATTTTCTTTTCAGAAATTTGGTTTCTTGCTGAATGGTTGTATGAATTATTTCTAGATTTAATATTAGTGGAGAGTTTTAATCTATGAGCTTTGCCAATAACTGCATTCCTACTAACTCCTCCTATCATTTCTGCTATTTGAGAGGCAGTTTTACCTTTTCCCCATTCGTTTTTTAAAATTTGTATTTTTCTCTCGTCCCAGCTCATATTTTACTAAATATTGTATATATTTAATATTTATATACAACATTATGTAACTCATAAATACATTAAATAAGCAAGTTTTATTTTGGTTTTTTTAACAATTTTTTTCAAAATTATAATTTAACCGATGGTTGCATTTTATTAAAGTCAATATGATTTAATTGTGTATAAGATAAAAAATAAATTTATGAGCTCGTTGGCAAATAATTATAATAGAAGAAAAATTTCCTTTAAATATGGAAAGGGAAGTTTTTTATATTCTACTAAAAGAAAAAAATATTTAGATTTTGTTCAAGGAATTGCTGTTAACTCATTGGGACATGCCAATCCTTATCTTGTTAAAGCCTTAAATAATCAAGCTAAAAAGGTCTGGCATGTATCAAATGCTTTTCAAATTCCTGAAGCAGAAAAGTTGGCAAAAATGTTGACACAAAAAACATTTGCAGACAAAGTTATCTTTCAAAATAGTGGAGCAGAGGCTACAGAGGCAGCAATTAAAATTGCAAGAAAATATTTTTTTTCTATTGGAAAAGCAAATAAAAATAGAATTTTATGTATAAAAAATTCATTTCATGGAAGAACAATAGCTGCAATTTATGCAAGTGGTTCAAAAAAAATGACAGAAGGGTATGGACCAAAAGTTCCAGGTTTCGATCATATTAATTTTAGGAATTTTAAACCAAGATTTCTAAATTTAAGAAAAAAAATAACAAAAAATACAGCCGCAATAATGATAGAGTCTGTAATGGGAGAAGGTGGCATAAAGGTTATTCCTGACAAATGTCTCAAGTATTTAAGAAAAATATGTAATGAAAAGAAAATTTTGTTAATTCTTGACGAGGTACAATCAGGAATAGGTAGATCTGGAGAATTTTTTGCTTTTGAAACTTCAAAAATTAAACCTGATATTGTCCCAATAGCAAAAGGTATAGGTGGAGGCTTTCCTATAGGTGCAGTATTAATGACCAATAAAGTTGCGAGAGCTATGTCTCCAGGAAGTCATGGATCTACATTTGGGGGAAATCCGAATGCTTGTGCTGTAGGAGTTGAGGTTATGAATCAAATTTTCAAACCCCAATTTTTAAATAATGTAAAAAAAATGTCAGATTATTTCTTTTTAAGATTAAGTCATATAAGTAATAATTATCCAAAAATTATTAAGGAAATTAGAGGAAAAGGTTTATTGATTGGAATACAATTATTTGTTGATCAAACAAAATTTATAAGATCGCTAGAGAAAAATAATTTGTTAACAATAAGAGCAGCTGAAAATGTTGTAAGAATTTTACCTCCACTAAATGTTAAAAAGACTGAAATTGATTTAGCATTAAAAATAATAGAGAAAGTTTGTAAAAACTATAAATAACTGTGAGAAACTTTACTAATTTAAAGGATATTCCAACAAAAGATTTAAGAAAAATACTTAATGATGCGAAGAAAAGAAAAAAGAAAAGAAAAAATTTTAATACTCTTGAAGCTGATAAAGACCAACCATTAAAAGGCAAACTCCTTATACAAATGTATGAAAAACCTAGTTCTCGAACTAGATTAAGCTTTCATATTGCTATTAATCAATTAGCAGCGAATTCGATAACAGTTAAAACAAGTGAATTACATTTAGGAAAAGGTGGTGAAAGTTTAGTAGATACAGCAAAAATTTTATCTACCTATGGGGATGCTTTTTTGTTGAGAACAAATAGTGACAAAAAAATTGAAGATTTTAGTAAAAACTTGACAATTCCACTGATAAATTTATTGAGTCCAAGCTCTCATCCATGTCAAGTACTCTCAGATATTTTTACTGTAGAGGAAATTAAAAAAAAACCAATATCCAAGTTAAATATATGTTGGATTGGTGATTGCAATAATGTACTTAATTCACTAATTGCAGCCTCTATAAAATTTAAGTTTAAACTAAATATTGGATGTCCAAAAAATTATAGACCACCAAAGTTTGTCATGAATTGGGTTAAAAACAATAAAGGAAAAATTAATATTTTTAATGATATAAAAAAAGCAGCAAAAAGTGCTGATGTAGTATTCACTGACAAAGTATTTTCTCTTAATGATAAAGTTAATAAAGCTAAAAAAATTAGAGATTTTAAAAATTATAAAGTTAATTCTAATTTAATGAAAGTTACTCGACCAAACTCAATTTTCCTTCACTGTCTTCCAAGAGGAGATGAAGTTTCAGAAGAAGTGTTTTTAGGAAAAAAATCTAAAGTTTGGCAACAAGCTTTGAATAGAGTACATGTTCAAAAAAGCATATTATTATACAGTTTTGGAAAATTAAGGTAACTCTAGTGGACTATCTGAAAACTGATTTAAATAAAGAATAACTGAAGCTCTATCTTTTTCTTTTCTAAGTCCAGCAAAACTCATCTTTGTGCCTTTTATCCAAGACTGGGGTTTTTTAAGGTAACCGTTCATTTCTTCAAAAGTCCATTCTTTACCATAGTCAGATAAAGCTTGAGAATATTTGTAATCATCGACTGCAGCAATTTTCCTTCCCAAAACTCCGTAAAGTGCTGGCCCAATTTTATTAGCCCCTCCTTTTTCAACAACATGACATGCAGAGCACTTCTTAAACACCTTTTCTCCATGCGTAATATCTCCCAAAGCTAATAGACCTGAAATATCAACTTCTTCTACGACTTCATTTTTTGTTTCAGAAATTTGATTTGCAGTACCATTTTCTGGAAGTTCAACTTTGTATCCAGCGGTTTCAGGTTTATCCACATGGAATATTAAATCAGATATTTTGCCTATCCCTATAAATAATAAAGCAATTAATAGTATTGATGCTACTATTTTATTTATTTCGAATGAATCCATGATATTTACTAAATTACGTCGTATAACATGTTAAACAAAAAAGATAATATTTAATTAGTTTAATTTAAGCGGCTGAAAGACGCATAAATACTTGATTTATGAACAAAACTATTATTTTAATACCATCTAGACTTGGAGCATCTAGATTACCTAATAAGCCACTCCTTAAAATTAACAATAAATCATTGATTATTCATGTTTATGAAAAAGGTAAGTCTGCAAATATTGGTGAAGTTTATGTTGCAACTGGTGACCAAGAAATATTTCAAGAGGTAGTTAAAAATAATGGCAAAAGTATATTAACTAAAAAAAAACACTTAACTGGCACTGATCGTATATATGAGGCTTATGAGCAGCTTAACTTAAATGAAATTGACTATATTATTAATCTACAAGGCGACGAACCTTTAATTGATAAAAATGATATTATCAATTTAAATGAACTTGCAGTAAAAAATAATTCAGAAATAGCAACACTTGCTTGTAAGCTTGAGACAAAAAATATTAAAAACCAAAATATTGTTAAAGTAGTCTGCAATGAAAATATCGAAAATAATAAAATTTCAGTAGCTCAAAAATTTTTAAGATCTGTAAGTAGTGAAAATTCTGAACATATTTATCATCATATAGGAGTCTACATTTATAAAACTTCTATCCTTAAGAAATTTGTAGGCTTAAAACAAACATCTAGCGAGAGAAATTTAAAGCTAGAGCAACTTAGAGCTTTAGATAATAATATAAAAATAGATGTAATTTTTGCAAATTCTTCGCCAATAGGTGTAGATACAAATGAAGATTATCTGGAAATAAAAAAACTTATGGAATATAAATCATAAATTATGAAAATAGCTTATCAAGGTGTCTCTGGAAGTTATAGTGAGAGCTGTGCAAAGAAAAATTATCCTGGATGTGAAACAATACCATGCAAAACATTTGATGAGTGTTTTGAAATAGCTAAGAATGATAATAAAATTTTAGCAATTATTCCGGAGTCTAACAAAACTACAGGAAACATTGGGATAGAATATTTGATATTTAAATTTAGATTAAATATTTACGCAGAGCATTTTTATAAAATTAGTCATAATCTGTTAGGTATCAAAGGTAGTAAAATTTCAGATATAAAAAATGTTTATTCACATGCACAAGCGATAAGTCAGTCCTCAATTTTTCTTAAAAAAAACAATCTTGTAGAACAAGTTAGAGCCGATACGGCTGGATCAGCAAAATATGTATCCGAAACTAAAGATAAATCAAAAGCAGCCATCGCATCATTATTGAGTGCAGAAATTTATGATTTAGAGATTCTTAAAAAGGATATTCAAGACAATCAAGAAAATTATACAAGATTTTTATTGTTAGGAAAAGATATTATGCAAGCAGAAAATGACAAAAGATTATTTGTAACATCTTTTCTTTTCAAACTTAAAAGCAAACCAGCTGCTCTTTATAGTGCTTTGCAAGGAATGGCAATTAACGGAGTGAATATGATAAAACTACAAAGCTTTCCAGAAAAAAATTCTTTTTCATCTTATTTTTTTCTATGTGAAGTTGAAGGTCATATAGATGACCAAAAAATTAAAAATTCTTTAGAAGATTTAAATTATCATTGTGAAGATATGAGTGTTTTGGGGGTTTTCGA
>CEVN01052658.1_pt1 | contig 11867 bp, 5 predicted proteins | sample 427041 | NCBI WGS metagenome assembly CEVN01 (sample SAMEA2623463, study PRJEB7988) | marine metagenome | biome: marine biome (ENVO:00000447); feature: surface water layer (ENVO:00002042); material: "saline water (ENVO:00002010), including plankton (ENVO:xxxxxxxx)" | depth 5 m
TTTAGGTTGAAAGCCTCAATGTCAATCTTTTCGCCATTCTCAGAATAGTCTCCTAGAACAATAGGCAGGGATGAAATTTCTTCAGCGAAACGATGGCCACGGTTGGAAACCATTTCGATATCTGCAGTTGCAGCAAGTGCAGAATTACGTGCTAGTCTTCGCTCATTGCGGTTTAGTTTACGAGACCAGTCTTTCTCGACCTTTGGTCCGTGTGCACGGCGACCACCAAGTGTGTGAGGATTCTGAGCTGCACGGCGTTGGCCAGTTCTTCTCATAACTCTAGATACACCACGGCCCTTACCCCACCATTCGACAGAGTGCTTCATACCGCTCATTGGCTTGCGCTTTCCACCATGTGCTTTGGAACCGTATGCTTGGCGACGGTTTGCACGTGCGCTTGCGACTGCTAGTTTGACTAGGTCGGTTCTAATTTCAGAATTGAATGAATTTGGAAGTGAAACCTTCTTGCCCAATTCGACATCGATATCGTATACTTCCTGCAGACGGCCAGCATCGAGTTCGTCTTGTTCGATGTTATTGATGATGTTGTGTACTGCTACCTTCATCTTCAGACCCCCTGCTTGCTAGATGTACTAACGTAAGTTATCTCGTATGGGTGAGTTGGTTTGTCAGATCCACGTGTAGCGTCACGGAATCTAACCAAACGCTTTGCTGGACCTGGAAGGCTACCCTTGACCAATACGTAATCTGAGTTGACTTCACCATAGTGTAGGAATCCTCCTGATGGAGTAATTGCCTTGTCTTCTGCAGATGCGATTGAAAGAATTCTCTTGTTGTATTCTGTGCGCTGGTGATATCCAGTCTGGCCACCCTGACGGATTGTCTTTCGAACATATCCGGTTCCGAAGTCACCCATGTTTCCATGTTGTCGGCGCTTCTTTGAGTTCTTGTGAGATTGTAACTTACCGCCAAATCTCCTGATTACACCTTGCCAACCATATCCCTTGGTAACACCGATTGCATCTACAAAGACGCCTTCGTCGAATACGTCACCAATGGAAATTTCCTGACCAAGGTTTTCTTTTGCCCACTCTAATTTAGCAGCGGAGTCGCCACCAACTAGTCCAAGTTCCATTACTTCAGGAGTCTTGGAAGGAGTTCCAGTGATTGAATGTGGTTGAGTAGCAGCAATGATTCTTACTTCAACTAAATCTGCTTCTCCCAAAGCCTCTAAGTGCTTGTCTGAGTCGTGAACTTTCATTGCATTGTTATGCATTCTGCGGAATAGTTGAGGGAATGCTTCAGAAATTTGTTCTGAATCCACCCAAGCCTCACCAGCAGCTTGTTTACCGTAAGGTGTCATTTTGTATCCACGAACACCAAGTACTCTCATCTTCGGTACTTCTACAACAGTAACAGGGATTCTAATCTCCTGGCCTGCGCTGTTCGATCTAGGGTTTAGATCACGAGCCATGACGTGGGTCATACCGGCTTTCCAGCCGGCGAATCCTTGTACACGGACCTCGCTCGCATCGGTTTCTGGCCACGACTTAACATGTCCAAAATGGCGTGCGGACCGCTTTCGCGGGCTAAACGCCATACTTCCACGTCTTGGGTGACTTCTCTTTGCCATATGTTCGGCCTCCTATGTTTTGTTACTCCGCATTGGCCCCCCGATAAGGGGCATACAGAGGCTGTCAAGGCTAGGGAGTTGCCGTGACACCGGCTTCCAGTCCACAATCGGGACCGGTAGTAATGGGGTGCTGTGCATTGCCCACAGTGTCTGGCCACTCGCCTATCGAGCAGGTTGCCGACTTACCTCCCCTATATGAGTGGTTCGGTTAAGAACGATGTACGGGAACGCTGGACTTCGATGTGAATTAGTAGTATTCAAGCGCTATCATTTTTGATTATTTCTAGACCAAACTCTAATGCAAATCCTCTTGACCCCCCGCCTCTCAAACTGTTGGTATGACGCCTATGCTGTCTCACCCTCGCCTTAGCGAAGGAGTGGAGGCAAGAGCATACCAATTGCTTGCTGCCAAGCAAGCTATTTCGGGTTCTACATTACTCGTAATGCCAACTGGACTAGGTAAGACTGCTGTGCAATGGATGGCTATGGCCAATGCATTGGAAGGTGATGGGAAAATTGTGCTTGTGGCTCCAACCACAGGTCTAGTAGCACAACAAGCAAGAATGGCTAAAGATTTCATAAACATAGATTCTGAGAAGATTGTTACCCTAACAGGGCAAGACAGGCCTGCAAAAAGAGAGAAGATATGGGGTGATGCAAAAATCGTGATGGCAACGCCTCATGTAATTCGTAATGATGCTAGAAGCGGCAGAATATTGCTCTCAAGCATTGACCTATTGATCGTAGATGAAGCACATCATGCAACAGGTTCGGATTCGATGGCGCAACTAGGAGATATGTATCTTGAAGCATCACCGAATGCACTAGTATTAGCTGCAACAGCATCGCCTGGAGTCAAGGCAGGTAAGGTCTTGGAAGTCATTCAAAGGCTGGGTATCGAGAGGCTTCATGTAACCAAAAGACAGGATGACTTGGTACAGCCATACATTACAACGATGGATATAACAAAACATGAGTTGAATATTCCTGAAGAACTTCACGAAATTATCAGGCCGTTAAGAATTTTAGAAGCTGAAGAGGCTGAATTTTTGATTAGGTCGGGTTTCTTGATTCGCTCAGGACGAATAACAACTGCAGCAATTGAAGAAGCACAACGTAGGGCTAGTGCTGCGATAGGCAGAGGTGATGCTAGAGGATACGATGCGGCCAAGAGAATAGGCGATCTCCGCAGATTACACAGGCTTCTGGATTTGCTCGACACACAAGGTTTGAAGTGTGCAATAAAGTATCTTCAAAGGGCTAAATTTGACAAGGATCGTAAGACTAAGAGGTTCCTATCATTGCCTCCAGTAGCAAGTTTACTTAGAGAAAGGGTGGAAGAAACAGAGTTTCATCCTAAACCTTCACTAGTTATTAATTTGGTTAGAGATGGTCTGAAGAATAATGGAAAGGTAATCGTATTCACTGAATACAGAGACACTGTAGATAATCTGCTTGAGATACTTGAAAACGAATCAGAGATTAGACCTGGAAGATTTGTTGGTCAAGCCAGTAAAGGAAGCCAACTAGGGATGAAACAAAAAGAACAAATCGCCCAATTGCAGAGATTCAAAGAAGGCGAAATCAATGTCCTAGTCGCCACAAGTGTAGGAGAAGAAGGACTCGATGTTCCGGCTGCCGATAGTGTGATTTTGTACGAGCCGGTTCCTAGTGCAATCAGAGCCATCCAGCGAAGAGGAAGAACTGCTAGGCAAAGAGATGGAGATGTTCATATTCTGATTGCTAAAGGCACTCGTGACGAGTATGTACAGCAGGCTTCACTAAAGCGTGAGCAAGCGATGTATAGAACTCTAGAATCATTACAAAAACAATCGAGATTACCAAAAAGAGCCGCTCCAAAATCAGATGTATTGGCAGATTTTAGCGTAGATGGAAAGGATATTGATTCATTCATTGAATCGGAAGAGGAAAGGTTGTACAGAGAAAAGGAAATTATAGAGCCTAAACAAATTCAAACAAAAGAAGCGAAGAAAAGCACCACACCCTTAACCAATAGACCTAGGGCACAAAAGTCCCTCGCTGAATTCTCAAATAAGCAAAATCAAAACGAACAAAAATGGTGGAAACCGGTTCTAGATGGCACTAATCCCTATCCAAGAGAGGAGGAATCCAAGGCATCAGCAGCCGCACAGGCCGAAGTACTCGCGAATAGTCTTCAAAATGAACTCCATTCTATGATTACAATAGATCACCGTGAAGCGAATTCGACATTGCCAGCAATGCTCAAATTGCATGGTCACGAAATTAGTTTAGAGAATCTTACCGTTGGTGACATCAGAATCTCTGATAGGGTATTAATCGAAAGGAAGACAGCCAGAGATTTGGTGGATTCTTTGATAGATGGAAGATTGATTCATCAAGCACGTAGGTTACATGCTGCAGCACCGAGGCCTTTGCTGATTGTGGAATCATTGGAAACAGAGAGAGTTCACCCTAATGCAGTACATGGGGCAATGGCATGGGTAACACTCGACCTTGGGTTACCGGTTTTGATGACTGGTTCGCCTGAACAAACTGCAAGATTCATATCTATTGTAGCCAAAAGAGAAGCCAGAGTTTTGGATTTACTAATCAATCATTCACGAAAGAAATCCAATGATGCTGAAAAATCAGCAATTCAAGCTGCTTCTGCAGAAATAATGTCAATTATTGGCGGTGAAAATGAAGAAGGAGTTTTGTCAAAAAAATGGAAGAATGAAGTGTTGGAAAAACGTGTCAAACTTATTGCAGAATTACCTGGGATTGGTAGTGTTACAGCGAAACGAATAATGGCTGTAGCCAAGGATATTATGGGCCTTTGTACATTGAGTGAGCACCAACTAACTCAAATTGAAGGAGTTTCTTCAATCCAAGCAAAGGATCTGTTCAAATTCTTGCACGGGTAATCAAGAACCAATCAATATTGCACGGGTTTTCAACTGAGCAAATCTGTCGGGGAAGTGACCCAAAGCAAAGGCGATAATTTCTGTCAAATTTACAGCTGGAATGTTAGTATCTTTGCTAGCAACTCGTCCTGCTTTGCCTTGATAAGAATCAAGGTTCGAATGTGATTGAGTACAAGCGCTGACAATAATTTGGGCACCTGCTCTCTTTGCATCATTTAGCACTCTTGCAGTCATTTTCATGACCGAGTCGCCCAAGGAGAGCAAGGAAGGATTTCCTACGCTAGATGTCTTGGTCTTGTATTCTACAGGTCTTCCACCTAAAGCAGTGATTAACTTCTCCATGTAATTTGGATTCCATGCATCATCTCCACCACATGCACCGGCTTGCTGCATGTGTGGCCCGTAATAGCAAGCGATATCCATGTTTAGTGGATTTATGACAGCGTTTTCGACTTTCTCCAATCCAATTTCATCAACCAGCACATGCAGTAGATGGTTGGTCGTAATTTCATCTGCTTGAGCAGCCATTCCAGAAGTTTTGGACAGAACAGTGTTAGCATTGGCAAGAGCGATTGGGTCATTTCGGAAGGTCTCTAGGGCCTCGTGTAGAATTCCTTGGGCTGAAGCACAAGCAGTAATTATCGGATGGCCATTCTTCTCTGCTAAAGCAATGTTTCTGGCATTAAGTGCAAGTTGGAGTTCTTTGTTACCTTGCTTGATGATATTGCCACCGTCACTGTTGTAGCCTACAATCTCGATCAACTCAATCCCTAGAGTTTTACAAAGTGGCTGAATTGTATCTTCAACCTCTGAAGAAGATTGGCGTGCAACATTTCCCGGAAAATACGAATACTTTACCATCACAATCACCTCAAAATCTGCTATCTAACTCGTTGAATATTGCAACGACTTCGTGATGATTGGCAACCTTGCCATTGAACATATTTGGAATCTTACCAATTCCTGCTGGAGGCACTAGCATACCTTGGAATCCACGCATCATCGGACCGCCATTTCTAGTAAATCCAAGCATCATTCGCAAAGAGACACCATTCATGATGTTAGAACCAAGTCCTAGAGGGCCTAGAACTGAGCGGTACAGAGTGGTCTCATTGACATTACCTGACATCTTTACTGAACGGGAATAGTGTTTGACCAACCTGCCGCTGCGGCCAGTGAATTTGTATTCTGCCAACAGCCTAGCCCTAGCGGCATAAAGAGAATCTGCTGCCTGTGAGCCATCGATTCCATGCCTCTGGATTGAGGAAATATCTGCTTCATCCCAAACGCCACCCTTTCTCTGCATTAGTTCAAACATCTGCTTAACATGTCCTTCACCCGAACGAGGGTCTTGGCTTCTAACCCATCTTTGCAATGCAATTCCTGGCCCTGAATATTCTTCATCGACATCATATGTATCGGACATTGCATTAACCAGTTGAAGTGAACCAACATCTGCTAATGTATGCAAGTGAGTTGCTTCTGCAGAGGTCATTGTACCCATTGCAGCTCCGGAAATTAACCTCTCACCTTGACGTGGGTCTGCATCCATCCAAGGTTTTGATTCGGCTCGCACATTGTCATATCGGTCATAAGAGACCATCAGATCTTTTACAACATCGTACCCAGGAACTGGCTCGATTGTTAGAGTGTCTCCATCAGAAACAATGTCACAAATTCGAGTGGTGTCTGCAGGCAAAATTCTACCATTTGCTTTGATTCCTGTAAGTGGGTCCTGCCCTGCAATAGAACCACTTCTGAAGGTTAGTGAACCATCTACTTCCCTCTTGATTGCGACTAGCGCATCCTCGATTGAAGCGTGCCCAGGTAGTGCTACTGCTACTGTATCGAAACCAGATTGTGCCAACATTGGGTTGTAGCGGAAAATACGCATTGTGATAGAAAGGTCAGCCTGTACTATCTGACCAGGAGTGAAATCACCAATATCTGCTTCTTCTTCCTCACCAGAACCGTATGCAATCATAGCCTCTAGCAATTCCTCATGGAACGTTCCTGAAGAATCAACACAAGCAATCTTGGAAAGTGCAAGTGGCGCCCACTCCAACCATGGAGGTTCGAAATCTACATCGCAGAGTTTTATTTCCTCTATGCAAGTGGCACCCAATGCCTTGAATTTCTCATCCCAATCAAGACCTGCCTTACAGTACTCGTCGTATGAAGTGTCTCCAATTGCACAGACTGAGAAGTGGACATTAGCCAAAGGAGGATTGCTTGCAACCGTTGCATTCCAAAGAGCATCTGCATTATCAGGCATCTCTCCTTCGCCCCATGTGGAAGTTATGATTAGAATTCTTTTGTGAGATGAGAACGCTGCTGGGTCATATCCATCCATGTCGATAACTGTTGGCTCAAGGCCATAATTCACAGCCATCTTTGCTGTCTTCTCTGCAAGTCCTGCAGCGTTTCCGGTTTGAGAACCGAAGAAAATTGCAAGGCTTCTGTCACCAGACATCACCGGAGCAAGGACGCCATCGTCTGCACCTGCGACCGCTTCGACTACAGCAGGCGCAACCGCTTCTTCAACAACTGGTGCGACTTCTTCAGCAACTGCTTCAGCACTAGACTCGTACTCGAATTTGATGATCTCTACCGGGCAAGCATCAGCCGCTTCCTCGATTAGTTCTGAGTACTCTGAACGGAATTCGGACTTGATTGCCGAGAAGCCTGTATTGCGGTCAAAAGCACCGTCTTCCCTAACCTCTGCTTTGATTAAACTTGTATCGTCTGTTACCTCAAAAACTTCCGGCAATATATCTTGACATGCATCACAAGTGATGCAATCTTCTTCAATCCATACCTTTGCGACGGTTGGCATGACTTCACCCGGTGCTCACGCTGAGCGTTCTTTGCCACTTAGAAGTAGTCTTTGAAGGTTCGTACCTCTCCCTAAAGGGAGAGAATAACTAATGGTGACAAAATCACATATGGAAATCGTCCATTCCACCCATCATATCATCACCGGATACGCCTTTAGAGGAAATGACATCATCGATTCTTAGAATCATAATCGCTGTTTCAGTAGCGGATTGGATCGCTTGCTCAACGACTCTTTGAGGTTCCAAGACATTAGCTTCACGCATGTCCATAACTCCACCATCTTCTACATTGATTCCTGAAAATCCTTTACCGTCAGCATGAGACTTTCTCAATTCTATAATTGTGTTGACTGGGTCCAAACCTGCGTTCTCAGCAAGGGTTCTAGGAATGATTTCTAGAGCGCTTGCAAATGCTTCAATCGCCATTTGTTCGCGACCGCCAACAGATTCAGCGTAGGACCTTAATTCACGTGAAAGTGCAGCAAGTACACTGCCGCCGCCAGTCAAGACCGCCCCGTCTTCCCAAGCAACTGAAACCACACCAACTGCATCATCGAATGCACGGCGAATCTCATCTACGACGTGCTCAGTTCCTCCACGAAGTAATACTGAGACTGATTTTGCCTCTGGGCATCCAGTGATGAAGGTCATATCAGATTCGCCAATTTTGCGCTCTTCTACCTTCGCTGCAACGCCTAAATCAGCATCGGTTAAGTCGTCAATATTTGTCACAACTCGACCACCAGTAGCCTTTGAAAGTGCTTCCATGTCGCTCTTCTTTGCTCTTCTGATTGCGAAAATTCCAGCCTTGGACATATAGTGTTGAGCAAGGTCATCAATACCCTTCTGACAAATGATTACATTTGCACCACTAGCCTGGATTTTCTCCACTAGTCCCTTGATGTAATTCTCTTCTTCCTCAAGGAATGAAGCAAGCATCGAAGGATCTGTGATCTGAATCTTTGCGTCAACTTCAGTTTTCTTGACTTCGATTGCACTGTTGATCAGTGCCACCTTTGCACCGGAAACAGAACGAGGCATTCCAGCGTGTACTCTTTCCTTGTCTAGTATGATTCCGTCCACCAATGAACTGTCTTTGATTGAGCCACCTTGGCGCTTCTCTACTTTGATGTCAGACAAATCTACCATTCTTTCACCATCTTCAATGGTTCCAACTGAATTGACTGCTCTAACGCAGATGTCAGCTAAAAATGACTTGACCGCCCCTGCGGACTTGCCTGTTAGCGAAGTCTTTGCTACTTCCATTAGAACGGAGTCATCGTTCTCTGTTGAAATTCCATGAGATTCTAGGCAACCCACTGCCTTTTCCGCAGCGAGCCTAAATCCTTCACAGATTACGGTGGGGTGAACATTTTGCTCGATTAGGTCTTCCGACCTCTTCAGCAATTCTCCAGATAGCACAACTGCAGTAGTTGTTCCATCATAGCAATGCTGCTCTTGAGTCTTTGCTACTTCAATAATCATCTTTGCAGCAGGATGTTCGATATCCATCTCTTTTAGGATGGTTGCTCCATCGTTTGTGATTACTACATCGCCCATGCTATCTACTAACATCTTGTCCATTCCTTTTGGACCTAGAGTGCTGCGAACAGCATCTGCTACAGCTTTAGCTGCTGCAATATTGTTGGATTGGGCACTACGGCCTCTTGTTCTCTGTACTCCTTCCTTTAGAATGAAGATCGGTGCCTGTCCATTTCCATACATGTAACTACCTCGGCAACCTATCCCACGGGAAGCCTATCTTCAACCCATCGCAATTGAATATCAACGGTTATTGTCGAGCCATTGCTGTCCATAGTGACTCCATTGTTCCATAGTCCAGCCTTCTGGAAGGCCTTCTGCTGGAACCGGAGGACCTGCTTGAACAGTAGGCTCCGGCGATGGAGGCGCCATGCTTTGAACACTATTTTCCATTGAACCAACATTTGGTGCCGCAGCAACAGCGCCATAGGTTGCAGTCAGGTTATCTTCGTAGCCATCTCTAGCCCAATCTGGCTGTTCTTCTTCCTCTTCACTGTTGAGAACCATCAATAATACTCCAAGTAAAGCAATGATTGTAGCGCCGCCAACAACCCAGATTCCGATTCCAACCCAATCGATTGAATCTCCTCCGGAAGAAGCTGAATCAGCATCTGCTGAAGTTCTCTTCAGAGTTACGGGTAATTCTAGAGATGCTGCGTCTTCAACCGAATTAGAAATAGCCCAAACAGTTACAGATGTTTCAATAAATTCTTCATCGAGGTTTTCAAGACTTGAACTTTGAACTACAAACTTGATGGTTACCTCTCGATTTCCTTCAACTTCCAACCAGAAGTCTCTGTCGTTAGCAGCAACAGAAGCACTGTACCAACGGTTAGTGCCGCCTTGGTCGAGATCCATAGTGACCGATTGGCCGTCATTGTATTGGTTTCTGACAGTAACAATGACCTCATACTCACCCGCTTCATCGATAATTGTCGATTCCGTAGAGATAATTCTAAGCCAGTTCTGAGAACCAACTCTGTATGTACACTTGCCGTTACTAGAAACGGTTGGATCGTTGACACTTGTAGCTACCACCTTGAGAATCAATTGTCCATTTGTTCCTTCATCAAACGTGAATCTTACAGTGACATTGTAGGTGGCTCCTGGCTCCAAAATTGGAGTCATGTCGCCGTCTACAAGTTGAACGAATTCTGCATTCATTCCTTCTGGGAGTTCCATGCTCATAGTGAATCTATCATCCTGATTGCCGTCATTTCTAACTTCGAAACGCATTGATTGAGCGTCAGAACCTGGAATGTAAGATTGGTCGGCTTCTTCATCAGAAACCCATACCGCAGAGGTATCAGTAACATCCACATTGATTGTTATCTGTTCTGAAACTGTTGGGTCATCTAGGCTAGTTGCAGTTACTCTTGCAGTGTATAGTCCCGGAGCAAGACCAACCGGCATTGGAAGATTCAGTGCAATGCTGGTTTCTCCGTCCCACGCATCAAGAACTGGAGTCTCGTCAGATGAAAGGAAGGCTTGTAATTTCCAATTAGATTGGACAAGATTTAGAGCATATGCTTCGTCGTCATTTCCTAAATTCAGCAAATCGATGTATACTACCTTTGAATTTCCGTTGGCAGGAGCCAAAATTTCCATTTCTTCTGCATACATTTCCACTTCTCTTAGAACTGGAATTTCAATTTTCTTAGAAATAACATCGGTACCGAATAGTGATTCACCGCATGAAGGACATACAGCGCGTAATGAGAAAGGGACATCTCCCGGGGAGGCATCATCAGGAGCTGTTACATTAAGCAACAACTGCACTTCCTCTCCCTTAATTAGAGGCATAGGCATCTGAACAATACTGTGATTCAAATCTGTCACATACGAAACCCAGCCTTCGCTTTGGAAATTGGAAGTTACTGTGTAACCCGCTTCTCTGTTCCCTGCGTTTTGTAATTTGAATGGTATAGATGTCGTCTCACCAGGATACAAACTATCAGCAAGCAGAGGTGCGGTTGAAGATAGGTGAACGCCATACTGTTCTGTTATTGCTAAGTCTGCAGTTATCCGGCCCATTTCGCCTAACTGAGTACCTCCTGCATCCTCCCACCAGACTTGCCAAACTTGTTGTTGGACATCTGCACCAGCAGGAACTGATAGATTAATCCACATTTCAGATGTGTTCCCTCCTGGTATTGCAGGTAGCATAACGGTGGTTCCGTGCTGGTTAGGGTTTTCACTGTCGATTCTAATCGCAGGCAGACTTGGGTTCATCCAAGAAACATTGGAAACATTGGATTGGATTCTTACTTGTGCAGATTGGTAACCGTTGTTCTTTACAACACAGTACATTGGAATAATCGTGTTTGGAGGTGTGGTGTATCCTCCAGTAGGGTCGTCACAAGTAATGTCTAGAGTGTATTCGCTAACCTTCTCAATTCCAAACATAACGAAATCATCGACGTGCATTCCACTAGATGCACCTGAACTATCTGATTGGAACAAGATACCGTATGACCATGAATGCCCGCCTAGTTGGTCTGTTGGGTCCCATGAAATGTTACTCCATTGGCCGGGTGTAGTGCTTGGCGCATCCTCTACGAAATTGTGAGAAATGGTATTTTCAGGCGCTCCGTTACCTCTCCATAATTCAAGTGCAACGAAATCACCTGCACCCATTTGACCCCATGATTGAACATGCATTTGTGCAGACATTAGACCTGCAGAATTGAGTTGCATCTTACACATCCATTGGATGTATTGTTGAGATAATCCCCCGTCCAAAGACGCACCATAGCCACAGTTACTGTTTGTGCCTCTGAAAGCGAATACTAGACGGCTTCTAGAATTAGAAGCATAATCTGAACCCGAGTTAGCATGTCTCCAATTAGCTTCACCGACTGCAGATGCGGAATTGTCCTCTTGCCAGTATCCAAGTCCATTTGCATCACTTCCGTCAAGAGGATATTCTCCTCCGTAGAATGTTGGAATTGCAGCCGCTGGAAGCGCTGAATCTCTTGGGTCGCCTTC
>CEVN01102952.1_pt1 | contig 11863 bp, 8 predicted proteins | sample 427041 | NCBI WGS metagenome assembly CEVN01 (sample SAMEA2623463, study PRJEB7988) | marine metagenome | biome: marine biome (ENVO:00000447); feature: surface water layer (ENVO:00002042); material: "saline water (ENVO:00002010), including plankton (ENVO:xxxxxxxx)" | depth 5 m
CCGTTTGGGTCAACCATGGTGTGCGAAAATCAGTCATCCAGTACGAATTTGATGGTGCTGGAGGCTTTGAACGAAACAGCACGGACTACTACACCTACTTCATGTCCTCAGGGCAAGTCCGTGGCATGTCTGTTCACGGTGATTTATTTTGGTTCAGAACCTACCAATCTTGGAGTTCTGACAACTTAGACTGTTTTGCAATTACAGGCGACGCCGGCAGTGTACTCACAAAGCAAACCGGTAGTGTCATGATTTCTGCGAATGGATACGGCCTGGATTACGATGGGCAACGTCTGAACACTCTGGATCATTACTCATGGACTCAGGGTCAACGTTACCGGGAATACGGTAGTGGAATCACTTATCTCATTACAGCACAGCCAGGGACCTCTATTTGGGTCAGTGAAACTTTGGAGGTGGACGAGGATATCGTCGCCGCAAACATGGAGGTCTCATGGTCTACGAGTGCGGCAGGTGACCGTGTCGAATATTGGATCAGTGCTGACGGTGGGACCCATTGGGTCTCTGTGACCAACAACGAAACAGTGCATTTTGACCATCCTGGCACTGAATTGAAGTGGAAGGTGCAATTGGTCGGTACAACTGCTGTTTCTTGGTGGGTTTCAATCGATCATGCCACTGAATACGATGGTGCAGGAGAATGGACGTCTCCAACACTTCAGACGGGGACTCAAGTGGGAAGGATGCGGGCCACTTGGACAGACGATACACCCACAAACACTGGAGTCTCGGTACTGATTTCAAATGATAACGGTCAGAATTGGGTTCAGGCATTGAACAATATTGAAGTCGATTGGGGCACCAGTGTTGGCAATCAACTCATCTACAAAATCGCCTTGAATACAACCGACTCCACCGTCTCCCCTGCATTGGATGAATTGACATTACACTTTGAGGAAGGTTACCCCAGTGCCGTTCGCATTGACATTGGAGACGATGGTCAAGATGAGTACATCGGAACGGGTGGTCTGCAAGACCCGATTGTTGTCAGCGGACAAAGTTTAGTCGATGCTTTGAATGCAGAGATTCCTCAGAATGGAGAAGGAACTGTCAACATCACATTCACCATTCGGGCTGGCAGTCCGGGTCGAATACGTCTCTCGGATTTGGATATCACCTATCGCTATCAGACACGTGTCATCAGTGCATCACTGGACGGTGGCATGCTGGTACCGGATGGTGTTGACCGAATCTTGATCACTCAATTGGCGATTGGTGATGATGCGAGCATGCTACAGCGTGTTGATGTCACACTCGGCTCATCCCATGGTGAAGATCCAGTTTTGCGATGGGTTGCTGGTGATTCATGCTCTGAGTTATCCGACCCTGCAAACATTGTACGATTTGATTCTGGCAATTGTACTTCTGTGGTCAGTGCGGGAGATATCGTCAGTATCCGTATGCCCATTCAGTCTGAATGGGAGTGGGATGACGAAACCTCAACCGAAGCCAACATCAGTGTTGTCGATGATCTAGGATTGGCCGTCAATAACTACGGAACTGAGAATTTAGGTTTGCGAATTGAAAACGATATCCAGCTATTGGATATGAAGGCGTTTGATGAAGCGGGCCGGGAACTGTTGCCCTATGATTGGATGCGAGGCGGTACCAATCTCACATTTTCGGGAACGATTGCCTTTGAAGGCACGACCCTGTCTCCACAGGCAGGCCAATTCTATCTTGAACTAACAGGGGAAAACCTGACTCAGGATGGCCAGCCAATGGGCGATTCTCAATCCTTCATTTTCGAAGCCAATCCTGCATTTGGGCAGTACTACATGACTCTCTTGACACCTTTACAATCGAGTCAAGGTGGCATGCTGTTCCAAGTGTCCGCAACATCATTGCCAAATGGTTCAACATTCATCAATCCGAATTTCAACACGATGCGCATTGTGCTTGATGGCAACAGCCCACTCGTGATGGGTGCAACGCCTGAAGATGGTATCGAGGTGCATGCCGGTAGCCAATCCGTCAGTGTAGTCATTGAGGATTCAGTTGATCCACCCGTTGAAATCACACTGCATTACTGGGTGGAGTCACAAGACGATTTGAATTACAATCTCTTACCCGATGCCAATGAGTATCGAACATCATTATTGCGTTCACCTGAGAATTTGCCCAATGGAATCAATGTCTTTAATGGGATTATTGATGATAGTTCAAATGAGCACGGCGAGAAGGTATCGTTCTATGTGAGTGGGACGGATCAACAAAACAACGTTCTCGCTCGAGGAGGCGGTCCTGTATGTCCCGACGTACCCACTCCTTGCGGGATTGGTTCGACCATCACTCCAAATTGGGATGCTGACTTGGTCACTTATTGGATCCGCGAAGAATTTTCTCCAGTGATTGAATCTGACAATTCCACGATTCTTGGGCACGACGACAAGTCTCCATTACATCCGGGGACCGAGTACATCGCCCGTTTGCTCATCGGTGATGGGAATGGTTGGCAGGACATTCAGTCAGTGCACCTCTCGTTGGTCGAGAATTTTGACGACGAAAGGGCCTCAATTTGGGCGAACTTTACACCGACCGAATCCGGACATGAGATGCATCTTGAATCCGGTAGTACGGCAGTTGCAGTCTCAAATCTCTACAGTTCATATTCAACAGAACCGACCAATAGCAGCATTCTCTATCTCGACATTCGATTCCAGCTCACTTGGTGGTTCCCAGAGGAATTTGATACCAATGGAGATGTTTTGTTTGTTCCGATTGTCAAAGTAATTGATTGGCCTTGTGATTTGAACACCGACATCCCTTGTCACGAGGACACCGGTGGACTGGCTTACGATGAATGGAGTCTGGACAATGATTTGCGATTCGACATGGTCCCCGGTCACTTCACGGCTACGGACTTAGCCACGGGCCGCAATTTGTACCGGCCCGGCGAAGACCCTGAGTTGATCGCGGCCGGACAAGTGGTTCGAATTGGAGGTCGAATCCTGTTTAGTGAAGATTCCACGCCCGCACCTGAAGGTGCTTTCGACATCGTTGTCGGCGACTTGGAGCGTTCATGGTCAGCGGTTCCCAGAGAAGGGGGCGACTTTACGCTGGATATTTTGGTCCCCAATGTCCGAAGTGGTGGCCTTGATATGTACGCCAGTTTGGAGAATCTACCGGGTTTGGCAGATGATACCACCAGTCAACAACCCCGCATACAGTTGGTCGTCGACGGAACGCCTCCTGAAATCCGCTCTATTGGACCTTCAGGAGATGTGCGACTTAGCGAAACATCCCAACTCCCTGTAAGCCTCCATGTTTCTGATGAGCATGGATTTGATACGGATCGACCCGCAGAAATCCACTGGCGAATCCGGGCCGGTACCAGCGAAATCTCACGAGGCAACCAACCGTTCCAACAAGGCACTCCGATCGGGGCCGATTGGAGTTGGGAGGGCATCATGGATCTGACCGATTCAGGTTCGATCGAGTTGTTGCCTGGATACATCGTCGATGTTTGGATTACAGGTTCCGATGAAGCGGGCAACCCCTACCTGGCAGAGAACAATACCGAGCACACACCGTTAACGCAATGGCGTTTAATCCGCGTAGGTCCAGACATCAACCTACGTGATGAACCCACCTCGATTTATTGGGAAAACCCTTCTCCAGTTGGCGGACAAACAGCGAAACTATTGATTCAAGGTGTCAATGAAAATGATCAATCGGGAGAAATCACATTTGTTCTGCTTGAAGAAGTTGAGACTGGTCGTTGGATTGAAGTGGCCGATATCGAAACTTCCGTCCAACTTGAGCCAATGGCCAACTGGTCTGTGGTGTTGGATTTGCCAACCGACCCGGTGGAAGAAAGCGAGATTCATCGCTATCAATTGATTGCAAGGGATCGTCATATTGACATTGATTGGGTCACAATTGAGCCCATTGAAGTCAAACCTTACACCGCCCGAGATGGCGAGGCTCTCTCCAAACAAATCGACGAATCCAGTGGGTTGTTTGTATTGTACATCATTGCTGTTGCATCACTTTGTTTCGGAGTATCCATGTTGGTCCTATATCGACGTGAAAAACAGGCCAGTCTTGATGAGCAAATTGAGTCCATGGATCAGTCCGAACAAGCAGATCAGTCGTTAGCCACCATCTCGCCACCTGCAGGATTCGAGGACATGCCTCCACCAAATCCACTTCCACCACCTGGTTTCGAAAGTGCGCCACCTCCGGCAAATCCACTTCCACCACCAGGTTTCGAAAGTGCGCCACCTCCGGCAACTGAAGCCAGTGTACCATTGAATTTCAACGACAGTGTATTCTCCCATGTGGTGTCAACCAACGGGATCCATGATGGGGCCTCTTTCCTTTCATTCGCTAGACATTATGATGCTGATGGAAACGGCTACCTTCGTCAGAGTGAGTTAGACCGGGCGGCCTCGGAATACATTGCCGGCGGCCACAATCAACCGGCCTCTAATAGCGCATTTTCTGATGAGCAGTTATTGTCAGCAGGTTGGACTCAAGAACAAATTGACGTTGCTCGTTCATCTGGACAGATTTAGTGCGGTGGCATCCATGTCAGAGGATTTGCCACGGATTCCAATCCCGGGCCCAGAGGCGGAAACCACGGAGAAGATGGTATTTCTTCAGGAACAAATTGTCAATTTTCTCCGGCAATACTCCATGCCTTTGCTTGAGGTATCATTGGTTTTCTCAAAATATACTCGACAATTGACTGATGCATTGGAAGTTCAGGCCAGAGCTCAAGGAGAATCCTTGCCATCAATCCTGTCAGAACCTTGGCCAATCCTTGGTGAACAAGATGGGGGATCCGCTCAAGGTCCACCCTTGGAGACTCTATTAGGCAACCTTGACGATGACCGGATGGATATCCTTGATACGATTCTCCGATCCGCCATGAATGCAACTGAGATGCCATTGGTAGACGCATTAATGCAACTGCGGCAATGGGAACATTTGGCGCGCAACCAACTTGCAAGTGCCAAAGGTGCAGGCCAATTGTTCTCCCCACTGGAGATCCCTGATGACTGGTAATCAATTGACCAATTCGAGGGCTCGGCGACGATTCTCAGCATCAGAGACGGCAACCATTGCAACTCGATATGCGTCAATGATTGACCATGCCCAAAGTACCGGCCAAAGTATGATTGTCAGCCCAAGCGGGAGTTGGAGCAACATCCAATCGAAGCCCTTCTGGTGCTGTCGATTAAAGTGCTGACCGAGGAAAAAGAACGGAACCGCAGCCAGTACTCCGGCGACCAGTGGTTTGAGAGAGCCCCATGCTCCAACACCTGCGGTTAATTCAGTCCAGATTAGCCGAACGACCCCGAGGATATTTCGGAGTCTACCGCTGGAGGACTCCTCCGTGGACAAGGTGACGACCAAGTCCTCTTCTTCAGTCTCCATCTTCTTCCTCACCCTATCCTAACGGTTCACCCTGTTCAATGCTCTGCCTACTTGTTCATGACCATCCACCGGGTCTATCCACAATACGGTTTGCATTCCCAATCACTCGTGACCATTGGATTGCTACTAGAATGTCTAAGGCGACGATGGCCCACAATACGAAGTGGAATGGGATGCCTGAACGCGTTGCGATACTCGTATCATCGAGAGTGAACTGAACGGCGATGATGGCTGTCAGACCGGCGGCCACAACGATGGTCCACATTCTTCGTTTTCTTGAAAACGTACTTTGTTCCTCAAAAGTCTCAGGTAGGATGCGCATACCCAGCACAACGCGAAGCCATACGGGGAGTAAGCGCCGGAAATTGTTGAGCGATTGTGAACACAGCCACAGACCGAACCCCGCTCCTAGCAATATTCCGATTCTACGATCAAAGCCACCACTTTCGATCGCATCGATAGCGGCAGTGATGAACGCGCTTGCACCGGCAGCGTACGTAAGTGCGTCCGCAAGAATGAGGCTCCCATCGGCCCCATCTCGACCGGATTGATCTTCAAAACGCGCCATGCTATCTCGGCGAGCCTTGAGTTCCAATTCCATCTCGTCCATGGGCCGTTGGCTGATTCCACATCCATAATTGCTATGTCCGTCAAGCCATCGTTTCCATACAATGAAGACCCGAATTTGGCTCACCGGCTTCGAACCGTTTGGTTCGCATGCGGAGAATCCTTCTCAAGCATTGGTCGAGCAGTTGCTTGAAACAAATCATGTTCAAGAGCTTGTTACAGCGCCTCCTTACCGTTTGGAATCTGAGCAGGTTGAAGTCCAGTTCAACGGTCTAATCTTGAGCGTCGATGAAGAGGGGAGTCGCCGCAGCCTTCAGGAAATTGGAGATTTCGATGCAGTCATTCACGTAGGCTTGAACGAAAATGCTGAAAAAATCCGTCTTGAGATGTGTGCAATCAATGAGACTGATTTCAGAATCCCTGACAACCAAGGTCGAATGATACAGGAATCCTTCGTTGATGATTCAGGATTGGCATTGCTTCACACCACCATTCATCGCCCTTCGATTGTGGCAGCATTCCAAGACAATGATTTGGTCGAAATCAGTGAGGATTGTGGACGATTTGTTTGCAACGAAACCTATTATCGTACTCTTCACCAGATTCAATCAAAAGACTTGCAAAGGCGTGGTCGCCCAATTCCTGCGATTTTTGTCCACATCCCCCCATTTGATTTTGTCCCATTAGACAGACAATTGGAGGTCTTACTGGAATTGTCTGCGCGTATTTCACAAAAGCCGGTGGTGCAGGTTGTCGGAGGTGTTTTGGTCAATGATCGTGGTGAAATTTTAGCCTGTAAGCGAGCTGCTAATCAGGTGATGGGTGGACATTGGGAGTTCCCCGGCGGCAAGGTCGAAGCTGGAGAAACCACAAGCATGGCACTGGAGCGAGAATTGTTTGAGGAATTGGGTATTCAGGCCCAAGTGGGCCCATTGATCGACAAAATCGTACACGACTATCCTTCGATGATTGTCAGCATCGAGTTTTTCCAGTGCAGTTCAGATGCCAAAGTGTATTCTCAGAATGCACACGATGATTTCCGCTGGGTTGATGAGGGTTCTGCAGCAAATCTGAATTGGCTTCCTGCTGATGTTGACTTTGTTCAAAGGCTGATTAAACGCGGTTTTTCCTCAATTTAATCATCTGGGTGGATTGTCGCTCTTCCTTTCTTGTCGAACCACTCCGTGACAGCACCATCTGCTCGCATGCTCAACTCATCGCCAACCGACCTTGGCACGTCTCTACGACCTGGATGCCAAGTTACCTCTTGCAGCCACAATGTCAAGTCAGGACTTTCCATCAACACGTTGATCACTCCTCCGACGGTTCGTTCAGACTCCAAGACGAATGCAACTTTGCCCATCAGGGCAGCCTGCCTAGAAATCAGGAATGACGTCGTGTATTGAGTACTGTCTGCTGTTGAAGTGGTACCCATGTTGAGTGACATTGCATCCAATGCTGTATCGAGAATCCTCTGCTCACTTAGCAATTCAAGAAACAAATCGGTTGCAATTCCTTCCTGAGAAATTTCAATTGCATCTCTGTGGTTGGGAAATTCCTCGGATTCGAGTTCTATAACCGGCTGGAAATCAGGAAAGATTCGCTGCACGGCTTCGATACACTTGCTGCCAATTTCGTGTGCAGAGAGGGTCGTGGAAACCGTCACCGTTGGTGTAGATGTCATGGTGAACAAAGACTGTTGGTAAAAGGCGCTTTTTTTCGCTTTCGGGCACGGAACCTTGACACACACCGAATGTTGCCGACAAACATGGAGTCCACCCCAGGGGTCGCTACCATCATTCCAACTTGGCAAGAGGTGGAACACATTGAGCGATGCCTGCGTAGTTTCATGTCCCAAACTTATCCTACATCATCGCATCAAATATTGGTCATTGATGGGGGTTCTACGGATGGCACGGTTGAGATTGTCAATCGCCTTGCCAAGGAGAGTCATGAGGCCGGCGGGCCAGTCATTACTTTGCTTGAAAATCCTGATCGTTACGTCCCTCATGCACGAAACTTAGCCCTTGAATATCTCAATCAGGATACTCAGTTTGTGCTCGAGATGATCGGCCATGCATGGGTCGCAGAGGATCACATTGAAGTCCGCGTTCAACGAATGCTTGCCATCGAGTCAGAAATTGGTTGCAAGTTAGGGGGTTTGGGCTCGATTGTCATTGAATCTGATTTGCCACTTCAGAGAGTTGGGAAATGGGTTGAGGCGGCATTGTCGTGTCCACTGGGTGGTTCGGGCCAATTTGCCCGATTCAAGGTAGAAGGGCCAACAAAGATTCCACCATTCACTTTGTATCGACGGGAAGCGATTGAATCCGTCGGTGGGTGGAATGAGGGTTACCTTACGACCCAGGATAGCGAGATCAATATGCGGCTCATTGGGAGTGGTTGGCCTCTCTGGCGCACTCCTCAAACCCCTGTTCGAATGGCCAAGCGAACAACGATTGCCAAGTGGTGGAAAATGGGTCATCGCTATGGGTTTTGGCGGATGAAACACCTGCTCGATGCCAAATCAAGAATTCGCCTCGGAGAATTCCTTCCGTGGATTGGCCTGGCACTCGTGATTGGATTGGCCCTTGATGGGCAATCGACACTAAACCTTCCCAACTATTTGTGGCCCATTTTTGCGTATACTCTGACACTGATCATTGTCGGTGTATCAGAGGCCAAGCGGGCGAGCACCCTCTCGATGCTGTATGGGGTGCCCTTGTTGCTAATCTTGCTGCATATTTCCTTCAGTATTGGTTTACTCACGGGTCTGTTCCGCTCTGGAAAGGCTGCAAATGATCGGGTGTAATCGGGGACTTCAGATAGATTGCTTGAAATCCCTGTTTAACATGGTCAAGTCATGGCGAACGAAAAGAACCCATTCAATGCATGGTTCTTTTTCGCGATGCCGATTTTCATTTTCATCGCAATTTACCAACTCATTCCTGCGATTTCAGCACGTTTAATTCCAGACCTCATGGGCAAAATCATCTACTTTGGAGTGGCGATCATCATCGGTGTTTTCCTCTTCCGCAACGCCCGAACTGTCCGAGACCATGAATGGCATCGTCAACGTCAAATTAAGCGCCTGCAGAAAGATTACGCTGCTGAAGATCGCGGAGTTTGGTCCAAGGCCGATTTGGCCATGTCCGAGCTGGAAGCGGATGCGCGTGGAATTGATTCGGGCCAGATGTCAAGAAAAGCATTGCAGCGATTGGATGGATCGATTGCCGAGTTGACCAGTGAACGCCTCACATCTGAAATTGAGCGTGCCGATGAAGATCAAGACAAGGTCGCACTGTTCTCAGAGTCGGAACATGTCCGTCGTTCAACCTCTCGAGTGACCGGTGAGAGCGGCCCTGTTGAGTCGGTTACAGGCGTCACCCATGCACAACCTGAGCCGGAGAAAACTCTGATTGGTGGCGTATTGGACAAACTCAAGGAAACCAGTACTGTTACTACGACAGTGGTGGAGTCACCTGTGGCTCAAGTTTTGACAAGTGAGTCCGATGATTGGTACGCAAAAGAGATGCGTGGAGTGTCTACAGTGGACACCGTCGAATCTGTGGACAATTCATCTGGTAATATTTGCAAAAGTTGTGGCTGGAACAATTCCGACACTGCAACTTATTGCGAGAATTGCGGTGACAAGCTTTGATTTCCAATCGTCGGGTTGAATAACAGGGGCTAGAACGCGGATACAACGGGGGCATTCAATGTCAGAGAAACGCGATTACTACGAAGTACTCGGAGTTTCAAAAGAGGCATCTGAATCCGATTTGAAGAAGGCTTTCCGTAGTCTTGCTCGAAAGCATCATCCCGATAAAAACCCGGACGACCCTGACGCCGAGCGCTTGTTCAAGGAAGTACAGGAAGCCTATGCGGTTCTATCCAACCCTGAGCAAAGACGACAATACGACATGTTCGGACATGATTCTCCTGGGGGTTCACCTTTCGGGCCCGGGGGGTTCCAGGGCGTCAATATCAACCTAGATGATTTGTTTAGTGGTGGTTTTGAATCCATTTTCTCGGGAATGTTTGGCGGTGGCCATTCGTCGCGTTCTCGTCGAGGAAACGATGTTTTACTCAGACATGAAGTTACGCTGGAGCAAATTTTCAATGAAGATGAGATTGAAATTTCTGCGATGTTATCGGCTCCCTGTGAATCTTGCAATGGTTCCGGTGCCAAATCACCTGACGATGTCCAAACTTGCTCAACATGCAATGGACAAGGGCGAATCGTGCAACAGGCCCGAGTCGGACCCTTTGTCCAACAAATGGTTTCAGATTGCCCCGATTGTGGTGGGCAGGGGAAAATCATTCGAGAGCCGTGTACGGAATGCCGAGGGATCGGTTCCGTTCAAAAAATGCAGACGTTGCGAATCCAAATTCCACGGGGTACTGAAGATGGCCTTCGACTTCGTCAACGAGGCAAGGGGGAGCCTATGCAAAATGGCCAATCAGGAGATTTGTACATCCAATTGGAAGTCGGTTCTCACGCATGGTTTGAACGGGATGGTCCTGATTTGATTATGGCATTGCCTTTGGGCTTCCCTGAAATGATGCTTGGAACCAAAGTTGAGTTACCTCATATTGATGGCAAGCCGTTGATCATTGACATTCCCGCTGGTTCCAAACCCAGTGAAACCGTGATTGTTCGAGGGAGGGGTATGCCGTACCGGCGAGGTCGTGGTCGAGGAGATGTAACAGTTCTATTGAAGTTGTATGCGCCTGAAAAGATCAGCAAATCGATGCGTTCTGTGTTGGAGGATTTACGCGCAGATTTTGGTTTGCCCATGGAAGATATTGAGTCAATGGTACGGCGAGAGGCAGAAGATCGACGGGGCTAATCAATCATCGTCCATTAGCAAGGCACGTGCAGGGATTGCAGCCAAAGGCTTTCCATCGACCAATCCCGATAACTGCAAATCAAGGCCTGCTGCTGTGCCTTCAAGTTCTAACTGAATAAAGCGAGTGGAGCCTGTTTCCAAGGTATCGAGAAAAATCTCGTCACCGTCAAAAAGGGATGCAGGTGAGACTTTGGAAAGTTTCCATGAGGGCCCCTCCGTGGCGACAAATCGGAGTGCAGCCAGCTCCCACGAATTGCTCTCGACATGTATACCCACAAGCAGATTCCGGCCACTGATTTTCCATGCTTTCAAGGTGATTGAGTCAGTGTGATGGGACAGATTCGCCTCTCCCATTTCTGCGATTGTTGCACGCCATTGGACTTCCTCAAGCATCTGCAGAGCACTATCGATTTCAAATTGCTCTGCATTGGATTCGATCAATCTCTTGATCCGTTCGCGGAGTCTCTTCAAGCGCCCTCGTTCGTGAGCTTGGACTTCATTGTCCAAAGCCATCCCTCTTGAACTCCAAAGCACATAACCCAGTGGTGCCAGAAGCAATGCTCCTACAGCGATATAGAATGGAATGAATTCTCTCCATCGATCGACCATTTCACCTTCAAATGGCTCGGCATCCTCGGGCGTCATGTTGACGGTTTGAATGTCCAAATCATAGGCATTGGATCCAGAAACACCGTCTGCTCGAATGACCTTCAAAACATGATACCCTGGCGTCATATTGAGTCCCACGGTTTGTTCTCCATGTGCGACATCAAGTGGAGTGAGATAGGGGCCTGAATTGTTCCATGATTGTAGTTGCATCTTCGCATTTGCACCATCGGCAAGGTTTGCGATGACACGATGTGTTTCCCAAATCTCTCCAGGGATAAAAATTGGATATACGTCTACAGTATCGTTTTCACTTAACCAACCCCGAGTTTCCCATCGAGTATTTTCAATTGGATGCGCCCCACTTTGCAATGAGTTTTCATGAATCAAATCGGGACAATCATGGTGGCACCCGTCATCTCCATCGGATA
>CEVN01096778.1_pt1 | contig 11845 bp, 10 predicted proteins | sample 427041 | NCBI WGS metagenome assembly CEVN01 (sample SAMEA2623463, study PRJEB7988) | marine metagenome | biome: marine biome (ENVO:00000447); feature: surface water layer (ENVO:00002042); material: "saline water (ENVO:00002010), including plankton (ENVO:xxxxxxxx)" | depth 5 m
TCCAATCGAAAGGCTGTACCCAGCATTCTTCAATACGGTCACCATCTACAGCTCCAATTTCTAGAAGAACTGACCTGATTTCTTCACTTTCTCGACCGAACCAATTATCTAGTTCAGATAGTGGAATTGAATCACACCAAGAGTCCTCCCCATAGCCTCCAGTGTCGGTAGCGCTACAGAGTTGGTAGTAGCTGCCAGCATTTTCGATCCAGAATTCGATTTCTGTTCCTTCAAATTCGTTAGCTGTGAGTTCACGGCAGTCACTTACTGGCTCCGTCGATTCGGTTTCATGGGTGATTTCACCTACATATGAAATCTTTCCTTCGCCTACCTCAAGAAGTACAGCTCCGTTAAAGTTTCCTGACCAACTTTGTACGGGAAGTATTATTGTCTGCCCGTAAATCTGGAAGGCCCGGTGGTCCGATTCAGCTGGTGAATTAGCATCATTCATTGTCCATGTTGCCGTTTCGCGGGGGTCTGTCTTATCAGAAACGTCAAATAAGCTGACCTTGAGGCCTAGGACTCTTCCTTCATCGGTTGCGTTCTGTCCAATGCCTATCACGTAGTTTTCATCAATTGGATGTAGGTAAGTTGAAAATCCTGGAATCTTTAACTCTCCGACTACCTCGGGGTTAGTGGGATCGCTTAGGTCTAAGACATAGAAAGGGTCGATTTGTCGGAAAGTAACGGCAAAACCAATGTCGTCTAAAAGGCGAGCAGAGTAGAGTGACTCTCCTTTCCCGAGCCCACCGACTTGCCCGACCTTCTCTAGAACACTTTCTTGTTCTTCAAGGACAACCAATTGGCTTTCGCTAAGGTTGCGTTCATCCCACGGTGACCCAGTGGTGGTAATAATACGAAGGTATCCGTCATGCTCATCCATGGAGAACTGGTTTAATAATGTTCCTTGCACTATTCCCGAGGCTGCATATTGTGCCGGGGCTTCAGTGCTGATACTAAAGGCATGAATATCTGTTGAATATGATTCAGACCATTCATCAAAGTCTTCTTCGGAGATTTCGGCTTCCACCCATTTGGTAGTAGCAACATAGAAACGGTCTAGCGAAGAGTAGACGGTTTGCCCACTTGCAAGGACGCCGACGCCACTGCCTTCCGTTAATCCATCTTCAATATTGAAACTCAAAACAGATACGACATCAAAGCCCGAAAAGCTCTCTGGACGGTGTAGATCTTCACACGCTAGAAGAAACCCAGTAGAGGAGGTTTCTCCCTTCGTAAGGACAAAACGAGGAGTCCAGTCCTCAATGGTTGTTTCGTCGATGAGTTCTCTGTTGAATCTCGTGGCTCTATCTTCTGACCCCGGTGAACTTGGGTAAACCCACTCGAGCTGGTTCGGGGCGCTGTTAATCGCCATCCGAACCGTATTCCCAACTAATCGTGCGCTCAGGTACTGTCCTTCTATCTTCATTTCACTAACAATCTGTAGGTTGTATGGGTCTGATAGATCTATTTCGATTACATGCGCCATTGGAGTATAGAAGCCTGGCATCACAGACATCTCAGCCATGTCTTCGTCCTCGCTAAGTGAGGACTCCATGATACCGACCTCATGCCCTTCGCCGTTGGTGAATAGAAGAGCCCGATTTCCAGATATAAATAGTTCATGACCCCACCCAGCAGTGATTTCTATCTGATCGGTTTTCGTTCCTTGTGATCCGTCAATCGCGATGTGGGAAAGGACACCATTGTTAACTATCAAAATACGATTTCCGTCTGTTTTAATTATGTCGGGCTCGTCCACACCTATTTCTTGTACATTAGTACCGGTATAGGAATTCTCGGTTGAACCACTTTCACCAGAGAAACTGCTGCCTGCATCTGACCCAGATGTTGATTCAGGTTCAGCACTTGCGACATCCATTGCTTCCATCTCAATTTCGACCCGAGGAAGCTCTGGCATTCCCCAGAATGGCCCGCCTTGATAATTCAGGCCGTAAGGACCTACGCGTTCCCTTGCTTCTTCTTTTAAATGAGAGAGAAGTTCATCACAGTCAGAAAAAGGGACAAGGCTTGTTACAAGCTCGATGTTCTCAGGGCCAAGATCAATTGGGGACCCTGACGATTCAAGCTGTTCAGAATCAGAGCACGCACCTACAATCATTCCAAGAGATAACACGATTGGCACAAAGTATTTTTTCATTTTCCCCTCATTTACTTTTGCTTATGTATCTCTGACGTTTAGAGATTAATTCTAGTTCCCGAGTTGTCTTTTTATTTTTGGGAAGGGAGCCAGGCCATTCGAGTTTCTTCAAATGTGCTTATTGACTCTTCGTTATTGAGAGTAATGCTGATGTCGTCTAGACCGTTCAGTAGCCGGTGCTGGATAGGTTTATCAAGTGGGAATTTAATCTCCAAGTCGATTTCTGGGACTTCAACAAGCCTCCGTTCGACATCAATGACGAATTCGAGAAGTGGTTGTTGTTGGACTTCGACTAGAAGGCGGTTCCCAATTTCAGGATCGACCTCAACTGGAACTAATCCGTTTTTCGTGGAGTTATTTTTAAAAATAGGCCCGAATCTGGAAGAGATCACTGCTTGAAAGCCAGCTTGTTGGATCGCCCAGACGGCATGCTCGCGGGAGGATCCTGTTCCAAAATTGGGTCCAGCGATAAGGATCGAAGCTGCAGAATAGGCTTCGTCATTTAGGATGAAATCAGGATCATCCTTCCATTCTGAAAAAAGTCCTTTCTCAAACCCTGTGCGTTCGACCCGCTTCAACCAGTCGCTTGGAATTATTTGATCGGTATCAACGTCAGAACGATCTAACGGAACCGCAGTCCCTTGAATAATATGTACAGCTTCCATTACAGATCCTCCGGGGTTGCAAAATGTCCGGCCAGGGCGGTAGCGGCAGCAACACGGGGAGATACAAGGTGGGTTCGGCCGCCGCGCCCTTGGCGCCCTTCGAAGTTCCTATTGCTCGTACTTGCAGACCTTTCTCGGGGGCTTAGCTTGTCTGGGTTCATGGCTAGACACATGGAGCATCCAGGTTCTCTCCAATCAAATCCCGCATTTTTGAATATTTCATCTAAGCCTTCGTCTTCAGCCTGTTGTTTAACCAATCCAGATCCAGGGACAACCAATGTTCTCACACCAGCGGAAACTTTTTTCCCCTCAATAACCGCAGCAGCAGCCCTCAAATCTTCGATGCGACTATTTGTGCAGCTGCCGATGAATACGGTATCAACTGGAACAGAAGTTATTGGGGCATCTGCTTCTAAGCCCATATATTCAAGTGCTCGTTCAGCAGCTTCGCGATCAGCAACATCTTCAAAGCTCATAGGATTAGGAATAGTTCCGTTAACAGGTATGACTTGACCTGGATTGGTTCCCCAAGTTACCTGAGGGGTGATGTCATTCCCATTTAGAACTATTTCTCGATCAAACACAGCGTCATGATCAGAATGAAGTTTCTGCCATTCTTTTACAGCATTTTCCCAGAGGTCGCCTGTAGGTGAATTCGTTCTTCCCTTTAGGTATTCAAAAGTAACTTCATCGGGAGCAATTAATCCGGCTTTTGCTCCGAATTCGATTGACATATTGCATACCGTCATACGGCCTTCCATCGAAAGTGCCTCTATAACTGGGCCGCGAAATTCAGCTATTGCTCCAATTCCTCCACCCGTACCAACAGCGCCAAGGACAGCCAGTACGACATCTTTCGCGGAAGACTCTTCGGGGAGTTCTCCCTTGATAGTTATAGCCATTGTTTCTTGAAGAGGCTGAGGAAGTGTTTGTGTCGCTAAGACATGCTCAACTTCACTTGTTCCGATGCCAAATGCTAGAGCTCCGAAAGCACCATGAGTAGAAGTGTGGCTGTCTCCACACACAACAGTCATACCAGGCTGTGTCAGTCCTAGTTCAGGGCCTATTACATGGACAATTCCTTGATTAGGGTGCCCCATAGGGAAGTGAGTAAATCCAAACTCCTTCGCATTCGACCGAAGTGTTTCGATTTGCTTCAAACTGATTTCATCCTCTATGGGTTTGTCAATATTTTCTGTAGGGACGTTATGGTCTTCTGTCGAGATCGTTAAGTCTGGCCTTCTCACTTTTCTGCCGCTGATTCGGAGTCCGTCAAAAGCTTGAGGCGATGTAACTTCATGAACAAGATGGAGGTCGATATACAAAAGGTCAGGCTCACCGCTTCCTGAATGAACCAAATGACTGTCCCATATTTTTTGGCTTAATGTCTTTCCCATAACTCCCCAATGTCCTTGGGGTAGTTTACCCAATCTCGCTCGGATGCCTATCCGTTAGTCTCAAGAGATAGTGGAGAATTCTCATCAGAAGTAGATTCGGAGCTTTCACAATTAAGAATAGCTAGCGAGCCGAAATCTAAAGTTGGGAGTTCGTCCGCTCGAGCCCATAGTTGATTTAGAGGGGAAGAAGGGTCCCTAAAAGCTATCCATGTTCCAGCAGCGTTTTTACCTTCAAGAAAAGCCTGTGATGGCGGCTCGATCTCGTTGATAGGAATTGAGTCGCCAGCACATGCATAGACGTTGACGGAGGTTATTTCCTCTACCTGAGATGGAAGGACAGTCGGGGCCCTGTCTTCTTCATCAAACTTTTCAAAAAGATAAACTGCAAGAAGTACAACCCCACCCAGAATAAGAAGAGATACGAGGCTTCCGACAATGACTCGTGGCCAGTCTGTTCCCAGGTAGTAGTCGTTTGGGTGGTAGTACCCTTGTGGTGCTCTGCGGTTCCGAGGTCGTGGAGGGGGGGTGGAAGCGGTTTGAGGAGTTGATGGAGTTGGAGATATTTTTTGCTCGGAAATAGGAGGGAAAAGGCTTTCTGGTTTCTCCTGAGGGGAAAGAAAATCAAGATCGAGCTCTTCCGGTTTGTGGTCAGAAATTTCTGGGAAAAGATCATTGTGGTTACCGGCGTCGCCGCTCTCTTCAGTTCTATCCGAGTCCATATGTTAAGTCTTGCCGAAAAACATCACCATGTGATACATATCTTTCCTAATTGGTATGCCTCTGGCTAAAAATCGATGGGTAGGTGTTAGTCGATAGACACGATCTCAACTTCGAGGGTTCCTCCAGGAGCTTCATAGGTAACTGTTTCACCAATTCTTGCGCCGATTAAAGCCTCACCCAATGGAGAGGTCGGTGAGATCACTTCTACGTCTTCTAGACGTTCCTCGATAGAGCCTATTAAATATCTCTCAGAGTCTTCATCACCGGCGTAGCAAATGGAGATGATAGATCCCGCTCGAACTGTGTCCCCACCTGAGACCTCATCGACAATTTCAGCATTTTCTAGAATAGATGCCAAATGAGCTATCCTGCCTTCCATCTTTCCCTGCTCTTCCTTCGCTGCGTGATAATCGCCGTTTTCTGACAGGTCTCCGAGTTCGCGGGCAGTTTCGATTTTTCTTGCGATATCGATCCTTCCTGCAGTCGTTAGATTCGTGTGCTCTTCTTTAAGACGGTCATATGCCGCTTGAGAGAGTTGTTGAGTTTGTGCCATATCAATGAGGTTACCTTGTCTTTAGCGTTTGCGATTCGCGATTTCCCAAGCGAGACTGAAAGGAGAGAAAAAAATCTCTCAAATTATGATGAAATAGGAGATGCGGTGAGTCATAAAGTTGGTGTAATTGGTGGCGATGGCATAGGACCTGCTGTTATAGCAGAGGGTTTGAAAGTGATAGAAGCTGCCGGAGTTAACCTTGAAATCCATAATTATGATCTTGGAGGAGAACGGTACCTTCGAGACGGAACCGTACTGCCCGATTCGGTGCTTGAGGAATGGAGAGATCTCGATGTCCTTTATCTCGGTGCAGTTGGAACTCCTGATGTCCCTCCCGGGATTATTGAACGCGGTCTGCTTCTCAAAATGCGGTTCGAATTAGATCTCTATATTAATCTTCGACCATTTATTGTCACTGGCGATGAGAGTAATGATGGTCATGACTTTATGGTTATCCGAGAGAACACTGAAGGAACCTATGCTGGTGAAGGTGGCTTTCTCCGGAAAGGTACACCTCAAGAAATTGCAACTCAAGGTTCAGTCAATACACGTCATGGCGTCGAAAGGTGCATTCGGTATGCTTTTGAATTAGCAAGCACCAGGGAGCAGCAACATCTAACGCTTGTCCATAAAACAAACGTTCTGACCTTTGCAGGAGACCTCTGGGAACGCACATTCCACATGGTTGGGGAAGAATATCCCAATATCGAAACAACTTATAACCATGTTGATGCAGCATGCATTTATTTTGTCGAAAACCCCCAGCGGTACGATGTGATTGTCACCGATAACCTATTCGGGGATATTCTCACTGACCTAGGAGGAGCTATTTCTGGAGGAATTGGACTTGCAAGCTCAGCAAACCTCAATCCAGAAAAGACTTCTCCTTCGATGTTTGAGCCAGTTCATGGCTCTGCACCCGATATCGTAGGTACAGGTAAAGCTAACCCAACCGCCGCAATCCTTAGTGGGGCATTAATGCTCGACTTTTTAAATGAAAATGAAGCAGCACAAAAGATAGAGAAAGCATGTGCTGACCCTAAAACACAAAGTGGGACGACAACTGAAATCGGCGATGCAATCGCTGCACAGGTTTAGAAATAGAGGTTTAAGAAAATGCCAATCGAACCAACTAAAAGTATTTGGATGAATGGAGAGATGATCCCTTGGGAAGATGCCCAGATTCATGTATTAACTCACACACTTCACTACGGAACGGGGGTTTTTGAAGGTATTCGTGCTTACGAAACATCAAAGGGCCCAGCTATTTTCCGGCTACGCGAGCATATGGATCGAATGTTGAACTCAGCCAAAATTCTTCTTATGCCATTGCCGTATACTTCTGAGGAACTCCAAGATGCAGCAAAGCAAGTAGTTCGTGACTCTGGTCTTGACAGCTGTTACGTTCGACCTATTGCGTACTATGGGTACGGCGAGATGGGTCTTGCTACTTCAAGCTGCACTGTTGACGTCGCTGTGGCCTGCTGGCCTTGGGGAGCTTATCTTGGTGAAGATGCAGTCACTAAAGGCGTTCGTATGAAAATTTCTTCATGGGCTCGACATGACCACAATATTATGCCTCCTGCATCAAAAACCACAGGGAATTATGTCAACTCTACCTTGGCGAAAATGGAAGCTATCCGCGCAGGTTACGACGAAGCAATTATGTTAAACCGCGATGGGCTGGTTGCCGAATGCACCGGCGAAAACCTGTTTGTTGTCAAGGGGGAGACTCTTTACACGCCTCCTCTAGTATCAGGCGCCCTTGAAGGAATTACGCAAGATACAGTCATGACATTCGCTCGGGATCTTGGATACGAAGTAAAAGTTGAAGGCTTGGCCCGGTCAGACCTCTTTATTGCAGATGAGATTTTTGTTGTCGGTACAGCCGCAGAAGTAAGCGCTGTAAATAGTGTCGACGATCGTGAAATACCTTGCCCCGGGCCAATAACACAAAAGATCGCTTCTCTGTATGCAGATACCGTTAGAGGCAAAAAAGAAGAATACGCTCACTGGTGCGAGGTCGTTTAATGTCAGGTGATTCTAAGCGGTCGATTGAGATCTATGACACAACTCTTCGGGATGGCAGCCAGCTTGAAGGAATTTCATTAACAGTTGAAGATAAACTCCGGATTGCAGAACAGCTTGATTCTCTCGGAGTGCATTACATCGAGGGTGGTTGGCCAGGTGCGAACCCCAAAGATGACGAGTTCTTTGAGCGGGCTAAAGAAGAACTCTCTTTAGAAACTTCAGTGTTTGTAGCTTTCGGCTCGACGCGCAGGGCTAAAGGAAAAGTAGATCAAGATCAAACTCTCGCAAATCTTCTCGGAGCAAATACAGAAGTAGTCTGCATTGTAGGAAAATGCTGGGACTACCATGTTCGCGAAGCTCTGCAAACTTCCCTTGAAGAAGGGGTCGCTATGGTCGCAGATTCTATTGAATACTTGGTTGCAAATGGCCGACGAGTATTCTTTGATGCCGAACACTTCTTCGATGGGTACAAGAACAATCCAGAATTCTCCCTGCAAGTTCTCGAAGCTGCTGCTATGGCCGGAGCTGAAAGACTTATTCTTTGTGATACTAACGGAGGGACATTGCCCCATGAGGTTGAGCAAGCAGTCGGAGACGTTGTTGAACATCTTGGTGTAGGAGTAGGGGTTCATCTGCACAATGACGCCGGTTGTGGGGTAGCCAATGCAATAGCTGGAGTTAAAGCTGGGGCTATCCAAGTCCAAGGAACAATTAATGGGTATGGAGAACGAACGGGAAACTGCGATTTAGTAGCTGTAATCGCAAACTTAACGCTCAAAATGGGCTACGAGACTATTCCCGAGGATTGCCTCTCGCGCTTAACTCCCGTTAGCCATCACGTCGCCGAGCTTGTGAATCTGACTTTAAACCCTCAGCAGCCATATTCCGGTAGTTCAGCTTTTGCCCATAAGGCGGGACTTCACACCAGTGCTATTTCTAGAAGGCCTGACGCGTATGAACATGTCGACCCCGAGATTATTGGAAATGGAACGAGGTTTGTAGTTTCCGAGATGGCTGGAAGATCAACTCTTGAGCTCAAAGCAAACGACCTAGGAATTGACCTTGATGGAAAAGTTCTTGGTGACGTAGTAGAAGTTCTAAAGCGACTCGAATATGAGGGTTACCACTTTGAGGTAGCAGATGCTTCTCTTGAACTACTTATGCGAGGAGCAAGCGGTTGGAAGCAAGATTTCTTTGAAGTTGAAAGCTTCTCGGTCGACATGAACCATGTTGGATCTGGAAGCCGAGCTTGGAATGAAATTTCGGTTGAAGTAGATACCAGAGCGGTCGTGGACCTCTTCGTGGATGGGAAGAAAATGGTTGGATTGGGGGATGGAAACGGCCCGGTCAATGCTATAGATACTGCATTACGTTCTGTTCTAACCGATAGTTACCCAGAACTTAAAGCTATCTCTCTTGTCGACTACAAAGTACGTGTTCTCGATACAGAAAAAGGCACAGGTGCAGTCACTCGGGTTCTTCTTGACAGCACAAATGGTGAAGCGAACTGGACGACAATAGGTGTTTCTGAAAATATCATTGAAGCCAGCTGGCAGGCATTGATTGATTCGCTTGTTTATGGCCTTTTACATTCTCCTCACCGAGATATGCCCCAGAGCGAATAAACTAGGTGAATGGCAGCTCCTAAATACGTACCGACACCGCCAATCCAGACTAAGTTTTACCAGTCTGCGCTGCGGAAAGGGTCGAGTCGGTGGATCTCAGAACGACCAGCCGAACAGAAGCACGCCTCTCGCCAGAACCTAGGATTTGGCAACCAAGGCCCTGATCAGGGATACGCATTAAAGATCGTTCAATTCTTTCAAGATAGGGTCTATCTAGCCAGCAATGAAGAATGGAATGACGCAGCGAAGGCTGCTGTGATTATTGGATTAAAACGGGCTTCGCTATTCGGTCGCGCTCCCTCCCGATACGACATTGAAGCAGGATTTTGCTTATGGGGGTATTTTGACCCGGAACCAGCCTCAGATTTAGTTAAATTCAGAATCAAAATCCTAAAAAATCTAAGTGCTTCTCACGACTATCTCATGCAGCGATCTATTGCAGATAGCATCCCGGCAGAGAAGTTAAAGCAAGAGCTAAAGAAAATTCAAGAGGACTATCAAAATGATTGGCGCTCTATCATTGACACAGCGGTACTTCAAAGGAACGAGACCCTTTGAACGCTGCTTCACCTCGAGTGCGATTTGCACCAGCACCATCAGGTTACCTTCATGTTGGATCTGCTAGGTCTGCACTTTTCAATTGGCTTTTCGCAAAAAACTCAGGGGGGACATTTATCCTCCGTATAGAAGATACAAACGCTGAGCTGGCGGCACCAGAATACTATGACGCTATTACCGAACCGCTTAAATGGCTAGGGCTCGAATGGGATGAGGGTCCGTACTTCCAGTCAGAAAGAGAAGCTCTTTACCTTAACGCTATTGACATGTTACTTCAATCAGGAAACGCTTACTTTTGTGACTGCTCGAGGGAGCAAATAGACCAACGAAATAAACAAACCGGCTTTCAAGGAGGATATGACGGCTATTGCCGTGATAGAAATCTTGATGAGACACCTGAAGCAAGCGTCCGGTTTCGTACACCTGATCAAGGTTCAATTCAGGTAACAGATCTAATCCGTGGAGAAGTAAAGTTTGATAACGCTGAATTAGAAGATTTCGTTATACGTCGAGCAAATGGTACCCCTGTTTTCTTAGTGGCTAATGCCGTGGATGATGCTGATATGGATATCACGCATGTCATTCGGGGTGAAGATCTTCTCAATACCACACCAAAAGTTCTTCTATTGTGGGATGCATTAGATTATGGGGCTCCTCCTATCTATGCCCATCTGCCCCTTCTTGTTGGGGAAGATAGGAAAAAACTCTCGAAACGTCGCCACTCTGTTGCCTTGGGAGATTTTAAGGATGAAGGAATACTTCCAGAAGCAATGGTCAACTATTTAGCTCTTCTCGGGTGGGGGCCTTCCGATGAGAAGGAGATTAGGCCGATAGAGGAAATTGTCACCCTCTTTTCTTTAGAGAGTGTAAACAAGGCTCCTGCCTTTTTTGATATCAAAAAACTAACTCATATCAATAGCCACTACATCGCGGCTATGGGTACAGAAGTTTTCGTTGACGAAGTCACAAGATACATCAATAAAATAGGGTGGGAGCCACCCCACTTTGACATGACTATCTTAGAGATCCTCGCTCCCTTCCTGCAGCAGAGGGCTACTCGAATTTCAGATGTAGTTCCTCTTCTTGATTGGGTGTTCGAAGATGAATTGCCGCAAGAAACGGATGAAAAAGAACTCAATAAAATGGCAAAGGCAATGGGCGCTGAAGTAGTTCCGGACATTCTTGAAGAAGCTATTGGCAGATTACAAGATTGCCAGTGGGACGCTGAAACTCTTTCCAAGGAGATTCGAGAAGTTGGTGATGCGTTGAATGCAAAATCGCAAGTCCCTGTTCGAATTGCTGTAACAGGACGCCGGACTGGGCTCCCTCTTTTTGAGCCTATGGCGTATTTAAGCCGAGAACTTGTGCTGAGGCGCCTACAAACAGCTAGATCAAATTTGAGGTAGGTGCATGCCTGCTTTAAAGAGCGAAAGAAGTGGGAATAGATTGAGGACTAATGGGTATCGATCAGTTCAATTGCGAAAGTTCGTAGCGGTTGCTCTGCTTTCCGTCATCCTTCTATCTCTCTCTTACCTATTAATTGTCTTTTTCCAAGTCTGGCTGAACAGCACCCGAGATCAGGCACGCCCAGTTGATGCCATTGTTGTCCTTGGGGCCGCTCAATGGGATGGAGTTCCATCACCTGTCCTCGAAGCAAGATTAGAAAAAGCGCTCAAGTTGTATGAGGAGGGACTTTCTCCAATTATTGTAACGACCGGATCAAAACAAGCAGGCGATCGTTTTACTGAAGCTTACGCAGGTTTAACGTACCTTCTGGAGCGCTCAGTTCCTGAAAGTTCAATTCTTGTAGTCGTTGATGGAAGCAATACTTTTGAATCGCTAAGTGCCACAGCAAATGCTCTTACAGATCGAGGAATCGGAAATGAGGTCATTCTTGTTTCTGATCCCTATCATGCGCTACGAGCAAAAGAAGTTGCACGTGAAGTTGGGCTGCAAGCGTGGTTCTCGCCTACGGATTTGTCGAGCTCGTTCAGTCAACTTATCCGAGAAACAGCGGGTACTTCTGTAGGGAGAATAATTGGCTTCCGGAAAGCAAGCACTTTAAGTAAGTGACTAAACAAATCATTTGTACCCCGTACGGGATTTGAACCCGTGCTACCACCTTGAGAGGGTGG
>CEVN01053139.1_pt1 | contig 11821 bp, 8 predicted proteins | sample 427041 | NCBI WGS metagenome assembly CEVN01 (sample SAMEA2623463, study PRJEB7988) | marine metagenome | biome: marine biome (ENVO:00000447); feature: surface water layer (ENVO:00002042); material: "saline water (ENVO:00002010), including plankton (ENVO:xxxxxxxx)" | depth 5 m
AGTAATATTTTAATGCAATATTATTGGCAAATATATGAATGCTATTATGCAGCTATTGGTGGTGCAGATTGCAACACACTAAACCAACAAGGCTATAATTGTAGCTTAGTAGAAAGTTGCGGATATTGTAGCTGTGATGATTTCGACCAAGATGGTGTATGTGATAATGATGATATAGATGATGATAATGATGGAATTATTGACTCTGATGATTGTAATCCATTTAACCCAAATATATCTACAGTAGACTGCGAAGGTGTTTGCGGAGGTACTGCTGTAATTGACTCTTGCGGGACATGCAATGGTGGCGCATCAGAGAATGGATACAATTGTGGCTGTCAGCAAAAGATAAATGATATCTACATAGATGTATATGATTGCGAATGTGATGGTGTTTTAGATTCGGACAACGATGGAATATGTGACTCCTATGATAATTGTCCTGATGTAAATAATTACTATCAAAATGATGCAGATGGTGATGGAATCGGCAATGCATGTACTGATGATAATGATGGTGACGGCGTAAATGATGCTAATGATTGCGCACCTAACAACCCAAACTATTCTACTACAGACTGTAATAATGTTTGCGGAGGAACCTCAATTGAAGATCAATGCGGTGTATGCGATGGAGATAATACTACTTGTTCAGGCTGCATGGACCCAGATGCCTCAAATTATGATCCAAGCGCTACAATCAATGATGAGAGTTGTTTATTTTTGTTTGACTTAGAACTTAGCCTAGACTATCCCCTATCAGATACACAGTTAGAAGATTATAGTAATGTTCGCTTAGAATGGTCTTCTGAAGGAAGTTCTTCCTCACAAAATAATTTATCATTTAATGTTTTCTTTTCTTATAATTATGGTGGTGGCTATACAGAAATCGCAAGAGATGTTAATTTGAATGAAGGTAGTATCGAACTAGATTTAACTTTAGATTCTGATGGAAATGCTATATGTGAAAATAATGATAGTACATGTATAGAAACAATATTTGGTAAAATTAAAATTGTTGCATCAGATACCTTAGGAAATAGCGCAGAAAGTGAAAGTAGAAACATAATTATTGGAAGTCCTCAAGGAGATTTTGGAATAGATTGGATTGATGAATTCAACAGTGAACTCATTATAAACTGGGGATGGATAGAAAACCAAGAAATTGTAATAACTGAAAATGCATTTACAAGAATCTCTGAATATGAATATCTTAATGTAGTTGATGAAAATGGAATACATACTCTTTCATGCGGTGATGAAGTTGGTCTATCAAATCTATTATCAATTAGTTTAAATGACTACGGTCAAACAAGTTCTTTCACATTAGATTGCGGCTTTGATTACTGCTATGAATCTGGAAATAGAGTATTAGGTTATTTGATAGAAAATGAAATTATGTTCTACGTTAGTAATGATAATCAAAACTTTGTTCAAATATTAGCAAATAATTCAAATAATTATTTTGATAATGGTATTTTAATAATTGATGATTTTACTATAACTAATGTTAATCGTTTTATTGATCAACCAACAATTAACATCAATGATAGAGATTATGATTCTTTTAATGTATATAATAAAGTAAATATAACAAATTTAAGAGATTGTGAAACAGTATCAGGGTGCACTGATATATCAGCAATTAATTACGACCCAAATGCTGATACTTTAGATTGTTCATGCTATTATGATGAGAATACTGGATGCATGAATGAAAATGCACAAAACTACAATCCAAATGCTTCTTCTGACCCAAACAATGAATGTATTCTCCAAGATGATTGTGTTGTTGGATGCATGGATGCATCTGCATGCAATTATAATGAAAACAGTAATGTCAATAACGATTGCTTATATGCAGATGAATGTTCTTATGGATGCACTGATATAGATGCTTGCAATTATGATCCAGATGCAGATACTGATGATAATTCTTGTTCGTACACATTACCATCCAACCATCCAACTAACCCTGGGTGGTGTTTTATTGAAAGAGTTGAGCAAGTCAACTCATACCAAGACAAACTACCAACTAGCCAAGAGCAATCAAATGTTAAATATAGAGTTTGGCTTTTAGGTGATTTAAATGATGATGGAATTATTGATAATGATGAAGAAATACTAAAAACATACGATAATTCAGGATTAAATACTGTATGCATTGAACAGGATTGTGCTGGCGTATGGGGAGGCGAATCATATATTGATTGTGGTATCTGTGATGATGACCCTAGTAATGATTGCGACGTATGCGCAGATGGGATTGAAGACTGTTGTCCTACTATGGATGATATGGGCAATACAAATGGTGATTCATTTATTAACGTTTCAGATATAGTTGTTACTATAGCTCATATACTTGGTAATGGTATACTTACAGGAGAAAACTTTTGTAGAACTGATTTAAATGGAGATGATTTAGTTAATGTTATAGATGCAGTTCTTCTTGTTGATATTATATTAAATTAATTTATTCAAACATTGAGCTACAAACTATATAATCTGCACCTGCATCTATAAGAGCATCAATTTGATTAGAATTTTTAATTCCTCCTCCTACCATAATTGGAACATCAATTATTGTTTTTAAATCATTTAATAGCTTAAAATCAATGTGGTTCTTTGCTCCGCTTCCACAATCTAAATAAATAATCTTATTTCCAAGATATTGGCCTGCTAAAGAGTGCTCAATAATAGATTTAGTTGAATTCATTGAAATAGGTGTAGTATTAGAAACTTTTGAAACTTCTGTATTAGAACCACCATCTAATAAAATATAAGCTGTAGGAATGGCATTAATCTTATTTTGATAGATTTTCATAGCACCTTTAACTTGTTCTTCTATTAAATACTTTGGATTTCTTCCGCTAATCAGATTAAGAAATAATATACTATTAATTTCTTTAGATATTTGCTCACTAGAGCCAGGAAAAAGAATTATAGGTAACTTGCTATTGTTTTTTATTTGGTTAACTCTATATTCAAATTTTTCATCACAAATTGAGCTACCTCCAATTAAAATTCCATCAAAATTTGAACTTTCTATATTTTGAATAATTTTTAATAATTTTTTATCATTTTTTTTATCTGGATCAATTAATCCTAATTTCACAAATCCTTTTTGGTCATGAATTTGTTCAATTAAATCAAAAGAACTTAGCATAGTTAAATAGTAGTAAAAAAATCAACTAACTTATCAATTTCAAGCTTAGTCCTTTTTTCTGTAAAAGCTAAGAGGATTAGAGAATCTGTAGTATCATTAATTGGTAAATCAATTAATATATTTTGTTTTAAAGCTAATTTTTGAATGTCTCTAGCAGATTTTTTGCATTTTATAACAAACTCTTTTATAAAATTAGTATCATTATAATATAAATCAAATCCATCTATAGTAGAAATCTGATCTAATGCATAATGAGCATTATCATAACAAATTTTTGCAATTCCCGGCAAACCCTTCTCACCTAAAAGTGACATATAAATTGTACACCTTAGTGCCAACAAACCTTGATTTGTACAAATATTTGATGTTGCTTTATCTCTTCTTATATGCTGTTCTCTTGTCTGCAACGTCATTACAAACCCTTCTTTATCATCAACATCAGTTGTTCTACCAATAATTCTACCTGGCATTTTTCTAGCATATTTAAGTTTTGATGCAAACAAACCAATATATGGGCCACCAAATGACATATAATTACCCAAAACTTGGCCCTCCCCAACGTACACATCTGCATTACACTCTCCTGGAGACTTTAAAACTGACATTGAAATAGGGTCAGACACTACAATTAAAAGAGAATCTTTTTTTATTGAGCTTATTTTATCTACATTTTCTATCAACCCATAATAATTTGGTGATTGGACTACGATACAAGAAGTATTATCATCTAATTTCGTTTGTAAATCATTTTCTGAAATTGTACCATTATTAGATTCTATTAATTCAATCTTAATATCTCTTGTACTAAAGTAAGCATTTACTACTTTAACATAATTTGGATGCAACATTGTGGATAATAATATTTTATTTTTTCTAGTAATATTTAATGCCATTGAGCATGCCTCTGCTATAGAAGATGCACAATCATAAAGTGAAGCATTAGATATTTCCATACCTGATAGATTGCATATCATTGTTTGAAACTCATATAAATACTGTAATGTGCCTTGACTAACTTCTGGTTGATATGGAGTATATGCAGTATAGAATTCAGATCTACTTGATAGTGTATCTACAACTTTAGGTATGTAATGATCATAACTACCTCCACCAAGAAAACATAAAGAATTTTTTGAATGAGAATTTTTATCTGATAATTCTGATAACAGAATATCAATTTCTTGCTCACTTAAAACATCGAATAAGTCATAATCATCCAGTTGAGATAAAAACTTTTTAGGTACAATCTCAAATAATTCATCTACATCCTTAATATTAAGCTTATTAAGGATTGATGATAACTCTTTATCTGTTATTGATATATTAGACATATTTTACTTTACTCAATTATACTTTGATAGGATTCATATGATAACAAATTATCAATTTCTGAATTGTTTAAAATTTTAATTTTCACTAACCAACCATCATTATAAGGAGATGAATTTATTACTTCAGGAGTAGAATCAATATTTTCATTAATTTCAACTATTTCTCCTGATATAGGCATAAATAAATCAGCAACTGTTTTAACAGCTTCAATTGTACCGAAAACATCTTCAGTTTTAAAAGTTTCACCTACAGATGGTAATTCAACAAATATAATATCTCCAAGCTCACTTTGAGCATGATTACTAATTCCAACATATGCATATTGTTCATCAATTTTTATCCACTCGTGTTCTTTTGTATACAATAAATCTTTTTCGTTATTCATAAATAATTCCTTTACATTATTTTATTTAAAAAATTTGTATTAAAATTTCCTGATATAAAATCTTTATTTTTTAAAATGTTTTTTTGAAATGGTATAGTTGTCTTAATTCCCTCAATAACACATTCATCTAATGCACCTAACATTCTACTGATTGCTTCATTTCTAGTTTTTGCGTTAACTATAATCTTAGCTATCATTGAATCATAATTTGATGGAATTTTATACCCTGAATATATATGTGTATCCACTCTCACACCCATACCTCCAGGCATATGTAGTGACTCAATAGTACCAGGTGATGGCATAAAATTATTATCAGGATCTTCTGCATTAATCCTACATTCTATTGAATGACCTCGTAATTTGATAGAATCTAGCCAGGTTGGCAATGAAAACTTAGAGTGACATAAAATTTGGTTTTTGATTAAATCAAAATTTGTTACAAATTCTGTTACCGGATGCTCAACTTGAATTCTTGTATTCATCTCCATGAAGTAGAAATTTTGACTATCTATATCAAACAGATATTCTATTGTACCCACTCCTAAGTATCCTACTTCTTTCACTGCATTTACTGATATAGATTCCATTTTATTTCTTATTTCATCTGAGATTGCAATTGATGGAGATTCTTCAATAATTTTTTGATGTCTTCTTTGAATTGAACATTCACGCTCAGCCAATGAATAAGCATTTCCATGTGAATCAGCAATTATCTGTATTTCAATATGCTTAGTATTTGTAAAATACTTTTCAAGATATATACTATCATCATTAAAAGATAACATTGCCTCAGCCTGAGCTCCTTCATAAGAGCTTTGAAAATCAGCCTCGCTTTCAACCACCCTCATGCCCTTTCCTCCACCACCTGAAGCTGCTTTTAATATAACTGGATATCCAATATCATTTGCAATTTCAATACCTTCTTTAAAATCTTTCAAGTTGCCTTTAGAGCCTGGAATTACGGGTACATTTAGATTTTCCATTGTTTGTTTAGCAATAGATTTATTACCCATATTTTCAATTGTTGAAGCATCTGGCCCTATAAATGTAATTTTATTATCATTACATACTTTAGCAAATTCTGAACTTTCAGATAGGAAGCCATATCCTGGATGAATTGCATCAACATTAGTAAGTTCTGCAGCAGACATTATTGCTGGAATACTTAAATAACTTTTAGCGGGCTCAGATGGACCTATACATATTGCCTCATCTGCAAACTTTTTATGAAGAGATAAATCATCAGCACTTGAATATACAGCAACCGTATTAATACCAAGCTCTCTACATGCTCTTATAATCCTTAAAGCAATCTCTCCTCTATTAGCAATAAGAACTTTATTAAACATTAACTCTCTATAATTTTAAACAATGGTTGATCATATTCAATTGGATCTCCATCATTTACAAGGATTTCTACAATTTGTCCAGTATATTCAGATTCAATCTCATTAAAAATTTTCATAGCTTCAATAATACATACAACTTGACCTTTAGCTACTTTTTGATTTTTTTCAATAAATGGAGGCTCTCCAGGCTTTGAAGATTGATAATATGTACCAACCAAAGGTGATTTAAATATAGTAATATCGGATTCTACACTTTTTGGCTCTTCTACATTAGAGTCATTAGGTAAAGGAGTACTAGCTACTTGTTCTTTTTCAGATTCATGAATTGCAGTTTGAGATATTGGAGAAGATTGATTTTGAGTTAAAGTAAATTTATTAGTAGAAACATCTTTAATCATTTTAATCTTTTGAGCGCCCCAAAACGATGAAATTTCAATATGATTTACATCGGAATCTTTTAATGCATCAATTATACTTTTAATTTTATTTTTAAGCTTCATTTACTTTAATCGCTCAATATATTTTTTATCTCTAGTATCTACTCTAATAAGTTCATCTTCTTGGATAAATAAAGGCACATTAATGATCACACCACTTTCTAATGTTGCAGGCTTTGTTCCGCCTTGAGCCGTATTTCCTTTTTCTCCTGGATCAGTTTTAATAACTTTCATGTTCATATGTGTTGGTATTCTAACTTCAATAGGATCAGAAAGATGAAAAACAATTGTAATAGGTGTATTCTCAACAAGAAACAATAATGAGTTTTCATCAATTTGAGATTTATTTAAAGAAATTTGTTCATAAGTTTCAGTGTCCATGAAAAAATATAAATCACCATCATTATATAAATAATTATATTCTTTTACATCAATTCTGACGGGATCTAACTTATGACCCGCTCTAAATGTTTCATCAACGACCTGCCCTGTTTTAACATTTTTTAACTTAGTTCTTACAAATGCACTACCCTTTCCAGGCTTTACATGCAAAAACTCTATAATTTTCCATAAACCATTTTTGTGATTAATTATTAACCCATTTTTAATATCAGATGTATTTGCCATATTTATTCCAAAATTTATTACCTATAATTTAAAATAGTTTATATGAAAACTTAGTTAAATTAATTTTTTAATAATGATTTTACTTTCAAATTAAGATTAGATAAGTTATCTAATTCATAATTAACTGATGGGACTAAATCATCATCAGGATATGTAGTTAAAAATTTATTATAATAATAAGTTGCACGTGTGTATGCTTCTAAATAGTTTGCATTAATATATCCTAAAGTAAATAATGATTTTTTTGATAGTTCGTGATCGGGATATTTATCTAATATTAATTTTAGGTATGATAAAGATATGTCATACTCTTTATATTCATTCATATAAATTTCTGAAATTAAAAAATATACATCAGGAATTTTTATGCTATTAGGATATAAATCGATTAAGGAATGTAGATTGACCAAGCAATTATCATAATCTTTAGCTGTATGTAAATCAATAATTTTACTCCATTGCTTTAAATCTTCAGATTCCCTATTGCAAGAGAATAAGAGTAAAAATATAAATAATAAAAAATTAAATTTCATAATCTTGATAAATAAACTAAGAACTTTAAACTATTATTTTTCGATTAAAAAAACATAATAAAAAGTTTCTTAAAATTTAATATAGCAATTATCCTATATTCGTTAACAAAAATTAATAAGATAAATTAATATTATTTTTCATCATCAACAACTTCAAAATCTGCATCTTTAACATCACCCTTACTATCTGTTTCTGTTTTAGATGTATCTTTAGAACCTGCTTCAGCATTAGCTTGATCTTGAGTATACATATTTTGAGAAATATCTTGCCAAGTTTTATTTAAGGACTCCATTGATGCCTTGATTGCATCAGTGTCATCAGTTTCTTTTGATTTTTTCAAATTATCTAAACCAGATTGGACTTTTTCAAAATCATCTTTTGATAATTTTTCTTTAAGTTCATCTAACTGCTTTTCTGTCTGATGAATCGTTTGATCAGCCATATTGTATGTTTCGATTTTTTCTTTTTTCTCAGCATCTTCTTTTTTATGAGACTCAGCATCTCTTTTCATTTTTTCTATTTCATCTTCTGATAAGCCACTTGAAGATTCAATTCTGATTGATTGTTCTTTATTTGTAGCTTTATCAATAGCAGAAACATTAAGTATACCATTTGCGTCTATATCAAAAGTTACTTCAATTTGAGGAATACCTCTTCCTGCAGGAGGAATTCCATCTAAATGAAATCTTCCTAATGATTTATTTCCAGTTGCCATTTCTCTTTCACCTTGTAAAATGTGAATTTCAACTGAAGTTTGATTATCTGCAGCTGTTGAAAAAACTTGGCTTTTCTTACTAGGAATAGTTGAATTAGATTCAATTAACTTTGTAAAAACACCACCTAAAGTCTCAATACCTAAAGATAGTGGAGTCACATCTAAAAGTAAAACATCATCAACATCACCAGCTAAAACACCACCCTGGATTGCTGCTCCTAAAGCAACAACTTCATCAGGATTAACACCCTTATTACTCTCTTTTCCAAAAATATCCTTTACAATTTTTTGAACTAGTGGAATTCTTGTAGAACCACCAACAAGAATAACTTCATCAATCTCATTTGATTTTAAATCTGCATCAGACAATGCTTGCTGGCACGGACCTATTGTTCTATTTGCTAATTCAGTTATTAAGGATTCAAATTTTGCTCTTGTAATTGATAATAATAAATTTTTAGGACCATCGCTATCTGAAGTGATAAATGGCAAATTAATCTCAGTCTGTTTAGAAGTTGAAAGTTCACATTTCGCTTTCTCAGCAGCTTCTTTTAATCTTTGAATTGCCATAGAATCTTTAGATAAATCTACCTTATCTGATTTCTTAAATTCATCAATCATCCAATCTACTAATACATCATCAAAATCATCACCACCTAACATTGTATCACCATTGGTAGATTTAACTTCAAAAACACCATCACCAAGCTCAAGTATTGAAACGTCAAATGTTCCGCCACCTAAATCAAAAACAGCTATTTTTTTATCACCTTGCTTATCTAAGCCATAAGCTAGCGCAGCTGCAGTTGGCTCATTAATAATCCTTTTTACTTCTAATCCAGCTATTAATCCAGCATCTTTTGTTGCTTGCCTCTGAGAATCATTAAAATATGCTGGAACAGTAATAACAACGTCTTTAACTTTTTCACCAAGATACTCTTCAGCTGTTTTTTTAAGGTTTTGCAATACTATTGCGCTAATTTGAGGAGGAGCATAATTGCCATTATTTACTTTAATTGAAACGCTATCATTATCACCTTTAGATATTTCATATGGTAATTTTTTATTTTCTTTACTTACTTCGTTGTAAGATCTCCCAATAAATCTTTTAGCAGAATAAATTGTATTTTTAGGATTTGTTACTGCTTGTCTTTTCGCAGACTGACCAACTAATGTTTCTCCATCTTTAGTAAATGCGACAATAGATGGCGTAGTTCTCATTCCTTCAGGATTAGAAATAACAACAGGCTTTCCACCCTCAACGACAGAAACGCATGAATTCGTAGTACCTAAATCAATTCCAATAATTTTACTCATAGTAGTATAAACTCCATATTTTTAATAATTAAACTTTATAAATAATTATAATACAATAATTATGCCATTTATATATATTTACAAAAATAAGGATTTATATGACATTATGTCATATTTATTGATATGGGATTATTTAATGGTTTTTTTAGATTTTTTTTTAGAGGCTGGCTTATTGTTATTTTTTTTTGTAGGCAGATCGACATTATCAAAAATCAATTTATCTCCCTTTCCATTTACTATTATTTTTGAATTTTCTTTTAGTTCACCGCTTAGATATTTATAAGATATAATATTTTCAATGTCATTTTGAATAATTCTTCTTATAGGCCTAGCACCCCACTCTCTATGACTACCATTCTGAAGTAAAACTTTTTTTGCTGTTGGATTAACCTGCAATTTCATATTCTTTTTACTCAAATTATATCTTAAATCATTTAATTGCAAATCTATTATCTTATAAAGATTTTTTTCAGTTAATGAATTAAATGTTATAATATCATCTATTCGATTTAAAAACTCAGGCTTAAAATATTTATTAATTTCTTTTTTTATATTGGAAGAATTATCGTTTTTTATTTTTGAATTTTTATCGGCAAAACCAATTTTCGATGAACTTACTTGCTGAGTTCCAACATTAGTAGTAATAATAATTATAGTATTTCTAAAATCAATATCATGACCTAAGCTATCAGTTAAATGACCTTCATCTAATATTTGTAATAGTATGTTATAAACATCTGAATGAGCTTTTTCCATCTCATCAAACAACACTATTGAATAAGGATTTCTTCGAACTTTTTCTGATAAATGCCCACCTTCTTCATAGCCAACATAACCTGGAGGTGCGCCAATAAGACGAGAGACATTATATCTCTCCATATACTCAGACATATCAATCTTAATTAAAGAATCTTCTCTATGAAAAACTGCATTAGATAGCTGTTTAGCTAGCTCTGTTTTACCAATACCAGATGGCCCTAAAAACATAAAAGATCCAATTGGTTGATTAGGGTTTTTAAATCCAGCTCTTGATCTTTGAATTGCAGAAACTACTTTATCAATAGCTTCATCTTGGCCAATAATATTTTTCTTAATTATATTATTAATCTTTAAAATTTTATCTGAATCCTTTTGATTAATTTTTTTAATTGGTATGCCAGTCATCATTGAAACAGTATCAGCGACATCTAAATCAGTCACTTCAATAAAATTATCTTCTGAATTTGTATAATTGTCTTGCAAAACCTTGAGATTTTCTAACATTTTTTTCTCTTTATCACGTATTTTTGCTGCGTTCTCGAACTTCTGTTTTTTAATTTCTAATTCTTTAGATTTTTTTAACTTAGTGATTTTATTTTCTAAACGTAAAATACTAGATGGAATATTTATATTATTCAAATGAACCTTAGAACATACTTCATCCATAACATCAATTGCTTTATCAGGCAAAAAACGATCAGAAATATACCTCTCGCTTAACTCGACACAGCTATTAATTGCTACATCAGATAATTTCACCTTATGATGCAATTCATATTTATCCTTTATCCCTTTTAAAATGTTAATAGTATCTGGGATAGTAGGAGAGTTTACTAAAATCTTTTGAAACCTTCTCTCTAAAGCTCCATCACGCTCTATGTACTTTTTATATTCATTTAAAGTTGTCGCACCGATAATTTGTATATCGCCTCTGGCTAAAGCTGGTTTAAACATATTAGCAGCATCTAAAGATCCAGATGCACCACCTGCTCCAACTATTGTATGCAATTCATCAATAAACAAAATTATATTTGAAGAATTTTCTAGCTCTAACATCATCTTTCTCATTCTCTCTTCAAATTGACCTCTATATTTAGTTCCTGCAATTATTCCTGCAATATCTAGAGCAATCACATTATAATCCCACAACAGCCTTGGGACTTTTTTCTCAAAAATTCTTAACGCTAGTCCTTCAAC
>CEVN01018249.1_pt1 | contig 11804 bp, 12 predicted proteins | sample 427041 | NCBI WGS metagenome assembly CEVN01 (sample SAMEA2623463, study PRJEB7988) | marine metagenome | biome: marine biome (ENVO:00000447); feature: surface water layer (ENVO:00002042); material: "saline water (ENVO:00002010), including plankton (ENVO:xxxxxxxx)" | depth 5 m
GCTAAGTTTCCTTCTGCATTATTTGATAATTTTTTAAAGGCAAGTGAAAGTGGTGATGAAAAACAAGTTAAGTCCTCCAGAGATGAAATTAGAAGGCATGTTTTAAAAGATGCATCAGATATAAAAGAAAAATATATTCAATCAGGTATAACAATTGATTTAGGTGTTATGTACATACCTAGCGAGAGTCTTATGCAAATAATAGATTCTCTAGACAACATTAGAGAAGCTATTTTTAGAGATTACAGAGTATTGATAATGGGTCCTAACTCTTTAGCTGCCTACTTAATAAGTATACATATGGGCTTTAGAACTCTTGCGCTCAACGAGAGGGCAGGAGACATAATGCAGGAATTTGGGAAGTTGAAGAAAGAATTTGAAAAATTTACAGGATCAACTGATGATCTCATCAAAAAAGTCGATGCGCTTCAAAAATCTGTCAATGAATACTCAACAAGGGAAAGGCAGATGGAAAGGGCTATCAAAAACATGGATAAATTAGACTCTTAGCTTATTTGATATGTCATTTGATAAGGTATTCGAGGATATATTAGAACTTCTGTCCGAAGACTCAGATCAACAATTCATCTTCTTAACGGGTGCTGCAGGGACTGGCAAGACAACCTTATTAGAAAGAGTCAAAAACCAACTTTCCATGAAAAAGATGGTGGTTGCTCCTACCGGCATAGCCGCTCTGAATATAGGAGGAACAACTATTAATTCAGCTTTTAGAATAGGGTTTGAGACTATCCCTGTTATACAAAAATCTAAAGACCCTAGATTTGCAAGATTACTTAGAAATTTGGAATTATTAATAATTGATGAAGTTTCAATGGTACGAGCTCCTATGTTGGACGCAATCTCTCAATCTTTGCAAATTCATCGAAACTCTGAAGAGCCTTTTGGAGGAGTTCATGTATTGGCTTGTGGAGATTTATTTCAGTTACCCCCTATCATTAAAGAAAGCGAAGAAAGAGTTATTTATGAAAAATATGACTCAGTTTACTTTTTTGATTCACACTCTTTTAAAGAAATGTCAGCAATCAACTTCTTCGAACTCACAGAGTCTTTTAGGCAAGAGGAAGATCAAAGATTTTGTGAATTACTAAACAATATAAGAGTAGGTGAGAATGTGGAATCAACAATAAATCAAATCAACTCTAATTGTTTTGATCCAACCTTAGAATCTGATTTTTTTATGACCCTAACTTCTCGTAAGAAAAGAGCTGAAGAGTTAAATGAATTTCGTTTAAGTCACATTGAAGGTGAGGAAGAAGTAATAAAGTCGAAGGAAGTTGGAGACTTTAATGAAAATGACCTTCCTGCTCCCAGAGAGTTGAAAATTAAAGTGGGTGCTAATGTAATGTTTATTAAAAATGATCCTGAAGGAAGATGGGTGAACGGGACTCTCGGAACCATTGTTGAGTGCTTGGATAAAAAGAAAAAAAATATAAAAGTAAAAATTAATAATAGAACCCATAAAGTAGAGAGAGAAGAATGGAATAAAGTTAGATTTACTTATGATGAAGATTCTGATGAAGTTTTGGAAGAGGTGGTTTCTTCCTTTAAGCAGTTTCCAATCAAATTAGGATGGGCTGTTACCATTCATAAATCTCAAGGACTCACTTTAGAGAGCTGCTCAGTTGATTTAGGTTCAGGAGCCTTTGCTACTGGTCAGGCTTATGTTGCTTTAAGTCGATGTAAGAATTTAAATTCACTTCACTTACAAAGGGAATTAAAAGTATCGGATGCCTTGGTTGATCCTGATATCATTGATTTCCATAAAAAATATTTAATGAAATAGGATGTTAAAAAAAATATTTACAACTTTATTTGTCTGGCTACTAGCCTTACCTTTAACAACTAATGAGATCATGGAAGACGAGGCTGTACAGCTTCTCCAAAAATATCTTCAAGTTGATACTATTAGCCCGCCTGGAAATGAATCAAGAGCTGTTGAGTTCTTAGCAAGAATTTTTGAAGAAGAGGGTATTGAATATGGCTCAGCTGAAAGTGCTCCAGGAAGGGGGAATATATGGGCTAGATTAGAAGGAGGAGATAAGCCAGCATTAATTCTTTTGCATCACTCTGATGTTGTCCCTGCCAATGAAGAGTATTGGGATTTTGATCCGCTCTCTGGAGATATCGTTGATGGCTATATACAAGGTAGAGGGGCCTTAGATATGAAAGGATTAGGAGTAGCTCATTTGGCAAACTTTCTTAAACTTCACCGGTCCGATAAAAAATTAAATAGGGACATTATTCTTATAGCAGCAGCAGATGAAGAGTCCGGAGGAGCATTTGGAATGGGATGGCTTGTTCAGAATAGACCAGAAGTATTTGAAGGTGCTGCTTTATTACTGAACGAAGGAGGCAGTGGTTTTAGATCTAAAGATGGAGTTGTTTTTAGTATTGAAGTTACTCAAAAAATACCAGTTTGGTTAAGGCTTAATTCCGTCGACCAACCCGGTCATGGATCTTCACCCCGGACAACAAGCTCTGTCTCTAGAATAGTAGAGGCATTAAATATTATTTGGAACAATCCTTTTGATCCTAGAATCATACCCGAAGTAGATAGAGTGTTCGCAGATAGATCTGAAGGTTTAGAAGAGCCATTTAAAAGCAAGTATAAGAATATTAAGAATATGATAGAGGATCCAGTTTTTATGAAAGAACTTCAAGAATATTCTCCTTCTTCACATGCATTAACTCGTAATACTTGTTCATTAACTAGGATGAACGGTTCCACAAAAATTAACGTAGTTCCACCTACTGCTTGGGCGGAGATAGACTGTAGGATTTTGCCAGATAATAAACCCGAAGAATTCATTGCAAAAATTGAAGATCTGATAAAGGATACTGGAGTGGTGGTTGAACCACTAATGTTAGGATTTCCTGGCTCATCTCCTATAGATTCTGAGCTTTATTTAGCCATAGAGAATTTCATTAATAAAAATTACTCTGGTTCAAAGCTTTCTCCCTCTGTTAGTACAGGATTTACAGATAGCAGGTTTTCAAGAGGAATCGGAATAGCCAGTTATGGCTTTAATACCTATATCTACGAGGGCAATGAAAGTTCAGGTATACACGGCAATAATGAACGTATTCACGAAGAACGCTATAGACAAAGTGTAAGCGACTTATCCTCTATATTGGAAGAGGTGGTGTATGACTAAATTTTATAACTTACCTAAAGTATATTGATCTTTTCAGCCACAACCCTTTCAAGATAAGGGGATGGCTTAAATTCTGGACCAAGTTCTTTTTCAGCCTTTTGAAGCCATTCCAAAACTTTGTCATATCCAATTAGGTTCCCATAAAACATTGGCCCACCTTCATAAACAGGCCATCCATAACCATTTGTCCAAACAATATCTATATCACTTGCACGAATCGCCATGCCTTCTTCGAGAATCTTGAATCCTTCATTAATCATGGGATATAGACATCTTTGAAGAATCTCTTCTTTTGAAATATCTCTCATTTGGATTTGTCTTTCTTCACCAAACTTTTTAATTAATGCCTCTACTTCTGGATCAGGAGACTTATTTCTATTTTCATCATAAAGATAAAAGCCTTTACCAGACTTTTGTCCTAACCTTCCTGCTTCACATAACACGTCCCTTAGAGTCTCTCCATTAGATGTTTCTTTGTTCCAACCTATATCTAGTCCAGCGAGATCGGACATAGCGAAGGGCCCCATTGGAAAGCCAAATTCAAACAAAGCATCATCAATATCCCAGGGAAGAGCTCCTTCAAGAATTAGTTTATTTGCTTCTCTTTGTCTTTGTGCGAGGATTCTATTACCCACAAATCCAGGACATACCCCAACTACAGCTGCAATTTTATTTATCTTTTTTGCCACTGCTAGAGAGGTTGCAACAACAGACTTTGATGTTTTATCTCCTCTAACTATCTCAAGAAGTCTCATCACGTTGGCAGGACTAAAGAAATGCAGGCCAATTACGTCTTCAGGTCTGTTTGTTTCTTCTGCTATTTCATTAACATCCAAAGCTGATGTATTGGAAGCTAAAATGGCACCTTCTTTACATATACCATCCAGCTGTTTGAATATGTCTTTTTTAAGATCCATATTCTCAAAAACTGCTTCAATGATTAGGTCTTGAGAGTTCAGCTCTTCAATGGAAGTTTTACCATCAATTAAAGCCATCCTTTCTTCAACTTGTTCTTGTGTTATGCGGCCTTTAGCGGCTGTATTTTCATAATTTTTTCTGATTATGCTTAGGCCTTTATCTAGCCTTTCCTGGCTTTGTTCAATGATGGTTACCGGTATGCCTGCATTGGCAAAGTTCATAGAAATACCTCCACCCATGGTTCCAGCACCAATTACACCAACTGAACTTACATCCTTTATAGGAGTCTCTTTCTCTATATCGGGTATCTTAGTAACTTGTCGTTGTGCAAAGAAGATATAACGCTGAGCTGCGGATTGAGATCCAGTCATTAATTTCATAAATAAATCTTGTTCCACCTTTAAACCTTCTTCAAAAGGCAGATTCACTGCAGCTTCAACACATTGAATGTTATATTCTGGAGCTAAGAAACCTCTGGTCTTTCTAGCTATAGATTTTCTAAAGCTAGAAAATAACTCCTCATTACCTTTATCAGATTTGATTTTGTCATCTGCATCTCTCACTTTTACCAGAGGCCTTCCTTCTTCAACTATTTTATTAGCAAACGCTATAGCATCCTTTTCAAGATCACCTTCACCTGCCATTTCATCAACTAAACCCATTTCTAGGCATTGATTCGCAGGGACATGTTCTCCGCTTGTCATCATGACAAGAGCTTTTTGTGCACCTACAATTCTGGGAAGCCTTTGTGTTCCACCTGCACCGGGTAAAAGACCCAAATTAACTTCTGGCAATCCACACTTAGCTGAGGGAACAGCTATTCTGTAGTGACAAGTAAGCGCAACTTCCAATCCTCCTCCTAAAGCAGTCCCGTGTATGGCAGCAATAACCGGTTTCGGCGAATTTTCAATCATGTCTTGCACTTCATACAATGAAGGCCCTTTTGGTGCTTGACCAAACTCAGTTATGTCCGCTCCGGCAATAAATGTTCTTCCATCACAAATGATAATAATGGAGTTAACGTCCGCATTGCTTATGGCTTCACTGACACCATTATTCAATCCTTCTCTTACATTTGCTGATAATGCATTTACAGGAGGCGAGTTAAGTGTGATAACCGCAACCGAATCTTTTACATCTAAAGTAGTGACTTCATTTATGGTGGGCATAATTCTTCCTTTGTTCTGTTTAAATCGACTGACTATGCTAGCTTAATTGCAGATTAAAAAAAGTATTATTTACCTTCTTTACGAATCATGTAATATTCATTCGCACACAGTAATAAGGAAAAATATGTCTGAAAGAACTAGATATGGAAATTTACAGGTATCTCAAGAACTTGATAATTTTTTACGTAATGAAGTAGTACCAGGTATAGATGTTGATCCTAAAGAGTTTTGGCAATCTTTTGAAAAAATCTTAGATGAGTTTGGTCCTAGGAATAGAGAACTTTTAAAAAAGAGAACTGAAATACAGAAGAAGATTGACGAGTGGCATATTGAACGTCAAGGATCTGATCACAACCAACAAGAGTACGTAAGCTTTCTAAAAGAAATTGGGTACCTTGTGGACGAAGGAGAGGATTTCAAGATAACTACCGATAATGTAGATGAAGAAATCAAAACAGTTGCTGGCGCTCAACTGGTCGTCCCTGTTATGAATGCGAGATTTTCTTTAAATGCTGCTAATGCAAGATGGGGAAGCCTTTATGACGCACTATATGGAACAGACATGATTTCTGAAGAGGGCGGTGCAGAAAGATCAGGGCCATATAACCCTGTAAGAGGAGACCAAGTTATAAAATTTGCAAAAAACTTCTTAGATGAATCCGCATCTTTATCCGATGGTAATTACAGCGAAGTGACAGGATTCAAAGTTGATAATGGTAAATTGGTTGTAAATATGAGTGATCAATCTACTAGTTACTTATCCGATGAATCTCAGTTCATAGGCTATAAAGGAGATAGTGAAAATCCATCTAGTATATTGTTAAAAAACAATAACTTACATATAGATATTCAGATCGATAGTCAGGATTCCATCGGTAAAGATGATCCAGCAGGAATCAAAGATGTTGTGCTTGAATCCGCTGTAACAACTATCCAAGATTTAGAGGATTCTGTTGCCGCGGTAGATGCAGAAGATAAGTCCTTGGGGTATAGAAATTGGCTAGGTCTTATGAAGGGAAATCTTAAAGAAACCTTTATGAAAGGCGATATAGAAATGACTCGCTCTTTAAATGAGGATAGGGCTTATACGGACGCTCAAGGTAAAGAATTTGTTATGCCAGGAAGGAGTGTTTTACTCGTTAGGAATGTCGGTCATTTAATGACTAACCCAGCCATTTTAGATAAGGATGGAAATGAAGTCCCTGAGGGCATTATGGATGCCATGTTCACAATATGCATTTCTAAACACGACCTTATCAAACAAGGAAAATCAGCTAATTCAAGGAGTGGCAGCATCTATATTGTGAAGCCAAAAATGCATGGGCCAGAAGAAGTTCAGTTTACTTGTGATCTGTTTCAAAGGGTCGAAGAGGAGCTCAATTTGGAACCTCTGACTGTAAAAGTCGGAATTATGGACGAAGAAAGAAGAACGACGGCCAATCTGAAAGAATGTATTAGGGTAGCAAAAGATAGAGTGATATTTATCAATACTGGATTTCTGGATAGGACTGGAGATGAGATTCATACAAGTATGGAAGCTGGCCCTGTCATTCCGAAAGCTCAGATGAAACAACAACCCTGGATTAATGCTTATGAAGATTGGAATGTGGATACTGGCTTAGAAACTGGTTTCAAAGGAAGAGCACAAATTGGAAAAGGAATGTGGGCGATGCCAGATGAGATGCTGGGTATGTATGAAAACAAATCCATGCATCCTGAAGCTGGAGCTAATTGCGCTTGGGTCCCTTCACCAACAGCAGCAACCTTACATGCAATCCATTACCATCAGATATCTGTCTCAGATAGACAAGAAGAGCTTTCTTCCCGCAACAAAGCTTCGCTGGAAGATATTCTTTCGATACCTATACTGGAGAATCCAGAAGATTTAACTGATGAGGAAATACAATCAGAGTTGGATAACAATTGCCAAGGAATTTTAGGCTACGTGGTTAGATGGGTTGACTTGGGGGTGGGATGCTCCAAAGTTCCGGATATAAATAATGTTGGTTTGATGGAAGATAGAGCTACCTGTCGAATTTCGAGTCAACATATTGCAAATTGGCTTCACCATGGAATATGCTCAAAAGATCAAGTGATAGACACTATGAAAAAAATGGCTGCAATTGTAGATGAGCAGAATTCTGGTGATCCTGAGTATACTAATATGTCACCTCGTTTTGATGGATTGGCATTTTCAGCTGCAGTAGATTTAGCTGTCGAAGGAAGAAATCAGCCCAGCGGATATACTGAACCAATTCTTCATGCCAAGAGACTAGAGTATAAATCTTAGATCTAGAAATGAATAAAATTTGGAGAACTATATGAAAAAATACTTAATCTTTTATTTCTTGTTAAGTATGAGTGTAACTTCTTACTCCAATGAAAACAGCCTAGAGTGTGATCCAAAAAAATATCTGTCCGGCGATTTATTAGATAAAGTTTTAGTGCATCGTGAATCAGCTTTTAATATTTGCCTCGATTGCAATAATCAAGCTTGTAAATTTAAAAACAGCTTATTGCAAGATGATCAAAGTACTGCAATCTGTAAACGACTTTTTTGCACTGCTTCATTTGCAAGTAGAGGTTTTGAAGTTCCATCAGATGCGCCTAGAGGAGAGAGCTCTTTCAACTATAAATATACAATTTCTAAAGAAGGAAAGATCAAGGATATAAGAATCATTTCTGTAGAGGGTGCTTTTTCCAAATCGGATGCAGCTAAGTTCATAAAAGCTTTGACCAGGAAAACCAGGTTTGAACCAATCAATATTAACGGCACTCTTTACGAACTAACCGATCTAAATGCAAATATGTCTCTAAGTACAAAGAGAGAATGGGACTGATGAAAAAGGGTTATTGGATCACTTTGTGTCATATAACTGACCAAGAAAATTACGGAGAATATATAAAGCTTGCGGGCCCTGCCATTGAAAGGCACGGAGGTAAATTTTTGGCTAGAGGTGGAGATCAAACCAAATTAGAGGGAGATTCTTATGCTAGAACAGTACTAGTAGAATTTGAGTCTATCAGAGCAGCCAAAAAAGCATACGAATCCGAAGAATATAAAAAAGCTTTGGAATATTCTTCTATTTCTTCAGACAGACATTTGGTAATCGTAGAAGGGCTTTAAGATATAACAGTGGAACAGCTCGACTTACTTTGGGTGTGTTTAGCTGCTTTTTTTGCTGGAGGATTAAATTCTCTGGCTGGAGGAGGAAGTTTTATCACATTACCTGCTTTGTTATCAACTGGCGTACCGCCTGTTTTAGCCAATACAACTAGCGCGGCAGTTTTACTTCCAGGCTATATGGGGTCGGTTGTTGGTTTCAACAGAACTTATTCGACACTCCAGATATCAAAAATTTTTCCCATTTTTTTTATTGCATGTATTTTCTCTATTGTCGGAGCAACGTTACTTGTAAATTCCTCTGATGAATTTTTTATGAAATTTATTCCATTCTTAATTTTCTTTGCAACATTAATGTTTCTAAGAAAACCCAATACAGATTCAAACCGTGATTCGCATCCGAAGAACTTTCTTTCACGAGTTTTTTTAGCTTTTGTAAGTTCCTACGGAGGCTACTTTAATGGAGGACTTGGAATTGCACTTTTATCAGCATTATCTTTGGACACTCGCTTCAACCTCAAGCAAATGTCAGCCATAAAATCTCTTCTTTCATTTTTTATAACGCTTACCTCGGTTTCAGTTTTTGTCCTCAATGGATTAATAGTTTGGTCTTATGTTTTATACATGATCTTCTTTTCTATTATTGGGGGATTTTTGGGGGCAAAGTTAACCGAATCTTTACCTACTGACAAAATAAGACTTTTTATTATTTGTATTGGTTTCTTGCTAAGTTTTTCACTATTCTATATTGAGTACTTAGGTTGATATGGTTATATACGGAATAGCTCTTTTAGGAATTTGTACCCTCTTGGGCTTACTTTTGGGTGATTGGCTGGGGTTAATCTTTGGAGTGGATGCGAACGTTGGAGGTATTGGTATTGCTATGTTACTTCTAATGTACTTCTCCAATACCTCAACAACTAAATTTAACTTAGGAAATATTTCAGAAAAAGGAATAACATTTTGGAGTTCAATTTATATTCCGATAGTTGTAGCTATGGCTGCAAAACAAAATGTAATTGGAGCATTGGATGGGGGTTTGATGGCTTTAATTGCAGGCATAGTAGTGGTATCCATATCTTTTCTTTTCGTTCCTTTAATATCTAACTTTAAAAACAACAAATGAGTTCTTCCATTCAAGAAGTACTATTAGCCAATAATTTAATTGTTGCATTCGTTTTTGTGGGCATTACAGTTTATTTTTCTTATTTCATTTCAGAAAAATTTACCTCAGGAAAATTTCATGGATCCGCTATAGCCATAATACTTGGTTTAATTTTTGCTTATATTGCAGGTTTATTTTACGAAGGTGAAAAGGGGGTGGCAGATATAGCAATCTTATCTGGAGTGGGGTTGCTGGGCGGCTCTATGTTAAGAGATTTTGCGATAGTTGCCACCGCCTATGGAGCAAACTTTCAAGATCTTAAATCTTCTGGTGCGGAAGGTATATTTTCATTATTTCTGGGTGTCATCCTCTCCTTTTCATTGGGGGCCCTTATAGCAATCTTTTTTGGCTACACCGATGCAATAAGCATTACAACTATTGGTGCCGGAGCTGTAACTTTTGTTGTAGGTCCTATTACCGGCTCTGCAATCGGAGCAGGTAGTGAAGTAATAGCTTTGAGCGTTGCGGCTGGATTAGTTAAATCAATTTTGGTGATGACAATGACTCCTCTTGTTGCAAGACGAATTGGCTTGAATAACCCAAAATCGGCAATGGTTTTTGGAGGTTTAATGGGAACCAACAGTGGTGTTGCAGCAGGACTGGCTGCAGTCGATCCTAAATTAGTTCCCTATGGCGCGATGACTGCTACGTTTTATACGGCACTAGGTTGTTTAATTGTTCCCTCAGTTCTATTTTTTATTGTAAATTTGTTTTACTAGATGATTAAACCACTCTTACCTTGGCTTCTTTTATTGATCTCTTCTTGTGCTATTGGAGTGAATAATTTTTCTAGCATTGAAAAATCTAGCGACTTTTTTCTATGTTTTCCTGAAACAGATCAAGCTTATTCCCAATTAACTCTCATAGATAAAATTTCTATCCAAAAGAAAATAGCTTTTGAGAAAGAGAGAAGGGAGGTTAATTGTGATCTTTATACGAACTACGTAAGTGGTGAGGAGAACCTTAAGCAAATCAACAAGGAGGAAATGAGGAGAAAGATTGGTTCTTGTAGATATCGCCCCGAACCTTGTCGCTATGACTAAGTACTTATCTATATTTTTAACCTTTTATTTTTCATCAGTAATAAGTGCTGATCTGCTAAAGCTAGACTGCTCAAGAGCTCTGAATGATGATAGAAGTATTTCTTTTAGTCTGCTGATAGGGACTACCAAAGGTATACAGGTTTTAAAAAAGGGAAGATTGCAAATGGATCTAAAACAAACCGATACACATTACGAGCTGGGTCAATATACTGATGCCCAAAAAGAAGGTTTCATACCTGTTTTGAAGGTAAATAAGGAAACTTTAAATATTGATTTTGCAAAATATATGCAATTGGATGATCCTTTAAAGTGTATAAAAGTATAAAATATCCTGATGTTCTGTTACGCAGTTACTAGAGATAAAGAAAATGAAAAGACCTATTTGGTTAGTAACTCTATTCAAGAAATAGAAAGTTATTGTTCCGAAAACGACCTACAGATCATAGAAAAACCTGACTATGTTGAGCCTGCAATGGTAGCTCACCACTTTATTTGGGTAGGTCAGGAAAAGAGGCCTGCAATTTTAGAAATCTCTCGACCTTACAAATATTAAGTTTTTACTACAACTTTCCCAACTAGTTTTCTTTCTGAGAGGAATTTAAGTGCTTCTTTTGCATTTTCTAAAGAAAATTCTTTGCATACGTAAGGATCAAAATATCCTTGCTCGCAAATTTCACGTATAGCCTTGTTATTTGCTATGCCTCCTTCAGGATTTTTTCTTCCATATTCTCCAGCTCTGACTCCAATTACGGAAAAGCCTTTTATCAGGGCCATATTTATTGGAAGATCAGGAATCCGGCCGCTAGCAAATCCAACTATTAATATCCTTCCTCCCCAGGCAATACATCTTATGGAGTGATCAAACACGTCTCCACCAACAGGATCGTAAATGACATCAGCACCTTTCCCCTCTGTCAGGTCTTTGATCTCTTGCCTAAATTCTACATCTCCATTTTTATGAGTAAGGACTGTATGATCTGCTCCCCATTCTTTTGTGAGAGCTAATTTTTCTTCCGAAGTTCCCGTTGCTATTACTTTGGCACCTAGATATTTACCTAACTGAACGGCTGCCATCCCAACTCCTCCTGTAGAACCATGCACCAACAGCGTTTCACCTTTCTTAAGATCTCCCCGACAGACAAGAGATACATAAGCCGTTAAGTAGGCTGTTTGAAAAGCAGCTGCTTTTTCAAAAGTAAGGTTGCTAGG
>CEVN01016361.1_pt1 | contig 11719 bp, 10 predicted proteins | sample 427041 | NCBI WGS metagenome assembly CEVN01 (sample SAMEA2623463, study PRJEB7988) | marine metagenome | biome: marine biome (ENVO:00000447); feature: surface water layer (ENVO:00002042); material: "saline water (ENVO:00002010), including plankton (ENVO:xxxxxxxx)" | depth 5 m
GCTGAGGCCAACGACGGCCAATGTCCTCCAATACGAGCGAGGTTGTCTTCGATCGGTTCCCGATTGCTGGTGGCATAGGCCTTGGGGTCACAGGAAGCCGTGCCGGCCATGCCCTTGCACCCGACCATCGTCGATTCCTCATCGGCGAAGGCGATCAACTCGAGATCGTGCTGAAGACGAATGCCGTTGTCCTGCAGAGAGCGACAGACTTCCAGACCTGCCAGAACCCCTAACACACCGTCAAAGCGACCACCGGTCGGAACAGTGTCGAGGTGGGACCCGGTCATCAGTGATGGGCGATCCGGATCCAACCCCTGAAGCCGACCGATCAGGTTGCCCGCCGTATCGATCCGAACCTGAAGGCCAGCCTCGTTCATCCATCGGGCCAGCAAGGCACGTCCCGCAACGTCCTCAGTCGAGAAACCCCGTCGACAGACGCTGCCATCGGGCTGCAGCCCAATTGCAGCCATTTCAGCCAAGGAGTGCTGCAGACGCTCACGGTTGGGTCGAACGCCCAACTGTGCTTCCAACCGAGCAGTGACCTGGCGTGTGGTCAGGAGGGACGGCAATGCAGTGGCCTTCAGATCAAAAGAATGCTTCACCTTCGCCGCAGCGACCCAAACGGCCTGTCGTCAATGCGACGTTTTAACCCTCACCAAAGAATTCAAACGGGCATCAACACCCGCCACCCGAGGCGATCGGCCTGCTCGCGAGCCTGGGCTGGCACATCGGCCGCTACAAACATCCGATGCAGCATCTGGACACCCAGAAGGTGGTTGATCACGGCGTCCATCTGAACCCGCTCGGCGTCGGTGGTGGCAGGGTCGTCGTGGCGCGCAAACAAGGCACGCACGCCCTCTTTGCTCAACAACCCAGCCGCATCAATCGCTTCATCACTCAGGTAGTCATCAGCCAACTGCTTCATCTGCGCCCACTTCTCGGGCTCCGTGTGGGCCGGGGGCGCCATGAAGGCAAATTTTTCGCGCTTGTAGAGCACCTCCGGCAGGAGGCCCGCCATGGCCTCTCGCAGCACATATTTCTCAGTTTTTCCCTTGATCCGCAGCTCCGGAGGCACCTGAACCGCCGCGGCCGCCAGATGGTGATCCAGGAAAGCCGGCCGTGCCTCCATGGAGTTGGCCATGTCGACGCGATCACCTCCCCAGGTGAGGATCTGGCCTTCCAACATCGTTTTGATCCAGACGTACTGAGCCTTGTCGAGGGCATGGCGACCATCGAGTTGCTGGGGATTCAACTGCTCAGCGATGGCCTTACCTGGTGAGTACTCCACCAACGCCTGACGGTGCTCGTCAGCCAGCAGATCCGGCACCAGCGGCGCGCAGGCCAGCCAGGGCTGCAGACAGCTGGGGGTGAAGCCCACCACGGCATCAAGATCGGGATCATCCACCTGATCGGCCGCCAGCATCGCTCCCTGCACCAGGGAATTGTTGGTCTGCAGCAGAGACTCCCAATCCTGGCGATCGTTCTGCGGCAGGTCCTCCAGACCATGGAGGAACATGTCACGCCGAAACGCGGGATAGCCACCGAACAGCTCGTCTGACCCTTCCCCGGTCATCACGACTTTGTAGTCGACACTGTTGACATGGCGACTCATCAAGTATTTGGCCACAGCCAAGGTGTTGTAAATCGTGCGCTCGGTGTGCCAGAGCGTTTGTTCCATGTGGCCGTACAACTCACGACCCGACAGACGCATGACGTCCTGCTCGGCACCGGTGGCCTCCGCCATCTCGGCAGCAATGGGTGTTTCGTCGTAGCGCGCATCATCGAAGCCGATCGTGAAGGCCTTGACGGGACCCTGACTCACCGCCGACGCAAGACCGAGGATCGAACAACTGTCGATGCCGCCTGAGAGGTAACAACCCACGGGCACGTCGGCCACCATCCGTATTTCCACCGCTTCCAGCAAAGCAGCACGAACATTGGCGATGTGATCAGCCTCCGTGAGGGTGCTGTCCCGCTGATCCAAACGTGGAAAATCGACATCCCAATAGGTCGACTCCGACACCTCCAGCCGGTCACCCCTGCGCTGCACCTTCAGCACATGACCGGGCTGAACCTGGTGCACCCCGGCGAAGGCGGTCGTTCCCGGGACCATGGTCTGCATCAACTGATGAAAGAGACCCTCCGACGTGAAACGTCGCTCCACGGCCGGGTGAGCAAACAGCACCTTCAACTCGGAGCCGAACACCAACCCCTCCGGCGTCATCGTCCAGTACTGGGGCTTGATGCCGAAGCGATCCCTCACCAGATAAAGACAGTCATCCGCCGCATCAAACAGCGCAAAGGCGAATTCCCCCCGCAGCAAAGGCAACGTGGACTCGAGACCCTGCCGTTGATACAGGCGCAGCAAAATCTCGGAATCACTCTTCGAGGAGAAACGCACCCCCTGGGCGGTGAGATCAGCTCGGATGCGCTGAAAGTCGTAGAACTCGCCGTTGTGCGCCATCAGCACCTGACGGTCGTTGCTGAGAAACGGCTGACGTGCCCGGGATTCGTTCAAATCAATGATCGACAAGCGGGCATGACAGAAGCCGACACCGGCTGCGTCGAGGCATTCCACACCGAAACCATCCGGTCCGCGATGGGACTGGATGGCCGCCATGTTGACCAACAGCTGGCGATCCAACGTCTGATGACGATCCGCCAGAAACAAACCTCCGATTCCGCACATCAGTTCGCCTCAGATCACATCCATCACGCGCTCGGCACGGTTCACCATGCAAGTGAGCAGTGCCATGCGCAGAAACACCGCCCCACGCGCCTGGCTGAAATACCAGTTGTGCGGCGTCTCATCCAGACAGGTGCTCAGCTCGGGACCCCGGGCCAAGGGATGCAGCACGATCGCCTCCGGCTTGAACGGCAGATCCCGGGTGAGACGAAATCCACCGCCGTGCACCTCGTAGCTGTCGCCAACCCAGGCAATCGCATTGATGTAAACGACATCCAGATCGGGAATCTCAGCAGCCAGATCTGAACTGCAGCGGATGGACATCCCGCTTGCTTCCAGTTCCTCCAGCTGGCCTGGATCAAACAAAGGCGCTTCCGACTCCACCTCGGGCGCATGGATCACCACCACCTCCTCCAGGATCTGGGGGAATTTGCTGAGGATCCGCAGCAGCGAGCGCACGGTGCGCATCCGCGACGGCAAGCCGATCACCCCGATGCGGATCCGATCCTCCGGGGAGACCTCTTTCGAAGCAAGGCTTGGACGCCATTTGAACATCGTGTAGAGATCCGCCATCGCCTGTGTCGGATGCTCATCAATGCCATTACCGGCATTGATGATCGGAATCCGCAGGGTGGAACTCATGGCGTACACGGCCTCCGGATTGCTGTCGCGCAGCACCACACAGTCGCCGTAGTTGTTGAACATGTGCGCCACGTCCTCGAGCGACTCCCCCTTGGCGATGCCGGTGGTGCTGCGATCGGTGATGTTGATGGAATCACCGCCAAGACGATGCCAGGCGCTGTCGAAGGAGAGGCGTGTGCGCGTGCTGGGCTCGTAGAACGCGTTGATCAGGATCTTGCCGGAGAGCGGCGTGTTGTGTCGGCAGTAACGGTCTGGGTTGCTTTCGAATTTCGCCGCCAGTCGAAAGAGCTGGAGCAGGGTTTCAGCGCGAAATGCCTGAATCGACACCACGTGTTGATCGACGAGATCCACCAACGGCTCGCCGTCTTCAGCGATTGCGGCCAAAAGCTCCTTCGGCTGATTGTGGCCGAACACATCAGGACCCATCGGCTGGAAGCGGAGCGGCGCCGAAGCTTCCTCGATCACGGCTGTGCGGGGTTGTGCCATAAGCAGTTGCATCAACACCCGATTTGCCAGATCGCGTGATGTGCCATGAATCACATCATCCTTCGCTAACAACGCACCAACACCCCTGGCCAGCTTCAAAGAAGTTCTTTATACAAATTTCTAGAAAATAGTTCGGATGAATACTAAATCCGCCACAAATTGTTCAGCTTGAACATTCACCAGACGCGTCCATTGCGCCACTCGAACCACCAAATCACCAGCAACGCGAGCACAGAACACACGAGCGCCACCTGGCTTCCCACCAGGACCAGACCGAACCAGTGTTGATCCACCAGAACCGTGAACAGCAACGAATTGGCCATGGCGTTCACACCTCCTCTTGCAAACGATTGAAATCAAACCCTTCCGGCTGCAAGCGGCTGCCCACCACCATCACGACGGCCGAAACGGCTGCGGAGAACACCGCCGCGCAATAGGGAGCAATCAGAACGTAGGCCGACAGTCCCACGGCACTGCCGGCTGCCATGGCGACGATCGCTGCCCAACGATTGGCAGAAGACCAGTAGAGACCGCAAGCCACAGGCCAGACCGTGGAGGCCACCAACGCTCCGGTGAAGAACAGCACCGACGCCAACGAATCCAGCCGCGGCCAGGACAGGGCCAGGGTGAGCACAGCCAGGCCAACCACCATCTGCCGGGCCGCCTGCTTGAGCTGTGCATCGCTCGCCTGGGGGCGCAGCAGACGGAAATAGACGTCTTCCGCCAGCAGATCCGCCGTGGACGCCAACAGCGAATCCAGGGTGGAGGTGAGTGACGCGAAGACCACCACAAACACCAGTGCCGCCCCACCCGCGCCGAGCAGATCCGCTGCCATCACAGGGAACACCATGTTCACCTGCTCCAGCGGCAGGTCCCTGGCCAGCGCCACCAGACCGATCGATCCCGTCACCAGGGGGACACTCATCCAGGCCAATCCCCCCAAGACAAACGAGGTCATCACCACACTGCGCCGGCTGGCGAACACCCGCGACCACCAGATGTTGTTGTGAAAGACCTCACCCATCGAGAACAGAGCGGAATTCCAGGCGATCAGCAGACCAGCCGGAAGCAAGAGATCCAGCCGGTCAGGGTGCGCACTGATCAAGCGGGCATGCACCTCCGGCATCGGGAACTGACGGAACGCCAGCACCGCCACCACCGCCAGCAACACCATGATCAGCAGCGACTGGATGAAATCGGTTCCGATCACGGCCCGCATTCCGCCGAACAGTGTGTAAACGGTGGCGACGCCGATCACCACCACCATGCCCACGTGGTAATCGAAACCGGAGAGCGCCTGAAGCAACAGACCGGCCCCCATGGCCTGGGTCATCAGAAAGCCGAGGGTGTACACAGCGGTGATCACCATGAACACCCACCACGCCAGGCGCCCATAACGCAACCGGATGAAATCGCCACTGGTGCGGCCATGCGGCATCAGCTGCTTGATCCGCACGGCCAGAGGCGCGAACAGGATCAAGCCCAGACCGGCCAGGGCATAACTGAACATGCCCCAAAGACCAGTCCTGTAGCCGAATTCCGGAGCCAGCAGTGTGGTGTTTCCGGTCACCCAGGAGGCCATCAGCGTGGCGGTGCTCAACGCCAGTCCGATGTTGCGTCCGGCCAGCATGTAGTCGTCGGCATCTCCTTTACCGCGGCGGCCCCAGACGATCCCCAGGGCGATCCACAGCACGGAAAACAACACAACCAGGGCCCAGGCGATGCCAGGCGCCAGAAAAGGTGCGGCGTCAGCGGGCATCGACCGACCCCCGATCACGCCAGTGCAGATGGCCCTGAATGATCATCGCCACCGTTGCCAGGGTCACTGCAGCACCGAGGGCAAAGACCACTCCAGCCCAGAGATTGTCATCCAAAGCAAATCTCCTCTTCAGCAGATCTCACACAAGCAAATCGCGGTGTTCTCGAGCTTGCATTCACGAATAACAAGTCGCTGGCGCCACCCAAATCACAGGCTGTCAGTGCACTGATGCCTTCAATCTCGAAATGTGTAGCAATCACAACCCGCGGGGCCCTGATCGAGTTTTTGGATGCGGCTATTCATCGCTCAGGCAATGTTCACCGAGTACCGACCAACCCATGGGTACGACGAATATTTTTGCCGTGAACAGTCCGCTCCCCGCGCTGATCTGGAGCCGCTGCTGTCCTCCCTTGGAGCCATGGGGCTGGCAGAACTGAATCGCAGTCATGCATCAGCCAGCAATCTGTTGCGACGTCTTGGCGCCACCTTCCGACTCAACGGATCAGGTCTGCATGGCGGAGAGCGGATCCTTCCCTTCGATCCACTGCCAAGACTCATTCACCGTCAGGAATGGTCCGTTCTGGAGCAAGGATTGGTGCAACGCCTGGAGGCCATTGATCAGTTTCTGGCGGACGTTTATGGACCCCAACGGATCCTCAACGATGGCGTGATCCCCCGTGAGGATGTGGAGAGCTCCCAGGGCTGGCGGCCCCAGATGCAGGACATCGCCGTACCGCTCAACCGCTGGTGCCACATCTCAGGTCTGGATCTGATCCGCGATGGCGACGGCACCTGGAGGGTTCTGGAGGACAACCTGCGCTGCCCCTCCGGCGTGGCTTATTTCCTTGAGAACCGTCGGGTGATGAAGCGGTTGTTCCCCAGCCTGTTCCAAGGGCGAACCGTGCAGCCAATCGACGATTACCCCTCCCATCTCTTGCGCACGTTGCAGGATCTGGCCCCTTGGAGTGATGCCCCACGGGTGGTGCTGCTCACCCCCGGCGTGTTCAACAGCGCCTACTTCGAGCACAGCTATCTGGCCCAGCAGATGGGCATTGCCCTGGTGGAAGGCCGCGATCTGATCTGTGAGGACGGACGCGTCTGGATGCGCAGCACGGCCGGTCGGGAACCTGTGGATGTGATCTACCGGCGCATCGATGACGATTTCCTCGATCCGAACGTGTTCCGACGCGATTCGATGCTCGGTGTCCCCGGCCTCATCGATGCCATGCGCTCCGGTCGGGTGGCCATCGCCAACGCCCCTGGGAGCGGTGTCGCCGACGACAAGCTGATCTATGCCTACGTGCCGGCCATGATCCGTTACTACCTCAACGAAGAACCGATCATCGACAACGTCCCCACCTATCTCTGCTCAAGGGACGACGACCGCCGTTTTGTGCTCGAACATCTCAACGAACTAGTGGTGAAATCAGTCGCCGAGGCAGGCGGCTATGGAATGTTGATCGGGCCCCACGCCAGCTCTGAAGAGATTGAGAGCTTCGCGGTGAAGATCAAAGCTCACCCGCGCAATTTCATCGCCCAGCCCACGCTGCAGTTATCCACAGTTCCATCCCTCAGCGAAGGGGAGCTGTACCCCTGCCATGTGGATCTGCGCCCCTACGTGCTCCGGGGTAAAAGCGACTGGGTCAGCCCCGGCGGCTTGACTCGTGTAGCCCTGAAACGCGGTTCCCTTGTGGTGAACTCCTCCCAGGGGGGCGGCTGCAAGGACACCTGGGTCGTCAGCGACAGTGCCGTAATGGCTGGCAATCAGGAGCTCGTGCCGTGCTGAGCCGTGTGGCCGATTCGCTGTACTGGATCAACCGGTATGTCGAGCGGGCCGAAAACATCTCCCGGTTTCTGGAAGTGAGCGAAGCCATGGCCCTGGATTGCCCCCCCGGCAGCGCTGAGCCCTGGCTTCCGCTGGTGGATGCCAATGGGGACCGCAAGCGGTTTGACGAGGCCTATCCCCAAGGCACACCACGGGACGTCGTCAGCTTTTTGCTGCTGGATCGCGACAACCCCAACAGCATCGTGAGTTGCATCGCCAACGCCCGTGAGAACGCTCGCCAAATCCGCGATGTGATCACCACGGAAATGTGGGAGCAGCTCAATGACCTCTACTGGAACGTTCAAGACGGTGAGGCGCTCTGGCAGGAGCCGGATCAAGAACAGCTGCGCAGCATCCGACGCGGATGTCAGCTTTTCTACGGCATCACGGACGTGACCCTCAGTCGTGATCAAGCCTGGCTGTTCAGCCAGCTGGGACGGCTGATCGAACGGGCGGACAAAACCTCCCGCATCCTCGATGTGAAGTACTTCCTGCTGTTGCCAACGCCAACGGAGGTGGGCGGCGTTCTCGATGAATTGCAGTGGATCTCACTGCTTCGAACAGCTGGGGCTTATCAGATGTATCGCCAGAGCGTGCAGCAGGCGATCACACCAGCTTCAGTGGCACGATTCCTGCTCCTGGATCCGATCTTTCCCCGTTCGGTCCGCTTCTGCCTGCAACAGATCAACGAGACGCTGCAACGCATTCAAGGGAAACCCCACGCTGGCCCACCGGATGACCTGGAATGCCTTGGCGGTCAGTTGCTGGCCCAATGGAGCTACGTCCGCATCGACGCTCTGATCGAACGCGGACTGCATGAGGCCATCGATCAACTGCAAAGCGATCTGAACCGGCTGCATGGCCTCATCCACCGTTGCTACTTCACCACCACCGACCTCGGCTCCATCCCCACCGACCCGTCATGCGCGCTGAGCTGACCCATCGCCTCACGTACCGCTACGAGGCTCCGGTGCAGCTCGGAGAACACCGCCTCTGTCTGCGGCCCCGGGCCCAGGGCCATCAACGGCTGATCCACCACACACTGCAGATCACACCGGAACCCTTCCACAGCCATGAGCTGTTGGCCGCCAGTGGCGATGCGATCGAGCGCGTGCGCTTCCGAGGCAGCACCGATTTGCTGCAGCTCGAAGCCAGGAGCTTGGTGGAAACCCGGCAGGCCGCACCTCTGCTCACGTGTTTCAACGGACTTGAACCCTCGCTTCCCTATCCGCGCGGTCTGCTGAACCACGACCTGCTGGGGGCTCTGGAAGGGTGGTTGCCCAACGGTCAACACGACCCCTCAGCTGTGGAACTGGCGCAGGACGCTCTGATGGGAAGCAATCATCAGGTACTGCCTTTTCTCCAGCAACTGATGGAGATGATCCAGGATCGGGTCAAGTACACCCAGCGTCATGTGGGCCCAGCCTGGCCAGCGGGCCGGACCTTGCGGGAGCGCGTGGGTTCATGCCGTGATCTGGCGATGCTGATGATGGAGTGCTGCCGCAGCGTGGGGCTGCCGGCTCGGTTTGTGAGTGGGTACCACCTGGCCGAACCAGCACCTGAGACCTACGACCTGCACGCCTGGACCGAGATTTATCTGCCGGGTGCCGGCTGGCGAGGTTTTGATCCCAGTGCTGGTGGTGAAATCACCTCCCGTTACATCGTGCTCGCCAGTTCCTCCAAACCGGATCTCAGTGCAGCGGTTCAGGGAAGCTTTACAGGACCCCCAGCAACGACAAGCCACCTCAGCTGGACCATTGAGGCGGATGTCGAACAGCGGCCGGTCGCTTCGTCCAGCCAAACCATGGTTCAGGCCGCCTGAAGCAGCGGCTCGACACCATGGAGACGGGGAGGCGGAGCCTGAATCGAGGTGACCGCCAACAGCGCTGGAATGCGTGCACTGTTGTAGACGCGGAATTCCTGCACCAATGACACCCCCTCCTCCCGGACCGCCTGGTTGAGAACCACCGAACCGTCGGGATCCGACACCGACCGGTGAAACGTGCCGGGTGGAATACGCAGGATGTCGCCGCCACTGTCGAGACGCACGATGTGGAACGGCTGCTCCCAGGCCAGGTTGACGAGGTAGAACGTTCGCCCACCACTGGCGGCCAGAAGATTGTCTTCCTGGTGCGGATGGAGATAGAACTGCCAGGCCCCACTGGCTGCATCGTTGGGAGGGCTGATCGCCGGGCCACTGTGGATCACCAGATCTCGGGCATTGGAGGTGTCCACCGTGACGTCGAAAAAACGCACCGCTGGTGTGTCGCGGAAGCGTTCGTAGGCCAGCAGTTCAAACATCTCCAGGGGCGTGACAAAACCCGAGCTCTAGAGGAGTTGTACTGGGGTTATCCGAGCAAAACGGTGACGATGGCAACGGTTCAACCTCCGAGATAAGCCATTTCGGCATGGGGCATGGAACCGGTCGTCCGCTGGCGCTCCTCGCTGTAACGGTCGTCACGGCGCCGCCAGAGATCAGCAACCAGCTGCAGCAATTCCGCCTCACAGTGCAGAGCGGGTTTCAGATCAGTCCCCACCGACGCGAAGAGGCAGCGGAACGCCTGTCCATCAGCTGTGACCCGCAGTCGATTGCAATCGCCGCAAAATGGCTCGCTGATCGAGGCGATCACGCCGAGATGTCCACCACCATCGACGTAACGCCAACGCTGAGCTGTTCCGCCGGTGGGTCGGCCAACTGCCTGAAGCGGCCACCGTGCCCTGATCCGCGTCACCATCTCCGCCGCTGACAGCACCTGATCCGGCCTCCACTGATTGCGGTTGCCCACATCCATGTACTCAATCAGGCGCAATTCCACACCTTGATCACGAGCCAGATCCGCCAGAGGCAGAAGCTGATCCTCATTCACCCCCCGTTGGATCACGGCATTGAGCTTGAGATCTCCCGCCAAAGGGTCAAAACCAGCGGAACGAGCCGAAGCCAATCCAGTGAGCACCTTCTGCAGCAATGACTCCCCCGCTGTGGCAGTTGGTCGTCCAGCCATCCGCGCCACCACAGCCCCATCCACGCCATCAAGGCTCACGGTGATGCGATCCAAACCGGCCTGCCTGAGATCGCAAGCTCGCTGGTCGCTCAGCAAGGTCCCATTGGTGGTGAGGGCCACCTGCTGAAGACCCTGGAGTGGATCGCCAGGCGTTGCCCGTGCTGCCGCGATTGCCTGCAACAGGGGGAGAAGCCGAGCACTGAGCAACGGCTCGCCACCGGTGAGCCGCAGGGTGTGAATCCCCAGCCGGCAGGCAACACGAATCAGGCGCAGCTGCTGCTCGAGGCTGAGCAAATCCGGCGGATCCTCAAGATCCGGACAGCAGTAAGGACAGGCCAGGTTGCAGCGGGCCGTCAACGACAACCGAAGTACTCTCAACGGCCGCGACCGCTGATCGACAAGCGCTGAAGCTGGTGTCATGCCATCAACGCTGCCAGATCCTCAGGATGGTTGGCATTCAGCAAGGCCTGAGACGGCAATGCCACCGGCCGATGGGGCACCGACGCCAACCAAGCCATCCAACGCCGTTCACCGCGGGCCAACTGCTCAGCGAGCCTGGTTTGAAACGGTTCTCCCGTTGGAATCACCGCCAGCAATGGCTGCAGGCGCTTCCCATCCTGGGCAACGGCGATCTGATCAGGCTTCTCGTACCAGGCATTGATCAACTGCTGAAGAACAGCAGCGCTGAGCCGAGGCATGTCCACAGGCAGCACCAGCAGTGCTTCAGCAGGGGTGCCAGGCAACACGCGGCCAAGAGCCTGAAGCGGCCCCTGCCAGGGCGGTGGCTCCTGCACAACGGTGACGCCGGGGAGATCAGCCAGTTGATCCCCATGGGCTGGATGACGGCTGACCACCTGCAACGGCAAACCGAGAAGCCTCACTTGATCCACCAGGGCGGTTAGCCAGAGCCCTCCACTGGGGTGCGGCAGCAGAGCTTTGTCCTGACCCATGCGCCGGCTCTCTCCACCGCTGAACAAACAAGCACACAACATCAACGCGCACCGATCTCCAGCATTCATTGATTCCACCTCAGCAAAACCCATTCCCCGCGGTGACAACCGCTACCAAGCAAAAACTGAACGCGGATACTGATCAATCGGATAAGCCCAAGCGATGTTCCGCTGATCACACAAACCCTTCCATTGGTAGCAATTCCAACGAAGTCGTTCCCTGTTGATTGATTAACTGCCTTCGTTAACGGGTTTTTTTCGACCGTTTCGCCACCCTCGGGCACCCTTTCGTTTTGAAGCCCGCGGTTTCAACATTTCTCCTCTCAATGCTTGGCGACCTCTGGTCGTTCCAGGGCAGGTACCGAACCC
>CEVN01072060.1_pt1 | contig 11704 bp, 10 predicted proteins | sample 427041 | NCBI WGS metagenome assembly CEVN01 (sample SAMEA2623463, study PRJEB7988) | marine metagenome | biome: marine biome (ENVO:00000447); feature: surface water layer (ENVO:00002042); material: "saline water (ENVO:00002010), including plankton (ENVO:xxxxxxxx)" | depth 5 m
TGGGATTTAGACTTGTTAAATGAAGTGTGTGATGTAATGAGTAATGCTTCTATTTGTGGTTTAGGACAAGCTGCTGCTAACCCTATATCAGGAGCTATGAAATATTTTTCTAAAAAAATATAGTAATAACAAAAATTTATATGGATTATTTAATATGAATAATAAAAAAAATATAAAATTTTATCTAGATGATTTAGAGGTTATTGCTTTTGAAGATGAGAGTATATGGGAAGTTTCAGATAGACTAGGGACTAGGTTACCTCATTTATGCCATTCTGCAGAACCAGGGTATAGGTCTGATGGCAATTGCAGGGCATGTATGGTTGAAATAGAAGGTGAGAATGTATTAGCAGCTTCATGTATTCGTAAACCAGTAGAAGGAATGAAAGTTAAGACAAACACAGCAAAAGCATCTAATTCACGAAAATCAGTATTTGAGTTACTAGCAGCAGATCAACCAGATAGAAATATGCATCCTGATCCTGACTCTAAATTTTGGAAATGGACAGATGATATTAATATTGAAAATAATAAATTTCCTAAATTGAAAAATGTAGTTGTTGATAATTCTCATACTGCGATGCATGTAAATTTGGATGCTTGTATTAATTGTAATCTTTGCGTAAGAGCATGCAGAGAAGTTCAGGTAAATGACGTAATTGGTATGTCTTATAGAGGACATGGATCTAAAATAACTTTTGATTTTGATGATAATATGGGAGATTCAACTTGTGTTGCATGTGGAGAATGCGTTCAGTCTTGTCCAACAGGTGCTTTAATAGAAAAATCTCTCGTAAATGAAGAAGGTGTTAGGGATAATTATCCCGATAAAACAGTAAATAGTTTATGTCCATACTGTGGTGTAGGCTGCCAAACTGAGGTTCATGTTAAGGATAATAAGATCATTCATGTAGATGGTAAAAATGGTCCTGCTAATAATCAACGTTTATGCGTTAAGGGAAGGTTTGGCTTTGATTATATAAACTCAGATAAGCGTTTACTTAAACCTTTAATTAGAAAAAAAGATGCTCCAAAAGATAGGCATATATTAAATAAAGATAAAAATATTAAAGATTATTTTAGAGAAGCTACATGGGATGAAGCCATAGAGATATCAGCTAAGGGGTTTTTAGATATATTTAAGGAAAATGGTTCCTCTTCTCTTTGTGGTTTTGGCTCTGCAAAAGGGTCTAATGAAGAAGCCTATTTATTTCAAAAGTTGATTAGGACGGCATTTGTAACAAATAATGTAGATCATTGTACAAGGCTATGTCATGCATCTTCTGTAGCGGCGCTATTAGAATGTGTTGGCTCCGGAGCTGTTTCAGCGCCATTTACAGCATCAGATGATTCTGATTGTGTTATTATTATTGGTGCGAGACCTACTACTAATCACCCAGTTGCTGCTACTTATATGAAACAAGCTTCTAAAAATGATACTAAACTAATCATTATGGATCCAAGAAAAAATGATATGACTCGTCATGCATGGAAACATTTAGAGTTTAAACCAGGTATGGATGTGGCAATGCTTAATGCATTAATCTATACTATTATTGAAGAAAAATTATATGATAAACAGTATGTTCAGTCTATGACAAGTGGTTTCGAGCAACTGAAAGAGTCTATAAAAGGTTTTTCTCCAGAAGAAATGTCTGAAAAGTGTGGTATTTCAGCAGATACTTTAAGAGAAGTAGCAAGAGTCTATGCAAAATCAGATAGATCTATTATTTTCTGGGGAATGGGAATATCTCAACATGTTCATGGTACAGATAATGCGAGATGTTTAATCACCTTATCTTTAATTACAGGACAAATAGGAAGACCCGGTACGGGTTTGCATCCATTAAGAGGACAAAACAATGTTCAGGGAGCTTCTGATGCAGGATTGATCCCAATGGTTTTCCCTGACTATCAACCAGTTGAGAATGAAAATATACATAAGAAAATGGAAAGTTTTTGGGGTACAAAACTTGATAATAAGAAAGGTCTGACTGTTGTTGAGATATTAAATGAAGTTGTTGCCGGTAATATTAAAGGTATGTATGTAATGGGAGAAAATCCTGCTATGTCAGACCCTGATCAAAATCATACACTTGATGGTTTAGTTAAGTTAGAGCATTTAGTGGTTCAAGATATCTTTATGACAGAGACAGCTTGGTTTGCAGATGTTATATTGCCAGCATCAGCTCACGCAGAGAAAACTGGAACATTCACAAATACAAATCGTCAAGTACAAATGGGACGAAAAGCAATAGAATGTCCTGGAGACGCTAGAGAAGACTGGAAAATAATTAATGATTTAGCCAATGCATTAGGTCTTAAATGGTCATACAAACATATTTCTGAAGTATTTGATGAAATGTCAAAAATTATGCCTTCTTTAAATAATATAACATGGGAACGCCTAGAAAATGAAGATAGTGTTACATATCCGTGTGATGCAGAAGACTCACCCGGAAACGATATTATATTTATAGATGGTTATCCTACGGAAGATAACAAAGGTAAAATAGTGCCAGCACAATTAATATCGCCTGCAGAAATACCAGATAAAGAGTATCCTATGATATTAACTACAGGACGGCTTTTAGAACATTGGCATACGGGGGCTATGACAAGAAATTCCGAAGTTCTAGATAGTTTAGAACCCACACCAATTATATCAATGAATTCTAGAGATATGTCTAAATTAGGAATAGATGCTGGAGATATGGTTAAAGTTTCAACAAGAAGAGGTGATTTAGAAGTAGCTGTAAGAAAAGACTGGCAATTACCAATGGGTATGGTCTTTATGCCATTTTGTTTTTCTGAGGCGGCGGCAAATATATTAACAAATCCAGTTTTAGATCCATTTGGTAAAATTCCAGAATTTAAATTTTGTGCAGCGAAAATAGAAAATGCTGTTAGTAAATAAATATAAATATCAATTTGCTTTTATTTACACATGAGTTAAGTTTATTAGAAATTTAAGGGGAGATAGATATGTCTAATATGTTTTCATTTTTAATGAAAGATAGAATTGTTGCGCCTGACAATTTTAATCGTTGGAGAATACCTCCAGCCTCAATAGCAATTCATTTATGTATAGGATCAGTATATGCTTGGAGTATTTTTAATCCTGCTCTTATTAAAGAATTAGGTGTTGTAACAAGCGCCGCCGATGATTGGACTTTAAGCAGTGTTATATGGATATTTTCAGTTTCTATAGTTTGTCTTGGCCTAGCAGCTGCAATAGCAGGTAAATGGCTAGAAGATGTTGGTCCTAGATGTGTTGGAGTTACAGCTGCCTGTTTATGGGGTGGAGGTTTTGTTATTGGAAGTATTGGAATAATGACACATCAATTATGGTTGATATATCTAGGATATGGAGTGTTTGGTGGTTGTGGACTAGGTTTAGGATATGTTTCGCCTGTATCAACTTTAATAAGATGGTTCCCCGATAGACGTGGAATGGCTACAGGTATGGCTATTATGGGATTTGGTGGTGGTGCTATGATAGGAGCTCCTTTAAAAAAATACCTATTAGATATGTATTCAAAAGCACCAGAATATTTAGGTCCTGAGGGTTCTGTATCGCTTATAACAGAAGGTGGTAGAAGGTTTGCAGAAGTAGCTGGTAATAAAATTGAAGTTGTTGTAGCTTCTGCTTCCGAAGCAGCTCAAGCTGGAGTATATGTAGTAGGAACAGGAAATACAGGCGCAGCTGGAGCATTTTTAACTTTAGGAATTGTTTATTTTACCATTATGATGCTTGCTGCTTTTCAGTATAGGGTGCCTAAAGAGGGTTGGAAACCAGAAGGCTACAAACCACCATCAGCTGAAGAGTCCGCGGCAAAAATGAAAACATTAAATGATGTTCATATTAACCAAGCTATTAAAACTCCTCAGTTTTATCAATTGTGGATAGTTTTATGTTTTAACGTTTCTGCAGGTATAGGAGTGATTGGCGTAGCTAAAACTATGATGTCTGAAATATTTGGTTCAGCGCCACCTACATCAGAATTAGCTTCAATAGTAACTGCAACATTTGCCGGTACTTACGTTTTAATGATTAGTGTATTTAATATGTGTGGTAGAATAATATGGGCTTCTTTATCAGATTTTATTGGTAGAAAAAATACTTATCATTGTTTCTTTGTTCTTGGAACACTATTATATTTATCTATTCCATTTACTGCTAGTGCTGTTAGTGTTGATCCTAAAGTCATGTACTTAGTGATGTTTTACGCAGCTACAATGATAATATTTACGATGTATGGAGGTGGATTTGCAACAATACCTGCCTACTTAGCAGATATGTTTGGTACTATGCATGTAGGAGGAATACATGGTAGATTACTTACAGCCTGGAGTACTGCTGGAGTTATAGGACCTGTTGCAATAGCAGAATTAAGAAGTTTGTCTTATAATTCTTCATTGAAAGATTTGGTCGATAAAATTAACCCAGCAGCCTTTGTAGATAAATTTGGTGCCCCTATGAGTCAATTAGAAGAACTTGTTAGTGCAAAGACAGTAACAATATCCAAGTTAATGGAAATTGCTCCTGCTGGCACGGTAGATCCTACACCAAGTTTATATAATACAACTATGTATGCTATGGCAGGCTTATTAATTATAGCATTTTTCTCAAATTTATTTATTAAACCGGTAGCTTCAAAACATCATGTTGAAAATACGCATCCGGAGATGAAAAAATAATTAATATAGAGGTTATGATGAAACTTAGAATTTTTCTAAGTTTCATCAATTAAGCATGAATAAAAAATTTATAATAAAGCCTGATATTAAAAATCAAAAATTAACGAAAAATATAAGTGGTATCGACCATACAGGTAATCATTATAAGCAAAAAGTTGTAATGGAAAAACCTTTAACAATATTTCTTAATAATCAAGAAATAGTTACCTGTATGACTGTGGGTGATAGGCCTGACTGGTTAGCTTTAGGCTTTTTAATTAATCAAGGAATGATAACTAAAAGTGATAAAATTATTTCTGTTGATGTGGATTGGGAAATTGAAACAGCAGTAGTAAGAACGGATAAAGTTACTAATTATGAAGAAAAAATTAAGAAGAAAATTAGAACCTCTGGTTGTGGTGTAGGAACAATTTTTTCTGATGTAATGGATAATTTTGACCAAATAAAATTAAATAAAGAAGCAATTATTAAAATTTCATGGCTACCTAAATTACTAAAAAGTATTAATACGCAACCTTCATTATATTTAGAAGCTGGAGCAATTCATGGGTGTGTATTATGTATAGAAGATAAACCTATTATTTATGTAGAAGATGTTGGTCGGCACAATGCATTAGATAAAATTGCTGGGTGGCTATGGAATAACGATTATGATGTTTCTAATATGATATTATATACTACTGGTCGTTTAACAAGCGAAATGATTATTAAAACTGTGCAAATGGGAGTACCAATTTTAATTTCACGTTCAGGATTTACGGCTGCGGGAGTTGAATTGGCTATTAAGTCCAATTTAACTTTAATTGGGAGAGCTAAAGGAAAAAGATTTATTGCTTTATCCGGAATAGATAGAATTTTATTTGATGATTAGTATGGAGATACTTAAATGATTCCTGCTTGTATATTAGCCGGTGGTGAGGCAAGGAGGCTAGGAGGCAAAGGTAAGGCATTAATTAAAGTTTCCAGTAAAACTTTACTTGATCTTGTGCTTGAAAAATTACATGAACAAGTTTCTTTAATTTCTATTAATACTAGAGATAAAAATGTAATTTTAAATAAAAAGTATGTGCATATTGAAGATACGTTTAAAGATGTGGGGGGAGCTGGACCATTGGCAGGAGTATTGTCGGCTATTATATGGGCAAAAAAAGTATGTCCTAAATCAAAATATGTATTAACTGTTCCTGTTGATTGTCCATTTATTCCGCATGACTTAGTTAAAAATTTATATGCTGCAACTCAAGATCATAGATATGATGTAATAGTGGCTTCTTCTAATTATAATATACATCCGGTTATAGCTATTTGGTCTGTTGATTTATTAAATTCTTTGGATTTAGCTCTTAGATCTGGAATTAGAAAAATAGATATGTTTACAAATTCATATGATGTTAAAACTATTAATTGGGATATCAAAAATATTGATCCTTTTTTTAACATTAATAGACCAGAAGATTTAATTATTGCTAATACTTTTATTAATAGTTGACGTTATGATATTCTTATTTATTTTATCCACATTATTTATTGCGGCCATGGCGGAACTGGTAGACGCGCAACGTTGAGGGCGTTGTGGGAGAAATCCCGTGGAGGTTCAAGTCCTCTTGGCCGCACCATTTAAGCCCATTGCTCACTTAAAGACTCAATTTTACCTTTGCTATCTAGCCTGCAATAATATTTTTTACCATTATATTCTATTACATAAATATTTTTATTAACTATAATAATTACTTTACCTTTTTTTATTATTTCTTTTGCATTTTTGTGTATAAAAGGTAGTATTTTTTGTTCATTTTGCATAATTCATAATACTTTATTATAAGAACAAATCAAGAACAAATAAAGGAAAAAATGTCTAACTGGGAAAAATCAAAAGAAATAATAAGGTCTGTAACTAGCTTAAAGAATAAGAGGGTTATCGATATTGGCTGCGGAGATGGTTGGTTTTTATCTTGGTGTTCTAATGAAATATCAAGTGGTACAGGCATAGATCCTTCAAAAGAACAAATATTGTTAGCAAAAGAAAAAATTAATAACAAAAATATTTCTTTTGAAAATTTAGGTGCAGAAAATTTAAAAAAATTAAATGATATTTATGATTTAATATTTTTTTTTAATAGTTTACATCATGTGCCTATGCATTTAATGGCATATTCTTTAGAAGAGGCATCAAAGGTTATGCATAAAAATAGTATATTAATAATTATAGAACCTATAGCAAAAGGAAATTTTTATAAGTTTATGAAGGACATTGATGATGAATTTGAAGTAAGACAGAAGGCCTATGAGTCCATAAAAAATTGTAAATATAACAACCTTATTAATCAAGATGAAATATTTTATGAAGAAATTAAAAGTTTTGATAACTTTGAGCAATGTATAAAATTTCTTAAAAATGTAGATAAAAATAGAATAAAATATATTAATGATAATATGGAAAATATAAGAAATTTATTTAATGATTTATCTATTTTAAAAAATAAAAGATTTGAATTCAAGCAACCTATGAGAATTAATTTATTAAGTTTAATGAAAGGATAATATTATGTCAGCATTTTTTGAATTAAGAACTTATAAAGTATTTCCAGGAAAAATGGATGAGTGGTTAAAGTATATGGAAGATGTAATTATTCCATTTCAAGTAGGAAAGGGAATGGTAATACATGGAAGCTTTACTGTAAAAAGTGATAATGATACGTATATCTGGATAAGAAGGTTTGAAAGCAACGATCATAAAGATGATTTATATGAAAAAGTTTATAAGAGTGAAGAGTGGTTAAATAAAATATCTCCAAATGTACAAAAACTTATTGATGTGAAAAAAATCAAAGTTGATGAATTGTGCTCTACAGCATTATCAATAATGAAATAAGTTTACTATTTATTACAACCTGAATTATCTATTCCATATTTCATTTTAGTATTACATAAAGTTACCAACTTGAAGCTAGTTTTTTTAATTCCTGCCCTTGTAAAGTCTGCATTAATTGCAGTAGCTCCATCCATAATAGCATGTCTTATAATTGACCACTGAAAAGTTGTATTATTTAAATTTGCATTTTTAAAATTAACCCTTTTTAAATTAGCTTCCTCTAAAGAACAGCTATCTAAATTGGCATTTTCTAAATTTGCTCTCCATAGATTTACTTTATTTAGGTTTGAACCTTGAAGATTTGCATTAGTTAGATTAACTTTTCTTAAATCTGCTCCTGATAAATCACATTTTATACATGAATTAGTATCTAAAAGTTTTTTTAGGTCATTTTCGTCGTATGAATAAGCATTAAAACTAATAAAAATATATATAGTTAGAAAAGAAAAGATTTTTTTTTTAGACATTTTTATAAATAAACTTTCTAAATTTTTTTTAAATGTTTTATATTGTTATAATATAATAAGAAAGATAATTTTTTAAAAGAAAATATGTATGTTTGATAATTTTAATAAATCTATTAAAAAAGTTAATGGTATAAATATTAACTATAGAATAGGGGGGCAAGGTAAGCCTCTATTACTATTGCATGGATATCCTCAATCTCACATAATGTGGAGGAAAATTGCTCCTATGTTATCAAAAGAATTTACTGTAGTGTGTCCTGACTTAAGAGGATATGGTGATAGCGATAAACCAAAATCTGATAATACACATAAAGCTTATTCAAAAAGCGTCATGGCTAAAGATCAACATGCTTTAATGTTGTCTCTAGGGTTTGAAAAATATTTTATAGTTGGGCATGATAGAGGTGCTAGAGTTGCTCATAGGATGGCTATTGATTACAAAGAGTCTATTTTAAAATTAGCAGTATTAGATATAGTTCCAACACTTCATGTATTTGATAACACCGAAAAAAAATTAGCAAAGCGTTATTATCATTGGTTTTTTCTAATTCAACCATACCCTCATCCCGAAACATTAATCACTAATAGTGCGGAGTATTATTTAAAATCAAAACTTGCTATGTGGGGAAATACAAAAAATTTTATTAGTGATGAGGCATTAAGTGAATACTTAAGATGCTTTACTAAAGAAACTATACATGCAACGTGTGAAGATTATAGGGCAGGAGCAAGCATTGATTTAATAGAACATAAAAATGATTTTGATAATAAAATTGAATGTCCATTATTAGTTCTTTGGGGTAGTAAAGGGACAGTTGAAGAATTATATGATCCTATTGAGGTATGGAAAGAATGGGCAACTAAAGTTACTGGTAAATCTTTAAATTGTGGACACTTTTTACCTGAAGAATTACCTGATGATACATATAAAGAAATAAAAAAATTTTTAAGTTGAGTTAATTTATTATGGATAAATCTAAAAGTTTTTTGTCAAAAATTAGAAGTTATTTTCTAACTGGAGTAATTATAACAGCTCCTGTTGGTCTTACATTTTATGTTGCTTTTTTATTTATAGGTTTTATTGATGGTAAAGTTAGAGAAATTATTCCTAGCAAATATCATTATGATACTCTTCTTCCATTTGATATTCCAGGTATAGGTTTAGTAATTGTTTTTCTTTTACTTACGTTTGTTGGCTTTTTAACTGCTGGATTAGTAGGAAGATTTGTTATTAGGTTAGGAGAAAAAATTATTGCGAGATTGCCTATTATTAGGTCAATTTATGGAGCACTAAAACAAATTTTTGAAAGTATTTTAAACTCATCTTCAAAATCGTTTCGAGAAGTAGTTTTAATTGAGTACCCTAGAAAAGGTATATGGGCAATAGGTTTTATAACTGGAAATACTAAAGGAGAAGTAAAAAGTATTAGATCTGAAGAGATGGTAAATATATTCTTACCAACTACACCTAATCCTACTTCAGGGTTTTTACTATTTGTTCCTAGAAAAGATGTGACAATATTAAATATGAGCATAGAAGAAGGAATAAAGATGGTTATATCTGGAGGTATTGTCACTCCAAAATATAAAAATAATCAGAAGAAAACAAAATGATTAGTTATCCGGATTTTATTAAATTAATTGCTTTATTTTGGTCATACATATAAAGAAGAGTTTTTAACTTATTTCTATAACTATCTGATAATATTGTGTTTTTATTAACTATCATTTTTGCCTGTTGATCTGCAATTTTAATGAGATTTTCATGTATACTTAAATCTAAAAATTTAAAATATTGGTCTCCAGATTGTCTTGTCCCAAGAACTTCTCCTGCACCTCTTAATTTTAAATCTTTTTCTGAAATGATGAAGCCATTATTAGTAGATCTGAGAACAGATATTCTTTCTTTGGCTATATTACCAATTTTCGTGTCATATAACAATATGCAAACTGATTCTTTATGTCCTCTTCCTACTCTCCCTCTTAGTTGATGAAGTTGTGCTAGGCCAAACCTTTCTGAATGTTCTATTACCATTACTGTTGCGTTTGGAATATCAATACCTACTTCTATGACAGTAGTTGTTACTAATATAGGCTTTTTATTTAATGAAAAATCCGTAAGTTTTTTATCTCTTTCTTCTGTTTTCATTTGACCATGTACTAAGCTAATTTGCCCTGGAAAATGCTTTTCTAAATATTTTGCTCTCGATTCAGCAGCAGCTAAATCAATTTTTTCGGAATCACTAACTAATGGACACACCCAAAATACTTGATCTCCTCTGGTTATTGCTCTTTTTATTGCAATAATTACCTCTTTTATTCTAGGATTACTAACACTAACAGTTTTTATATTTGGCCTGTTATTAGGTTTTTCATATAGAATTGATAAATCCATATCACCATAATTGGCAAGTAATAAAGTCCTTGGAATTGGGGTAGCTGTCATTAGCATAAAGTCCGTATTTGGGGATTTTTTTGAAAATTCAAGTCTTTGATAAACTCCAAATCTATGTTGCTCATCAATTATAGCTAACCTTAAATGTTTGAATAAGACATTTTTTTGTATTATTGAGTGTGTACCCACAATAATATTTATTTTGCCATTTTTTATATCACTTAAAATTTTATTTTTTTCAGCAGTAGAAATTTTACTTGTTAATAATGCTACTTTTATATTTAATTTTTCTCCTAGTTCATAAAATAATTTAAAATGTTGTTTCGCTAAAACTTCTGTTGGAGCCATTAATGCTCCTTGATAATTTGCTTCAACTACATGAATTAATGAATAAAATGCGACTATAGTTTTTCCACTTCCTACATCTCCTTGTAGTAATCTAAACATAGGAGAACTAGAATTTAAATCTTTATATATATCATTTAATGCAGTTAATTGATCTTTTGTTAAAGAGAAAGGTAAAAGACTAGTTAACTTTTCTTTCAAAATATTTTTAATTTTAATATTTTTTTGAAATGATTTATTTTTATATTTTCTTATTAGATTTAAGGCTAATTGTTTTGACAAAGCTTCGTCATATGCAATTCTCTCAATATATTTATCTTTTTTCTCTAAATGAGAATTGTTTTGAGGAAAATGTAAATTTTTTATCGATGATTCTAAATCATACCAATCTTTTTCTATCAATAATTCTTTATTAATCCATTCATCAAATTTAGGAATGAATTTTGAAGCCTCTGATAAAGCAGTTTTAAATTTTTTTAGTGATAAACCAGATGTAAGAGGATAAATATTATCATAAATTGGTATAGTATTATTATCATCAAAATTATTTATTACATAGTCAGGATGAGTTATCTGCCAAGCATTTCCTTTTTTATTTAATTCCCCACTAAATAAAATAATTTTATTCTTAATGAATGTATTTTTTAACCATTTTCTATTTGCATTAAAATAAATTATAGATAATTTTTGATTTTTTACTTCAATAGTAATTATCGCAATTTTAGGGTTTTTAATCCATATACTTTTTACAATTCCTTTAGCAATAATTCTCTTATAAATATATTTATTATCTAATTCAGAAATATTAATTCTTGTAATTAATGAAGATGGCTTATGTAATAAAATATCTAAATACCTGTCTCCACAAAGCTTTTTAAATAGAGATGAATAATAAGGTCCATAACCTCTTAAATTAACTATATT
>CEVN01034601.1_pt1 | contig 11696 bp, 14 predicted proteins | sample 427041 | NCBI WGS metagenome assembly CEVN01 (sample SAMEA2623463, study PRJEB7988) | marine metagenome | biome: marine biome (ENVO:00000447); feature: surface water layer (ENVO:00002042); material: "saline water (ENVO:00002010), including plankton (ENVO:xxxxxxxx)" | depth 5 m
TCCCCGAAATATTCTCTAAACCTCTCCTCTGCTTGAGGAGCAAGTCCTATCTCAGGAATGAGGATTAAGGCTTGTTTGCCTTGATTGATAATGTCCTGTATTGCTTGAAGATAGACTTCAGTCTTACCGCTACCGGTTATGCCATCTAGTAAAAAAGTTTTATTTTTGCCTTGTACTTTTTTTATAGCCTCAACGGCTTTATTTTGCTCAGAATTGAGTATCTTTGAAGATTTTAATTTTTTATTCTCTAGTTTCTTGTACGGGGATAATTCTCTGGAAAATCTTGAAATGAAACCCTTTTCTAATAGCGCATTTATTGCTGTGGAACTTATACCAAAAGCCTGGGTTGATTTAAGAGATATTTCCTTTTTTTCTTTTAAAAGAGTTATTAGTTTTTGTTGGCTTGGTGCACGCGCTAAATCGTCAACAGATATAAAAGATCCCTTAGAGGTTAATTCTAAATACTTACTTTCTCTAAACTTAGCTTCTTTACCTTTTCTGAGCGAAGGTGGAAAAAAATACTGAATAATCTCTCCGAGTGGATAATGATAATAACGAGAAGACCATTCGGCCAGACTAAGTGAAGTAGCATCCAATAAAGGAGATTGATCTAAAACTTCAGTGATATGCTTGTATTTTCTTTTGTCTGATACTTCCTGTTTGCCAAAACCCCATATAACTCCAACTAGCTGTCTTTTCCCAAAAGGCACTAAAACTCTAGATCCTTTTTTTAGAGGAAAACCTTTATTCTTAGGTGGTAAGTAGGAGAATCTCTCCATCAAAGGAATCGGAACTAAAACTTCTACTAAATCTGAATTCATAAATAAAGTATCAAGTATTCTAATTGAAATTTTGCATTTGCCATGTTTTGTCTGTCTGGTATAGTGCCCCTCCATATTTTTAAATACAAGATTATCAAATGCAAAAAGACATCCATCCAGAATACAGAGAAGTTCTATTTCATGACAAAAGCATGGACTACTATTTCATCGTACGTTCCACTCTGAAAACAGATGAGACAAAGGAATGGGAAGATGGAAAAACTTACCCTTATTGTGTTCTTGATATCTCTTCTGCCTCACACCCCTTCTATACAGGTAAACAGAAGCTTGTTGATACAGGTGGTAGGGTAGATAAGTTCAGAAAACGTTTTGGTAATAAAACTAAATCAACACCGGAAGCCGAAATGGCTGCAGAAGAAGAACCAGCGGTTCAAGAAGCTGCCGAAGAATCAGCAGCGGAAGAGGTTGCGGTTGAAGAACCAGTAGTCGAAGAAACGACTGAGGAGGCAACGCCTGAGGAAACAGTTGATTCAGAGGACTCTTCTAAAGAGAAATAAAAATTGTTTAAAGATAAAAAAGACGCTTTACGCGTCTTTTTTATTATTCAATTATCGCCTGATATGTAGCTAATTGCATAAGCTCCCTTACGGGATACGTTCCATCAGGCAATAATTGTGTATGAACAATGCCAATGAGATCTTCTTTATGGTCTATCCAAAAATGTGTACTTGCTGCACCGCCCCAGCTATAAACTCCTTCAGAAACTGGTAGACCAGACAAAGCAGGATTTACAACTACTGAGCCCGTGACACCAAAACCCATACCTCTAACTCTATATCCACTGCCTAGCATATTAAATAAGTTGGTTAAGCCTTCATCAGCACTCTCGGACCCCATATGATTTGACGTCATGAATTCAACTGTCTTTTTGCCTAAATACCTTTTTCCTTCATATTCACCTTTATTCAATAACATTTGAGCAAATTTAAGATAATCTCCAACGGTACTTACCAAACCTCCTCCGCCTGATTCGAGCTGAGGTGGTGTTCTGTAACCAGACTTTTCAGGATCGTCCATTAGCATCATATTTCCTGGCAAAGGACCGTAATTAGCTGAGAATCTATCTAGTTTGTTATCTGGTACCGTAAAACCAGTATCTTCCATACCTAAAGGACCAAAGATTCTTTCCTCCAAAAATTCTCCAAAAGACATGCCGGAGAGCTCTTCTATCAATGCTCCCATTACATCCATACCTACACTGTAATTCCATATAGTTCCGGGTTGTGCAACAAGAGGAATTTCGGCTAGTGCTGTAGTCCATTCTCTTAAATTATTAAAAGGTGGTTTTGTACCAGCAGTAAAAAATTCTCCTCCGGCACTTGGAACGTTACCCAGCCCTCTTTCAACCTCTTCAGAAACATACATAGAACCTATAGGTCCTGGCATAAAGGAATAAGACAACCCTGAAGTGTGTGTAGCAAGTTGCTGAATTGTAATTGGAGAAGAAGCTGCCTCAGTCGTCATGCTTTCTCCATCTCCGCCTGTATAAACTTTCATCTCAGCAAACTCAGGGAAATATTTAGAGATTGGATCTGTCATTAGAAACTTGCCTTCCTCAAAAAGCATCATCAAAGCAGCACCAGTTACAGGCTTAGATTGAGAATAAATTCTATGAATTGTGTCTGTCTCCATCGCTAAGCCCTTCTCTATGTCCCTCATGCCGTTGGCTTCAAAATGCACAACCTCGCCTCTTCTAGCTACCAAGGTAACGGTTCCTGGTATTTTTTTAGCATCTATTAAAGAACGCATAGATTCTCCTATGTGTTCTAATTTTTCTGTTGAAAATCCTACCTTTTCTGGTTTAGTTATTTTGATCATTGATCCTCCCCGATATGAAATCTATTATTTTTTTTGAAACCTTCCTTTTATTTTGTCTTTCAATAAGATGTTTTTCTTTTTCTGTGATGAGGGTTACTTCATTGTCATCAGAATCAAATCCTATGTCTTTATTCGAAACATCATTAGCAATAATTAAATCAAGATTTTTATTGGATAATTTCTTTTCCGCATTTTTGATCAAGTCATTGGTTTCTGCAGCAAAGCCCACTACGTATGGCCTCTGTTCTAGTTCACTAACTGACTTCAAAATATCTTGATTTTCTTTTAGCTCTAGAACCATAGGAGAGCTGCTTCCATCTTTTTTAATTTTAGAGTCACTAGCCTTAGCCGGACTATAGTCTGAGACAGCGGCCGTGCCAATGTATACATCCATTCCAGATATATGATGCATCACTGCATCGTACATTTCTTCAGCAGTTTTTATAGATACAAAATTACAATTTGAAGGAGGTTCTATATTAACTGGTCCGCTGATGAGGGTAACATTTGCACCTGACTCTAATGCAGCCTCAACTAGGCTGTAACCCATTTTTCCAGAGCTTCTATTGGTTATAAATCTAACTGGATCTATTGGCTCTTGAGTGGGCCCAGCAGTTATAAGAATTTTTTTTCCCGATAATGTTCCCTCATTAAAAGAGAGCGAAAACATATCTAATATATCTATGGGTTCTAGCATCCTTCCAAGACCTACATCGCCACAAGCCTGCTCTCCTGATCCCGGTCCACAGATACCAAAATCTTGATCTATTAGTTTTTTTAAATTTTCTTGCGTCCTTTCATCTCTCCACATAGCTTGATTCATAGCTGGAGCAACTGAGATAGGTCCATCAAATGCAAGAGTTACAGTGGAAAGTAAATCATCACCTCTTCCAGATGAAAGCCTAGCAATTGTATTCGCTGTAGCAGGTGCAATTAGAATTCCATCAGCCCATTTTGCTAACTCAATGTGGCCCATTGCCGCTTCTGCTTCAGCATCAAGTAGTTCTGTAGAAACTCTATTGCCAGACAAAGCCTGTAAAGTGAGTGGAGTAATGAATTCTTCGGCAGACCTAGTCATAACTACTCGCACAGAAGCACCAGACTTTTTCAAATGTCTTACAATTTCAGCCGATTTGTAGGCAGCTATACCGCCTGTTACTCCGAGTAAAATATTTTTGTTAGCTAAAGATTTCAAATTTTGTTTCCTTAAGATCGAGATTATAGCGGCTTATTCTTGCTTGCTGTCAATGCTTCTGGTATAAAACGCGGCTCTACAAAGAAATATTTAATAAATTATGTCTAAAGTATGCCAAGTAACTGGGAAAAAGCCTCAAGCAGGGAATAATGTTTCTCATGCCAAAAATAGGAATAAGAGGACATTCCAACCAAATCTTCATAAACATAGATTTTGGGTAGAATCAGAAAACAGATACGTTAGCTTAACTGTATCCGCAAATGGAATGAGAACTATTGATAAGAACGGAATCGATAAGGTGCTTGCTGATCTTAGATCAAGAGGAGAAAAGATATGAGAGAAAAAATTAGATTAGTATCTTCTGCTGGAACTGGACATTTTTATACAACAGATAAAAATAAATCTGCTATGCCAGATAAAATGGAAATCAAAAAATTTGACCCTGTCATAAGAAAACACGTCATTTATACCGAAGCAAAAATTAAATAATTCCTGCAGCTTCTTTAATCAAACGACGCTTAATTGGCGTTGCACGATTTGTAAAATCAAAGGCAAAATTACGCCCAAAGCGTATCAAAAGACTTTCTGAACCGAATCCCCTTTTAAAAGCTTCCATTAAAGCTATCATTTTATAGCTCTCGGGTTCTCTCTTTTTAGAGTAAGTCTGAATCACCTCCTTATCAAACATACTCTTCCCATATCTATTTAAGAAGGCAAGAAGGTGAGACAGTTCTCTTACATCAGCTATACCTAGATTTAATCCCTGCCCTGCTAAAGGATGTATTGTATGCGCTGAGTCTCCCACTAGAATGGTGCGATCCTTATAAAACTTCTTGGCATGAAGCTGATGAAGCGGGAAAGAATTTATATCTTCACAGAAATCAATTTCTCCGAACCTTTCTTCTGTTTTCAACCTTAACTCTTTCGATAATGCTTCTTTATCAAGTTTTAGGAGTTTTTCTCCATAGGATTTATCAGTGGACCAAATTAAAGACGCGTGATTTGTTCCTTCAACTAATGGCAAAAAGGCAATAGGACCAGTATCAGTGAAGATTTGAAAAGCTGTACTACCTATAGACTTTGTAGTTTTTACTGAGGAGACAATAGCCAACTGATCATAGCTCCACTTTCGAATTGGTATTTTCGATAAATCTCTTACTCTTGAGAGTGAACCATCAGCTCCAATTAAAATTTCAGAGGAAATTATTTTTCCTGACTCTGTAGTTAGATCGATAGTATTTTGACCTTCGAAAATTTTAGCTAAAGATTCTTCTTCAATAAGAGTCACCTCTGGAATGTTCTGAAGAGAATTAAAGATAGCCTGTAAGATAATATTATTATGAACTATTACACCTAGTTCTTTCTTCTCTATCTCAAAAGCATTGAATTGAACTGAAGAAGATCCTTCTGCATCCCAAACAAAAATTTCATCAAAGACTCTAGCTTGAGGATAGATGTCTTCCCAAATACCCACTTCTTTCAAAGCCTGTATCGAAAAAAGATTTAATGAGGTGGTTCTTCCTATTAGAGGATTAGTCAATTTTACTGAAGGCTTACCTCTGTCTATTAGGCAAGTTCTTATTCCTGATTTTCCCAGAGAAAGGGCCAATAGAGCACCCGCTACACCGCCCCCTACGATCGATACCTGAAAGTCCATTAACCTTGGACGGTATGTTCTACTTCTTCTATAGTTCTGGGAACATTAGGAGTCAGAACTTCGAAACCAGAGTCTGTGATAACAATGTCGTCTTCAATCCTCACACCAATACCCTTCCATTTGTCATCAACGTCCTCTAATGAATCTAATATATAAATACCTGGCTCAACTGTCATGACCATCCCTTTCTCAAGCTCTCTCCAATCTCCATCTTGTTTATATCCTCCAACGTCATGAACATCCATACCCAACCAGTGTCCAATCCTATGCATATAAAATTTTGAGTAATCCCCCTTTTCTATGACCTGCTCCTTTGTTCCTTTAAGTAAACCCAAATCCAGAAGGCCTTCAACAATTACTTCAACAGATTTTTCATGCATTAAATTCCATTTGTTACCAGGTTTTGCTTGTTCCATAGATTGTCTGTGAGCTTCCAAAACTATGGAGTATATTTCTTTCTGTTCAGGTGAAAATTTACCATTAACAGGAAAAGTTCTTGTCACATCAGATGCATAATACTGATACTCGCATCCAGCATCTACAAGCACTAAATCTCCATCTTTTAATTCATCATTATTCTCAACATAGTGAAGTATGCAGGAATTATTGCCTCCACCAACTATAGAATTATAAGCAGGTGATCTGGCTCCATTCTTATTGAACGCATAAAGATATTCAGCTTCTAGCTGATATTCATACATACCAGGAGTAACAGCCTTCATTGCTCTTATATGTGCTTCAGTAGTAATGTCAGCAGCTTTTTTCATAAGAATCATCTCTTGGTCTTCTTTAATAAGTCGCATCTCATGCAAGATTGAATCTAAAGAAAGCAAATTATTGGGTGCCTCTGCACCTGCTCTAGTATTTTTACGAATATCTTCCATCCAATGAGAAATTTTTATATCTACTCCACAAGGTGCGCTCATTGAAAAATAAATATTTTTAACCCCTGCTAGGAGGTCAGGCATCATTTGATCGAGAGAATTTATGCTATAAGCATTGTCGGCACCATATTGCTGAACTGCACCTTCCTGACCAGTCCTAAAGCCATCCCATTGCTCTCTAAGTGGATCTCTGTCTCTACAAAAAATAATAAATTTTTCTTTATCGCTGTTAGGTCTTATCAATAAAAGTGAATCTGGTTCTTCGTATCCTGATAAGTAGTAAAAATTGCTATCTTGACGATAAGCATAGTCAGTATCTGATATTCTGGCTTTGACAAGAGCAGAGGCAACGATTATCGCTGAATCCTCTAAAACTTTATCGGATAACTTTAATCTTCTTTCCGAGAAATTATTTTTCATTGTTTAATCTAAATATAAGTGTTTTTTATGGAAACATGGTAGCAAGAATTTAAGTTCAAAGTTAAACTTAAAAGTGAAAATGGCAGAAAATAAGTTAGAAAATTTAGAGAAAGAAGTGAAAGAGCTAATAAAGCTCAGTCAACAACTTAAAGAAGTGAATGATCATCTTTCAAAGAAAAATATTCTGTTGTCGAAAGAAAATAATCAACTTACTCAAAATCTTGATGTAGCTAAAGAAGGTATTTCAAAAATAATTAAGTCCTATAAAAGCTAGTGAGCAAAGAAACAACTACAGTTAAAATTTTAGGAGCAAGTTATAAGATAGCTTGCCCTCCAGAAGAATCAGAAGAATTAAAGAAAGCAGCTAATTTCTTAGATGAGAGATTGAGTGAGGTTAAGGAAGCTTCCGGATTAGATGAGAAAAGGGCTGCAATTATTACTGCATTGAATATTAGTAATGAATACTTAAAAAACTTATCTGATGTTGGTAAGGATAAATCTGTCAATGAAGGACTAGAAAACCTTACTCTTGAGGTACAAAAACAGCTTAAAAGTTTATCTTTTAAAGCTTAATAACTAGGTTATAATTTTTAAAGTTTCCTGGTTTATTCGATAGTTATTACTACTCTCGAGCCGATAAAAAAATAATAGGAGACTCTGAAAGGTCTTTGTTGTGCATACCCATTTATTGGGAAGCCTGATAGATTGACGGGGTCACCGCCTTGAACTTCACGGTTCAGGGCAGTAATGAACAACGGTATTCTGGGAAACACCTCTAATGAGTAATAAATCCGAACTCAGAAAAAAGTACATTCAAATTAGAAATGATATTTCTAATGAACAACTCTTGGCGTCTGAAAAAAACTTTTTATCTAAAGTGGAAGAGAATTTAGAAATAGTTAAGCACAAAAGTATTGCCTGCTATTCTTCTATAGGTAAAGAAATGAGAACCCAAGGTCTGCTAGATTTACTTTTAGATATTGGTTCTGATGTTTATTTACCTAAAATGAACAAAAATTCTAAGGTACTAAGCTTCATTAAATATGAAGGTGCTAAGAACACAGTAGAAAATAACCTAGGAATTGCGGAACCTTTGGGAAATCAAGAAATTGAACCGGAAAATTTGAATCTGATTTTCCTGCCCTGTGTATGTTTTGATCTTGCCGGTCATCGGATAGGCATGGGGCAAGGATACTATGATCATTCTTTAGAATTTTCTTCTTCAAGACCAGAATTAATCATCATAGCTCATGAATTTCAAAAAATTAGTGATTGTTTACCTGATACACATGACGTGGCTGCAGATGCTTGCCTAACAGATAAAAAGTTATATAAATTTTAAAGTGAGTTACTTTAAGAAAGCTTTATAAGCAGAATTTTGGGTCTCATCCCAAAACCTAAAGCCTGTTTTATTTAGATATTTTATTAATTGCGGATAATTTTTTTCTTTTGATTCAAACCCTACTAATACTCTTCCATACGCAGAACCTTGGTTTCTATAATGAAAGAGTGTGATATTGAACCTATCACTTAATTTATCAAGAAAATCTACTAGAGCACCAGGTCTTTCTGGAAATTCAACTCTAAAAATAAACTCACCTCTTTCAACTACTGATGTAGGCGCTCTCCCCCCAACCATATGTTTAATATGTAATTTCGCAACCTCATTTTCAGAGAGATCCTTGGGAGAAAATCCTTTAGCTCTTAAATGTTTTAATAATTTGTTCTTGCCCTCTTTCTCATTAAACCTGCAAGCGACGAATATATTAGCCTCTTCACTTTCTTCAGCTCTGTAATTGAATTCAGAGATACTTCTCTTACCAAGAAAATTACAAAATTTTCTAAAACTTCCTTTTACCTCTGGTATTTTTACACTAAGCAATGCTTCTTTACTTTCACCTAGCTGAACTCTTTCAACAATATGTCCGAGTCGATCAAAATTTAGGTTTGCCCCTGAATTAATAGCCACAAGTTTTTTATTCTTCAAACCTCTAGATAGAGTGTATTTTTTTAAGCCTGCTAAGGCTAAAGCTCCTGCGGGTTCAGAAATTATCCTCGTTTCTTGAAAAGTATCTTGTACAGAGGCGCACATCTCATCTACAGAAACTGTAACAACATCATCTATCCATTCTTTAATGAGGGAGTAAGTCTCTTTACCTATCTGTTTGACGGCAACTCCATCAGCAAATAGGCCAACTTCCTTTAGAGACAGACGCTTGTTATTATCTAACGCTAGTTTTAGACATGCAGCATCTTCAGGCTCGACACCAATAATTCTAGTTTTTGGGCTTAATGCTTTTACATAAGTACCTAGTCCTGCTAAAAGGCCTCCTCCCCCAACCGGAACAAAAATTGCGTCTATGCCTTCTTTTACTTGCTCAATTAATTCTTTGCCTACTGTACCTTGCCCTGCAATCACATCTTTGTCATCGTAAGGATGGATAAAAGTATATCCTTCTTTCTGAGCCAAATTATTAGCATGAGCGTAAGCTTCATCAAAGTTATCGCCGTGTAATATTATTTTGCCTCCATAATTCTTTACAGAATTGACTTTGATAGGAGGAGTAGTAATTGGCATGACTATGTAAGACTGCATTCCTAAACTTTTAGCTCCAAACGCCACCCCTTGAGCATGATTACCCGCAGAGGCAGCAATTACAGGCCCTTCGATTCCTTTTTTCTTTAGTTTAGAGAGTTTGTTATAAGCTCCTCTTATTTTGAAAGAGAAAACTGGTTGCAGATCTTCTCTTTTAAGCAATACATCATTCTTAAGAGCTTTTGAAAGCTGATTTGCTTTCGTTACAGGCGTTACATGTGCAACTTCATATACACTTGAAGACTCAATTTGCTTTATATATCTCTTATTTTTAGAAGAAATCATCAATATTGCCTAAATAACAACTGTAAAAGCGAGCTATTATACTTAGTGAGTGATAATATTCATTAAATCTAAAGTAACATGAACCAAGACTTAAAAAAGGAAAATTCTGCCAAAGAAGCTTTTAATCTAATTGAACCGAAGCTCAGGAAAGACTCGGTAATTGGAATTGGTACAGGATCAACTACAAATTTTTTTATACAAGAGCTGAATGAAGCCAAAATTCAAATCAAAGGTGTGGTTTGCAGTTCTAATGCCTCAGAAGATCTAATTGATAATTCATATGATAAGTTCTCGCTTAATGAAGTTCACGCCATAGATTTTTATATAGACGGAGCAGATGAATTCAATGATAGAAAAGAGCTAATAAAAGGTGGGGGTGGAGCTCTTACAAGAGAAAAGATTCTTGCCTATTCTTCTGATCAATTTATTTGTATTGTTGACGAATCAAAGCACGTAGGACTTCTAGGTGAATTTCCTCTCCCTATAGAGGTGATTGAGTTGGCTAGAAGTGCTGTCTCTAGAGAACTAATGAAGATGGGTGGGAAGCCCATTTATAGAAATGGATTTATAACAGATAACGGTAACCAAATAATTGATATTCACAACCTCCCCATTGAAGTGCCCTATGAATTAGAAGCTAAGATCAACAATATACCTGGCGTGGTGGAGAATGGAATTTTTGCAAACAGAAAGGCAGACACTATAATCTGCGCAAAAGCAAACAGTATAGAAATAATCTAGTAATTACAATTAATTGAGTGAAAGTAAGTACTTACTTTTTATTATAGAAGTTTAGCTATATTTGAAATCAATTCTTCGCTATCTGGTTCTACGTTTGTATCAAAACTCTGAACTTTGCCCTCTTTCGATATAAGATACTTATGAAAGTTCCATCCAGGTCTTTGTCCAGAAATTTCAGTTAAAGTTTTATAGAAAGAATTTGCTTTTTTTCCTTTAACAGGGGTTGTAGCAAACATAGGAAATGTGACTCCATATTCGGTGCTGCAAAATTCTTTTACTTTAGATTCATCACTATATTCTTGATACATGAAATCTCTAGAAGGAAATCCCAAAATAACAAAATCTTCTTTGCCATATTTTGAGTATAGGTTTTGCAATGCTTCATACTGATATGTGAAACCACACCTACTGGCTACATTGACAGCTAAGATAACTTTGTTCTCGTATTCACATAAGTTTTGAGTTTTAGAAGAGTCTAATAATCTTACCTCGTGATCTAAGACTTCAGGACAAGCATATGTATAAGATCCAAAGAAAATAAAAGAAAATAAAAATAACTTTTTCATAATAAAATTTAATAAATCCAGACTTGCGCTTTTTCATCTACTAGATCAAAAAGCTCTATGACATCGTCATTATACATCCTAATACAACCATCTGAAGCAGGTTTTCCTATCAAGCCTTCTTCAGCAGTGCCATGTATATAAATAAACCTCTTCCTAGAATCAATGCCTTCTCCTTTATTTAAACCTTCCTCTAATCCATCCAGCCACATAATCCTAGAAGTAACATGATCGAAGTCAGTATCTATGGGCTCTTTAATAATATCTGCTATAGCTCCATTCCATACTCGTCCCTTTAAAATAGCATTTGCAGGTAAATTAGAACCTAATTTCTTGTATATCTCGTGCTTTCCAAGAGGTGTCTTAAAGCTATTTTCTTTACTACCTGTACCATAAGCTGAAGAAGATATGTTATAAACTTTTAGCACTGTACCTTTTTTTATATGTAATAGGGATTGAGACTCTATATCTACATACAGTAAAGTGCTTAAGCTCTCATAATTTGAGTCTACAGACTTAATATCATCTAAAATATTGTTTTTATTCATATTATCATTAATTACAATACTAGAACACGAGCTTATAAAAACCAAAAAAACAGTTATTTTAATCAAATCCTTCAAATTATTTAGCAACATTTGTTCTATTTATAATTATTTAATTCTTAAAAGTGATTTAATTGATAAAAATCCTAT
>CEVN01005005.1_pt1 | contig 11675 bp, 13 predicted proteins | sample 427041 | NCBI WGS metagenome assembly CEVN01 (sample SAMEA2623463, study PRJEB7988) | marine metagenome | biome: marine biome (ENVO:00000447); feature: surface water layer (ENVO:00002042); material: "saline water (ENVO:00002010), including plankton (ENVO:xxxxxxxx)" | depth 5 m
GGGCCTTTGTTGTTGGCGTGGGTGAATGAGCAACTGGGTACAGAGGACTCCTTTCGTTTTTCTTCGGGTGGTTGGGGACATTCCAAGATTCGTCTGATCGATGTCAGTGAGCGACTCTGAGTGCGCCGATTGTTTACAGAGAGATATGGTTTGAGCCGCTTGACTTTCCAGGGATTTTGGCCGCTTCGCTTCCGCTGACAAGGATTGGCAATCCTGCCAATCCTTGTTTTTTCTTTTCTAAGATTTTTTTTACTTTTCAAATCGACTTCTGCCTCTAAAAAATTCCGAAGGCTGTTCAAGTCTTGTTGTCATTTTGAGGGTCAAGCATGGGCATCCGGTTGTTGCACCTGCATTTGCATGGTCTCTTCCGTTCCCGTGATCTTGAGTTAGGCCGCGACGCGGATACAGGGGGTCAGACCTTGTATGTGCTTGATCTGGTCAGAAGCCTTGCGATGCGTCCCGAGGTTGATCAAGTCGATGTGGTGACGCGTTTGATCCACGATCGTCGCGTGTCTGAGGACTACGCCTCACCTCAGGAGACCATTGCAACAGGAGCACGCATTCTTCGTTTTCCGTTTGGTCCCAAGCGGTATTTGAGGAAGGAATCGCTCTGGCCTTATCTGGAGGAACTTGCTGATCAGCTTGTTGATCATCTGCGTCAACCTGGTCAGGCCGTGGATTGGATTCATGCTCATTACGCCGATGCTGGTTTCGTGGGGGCTTTAGTCAGTCAGCGTTTGGGTCTTCCTTTGGTATTTACCGGACATTCGCTCGGTCGCGAAAAGATGCGTCGGTTGATTGCGGCCGGCGGAGATCGTCAGCAGATTGATCATTCTTATTCAATTAGCCGACGCATTGAGGCAGAAGAACGCGTTTTATCGAAGGCAGATCTTGTGATAACCAGTACTCGTCAGGAAGCTGAAAATCAATATGCCCGCTATCGCCATTTTCGTTTGGAGCGAGCTGAGGTCGTGCCTCCCGGTGTCGATTCGACACGATTCCATCCCAACGGTTGCGTTCAGCAGCAAAACGCTTTGGACAGCATGTTGCAGCCGTTTTTGAGGGAGCCGGAGAGGCCACCTCTGCTGGCTATTTCTCGAGCTGTGCGGCGCAAGAACATCCCTGCTTTGGTCGAAGCGTTTGGTCGGTCAAGGGTGCTCCGCCAGCGTCACAATCTTGTACTCGTGATGGGTTGTCGTGAGGATCCTCGGCAATTGGAGAAACAACAACGCGATGTTTTTCAGCAGGTGTTCGATTTGGTCGATCGCTACAACTTGTACGGCTTCGTTGCCTACCCGAAACAGCATCGGCGTGAACAGATTCCCGCTCTTTATCGCTGGGCAGCTCAGCGGCGTGGTCTTTTTGTGAACCCAGCTTTGACCGAGCCTTTTGGACTGACTTTGTTGGAAGCTGCCGCTTGCGGACTGCCCATGGTTTCAACAGATGATGGTGGACCAAGAGATATTCAGGCCCGTTGTGAGAACGGTTTGTTGGCTGATGTCACCGATCCAGGAGCTTTGCAGGAGGCGTTGGAACGTGCTGGATCTGATCGGCAGCAATGGCAGCGTTGGAGAGACAACGGTGTTGAAGCGATTAGTCGTCATTTCAGTTGGGATGCGCATGTGTGTCGTTATCTCGCGTTGATGCAGCAACGGATATCGCCCAAGGAACCCATTTCGTCTTTGACACACGATTGGGTCGGCAGATGTCCGACGCGGTTGTTGTTGCTTGATTTGGATAACAGTCTTGAATTGCCGGAAGGGCCTGCCTTAGCGGATCTGCGTGGACGACTGCAAAGAGATGGTTATGGAGAGCGTTTGGGTCTTGGCATCTTGACGGGTCGTTCGTTGTCCATGGCTCGACAGCGATATCAGGAACTGCATCTTCCAGAACCTCAGGTTTGGATCAGCCGTGCTGGTAGCGAGATTCATTACGGGGTTGATGAACGGCCCGATCGGCTTTGGCAGCAACGCATTCAAAGCGGTTGGAATCGTCAGGCCGTGATGGACGCCTTGGATGACTTACGCGATCACATCACCTTGCAAGAGTTTGAACATCAGGGCCCTTGCAAGGTGAGTTATCTGTTGCAGGAAACGGATGCAGAGATCTTGACGCTTGTCCGCCAGCGCCTTCGTCGCGAACGCCTCAAGGCCGAGCCTAGGTTGCGTTGCCATTGGTTTTTAGATGTTCTCCCACAGGGTGCGTCTCGGAGTGAAGCGATTCGTTTTCTCGCCTTACGTTGGAATCTGAAGCTTGAGCAGGTTTTGGTGGTTGCTAGTCAGCAAGGGGATGGCGAATTGATGCGCGGCTTGCCTGCGACTGTGGTGCCGGCAGATCATGACCCTTGTTTGGAACGCTTGAAGCAGCAACAGCGGGTATTTTTCTCAGCTCGACCCAGTGTTGGTGGCGTTTTGGATGGATTGAGTCACTACCGCTTTTCAGTTTCAGTTGGACGTTGATTGAGATCGACGTGAGTCAGTCTTAATCTTGTTCTTGTATGTTGCTGCGGGCGTATCCGATTAACCATACGGCGATGAATGCAAGGGACGATACTCCAAAATAGATCAGAACCCATTTGAGAAGATTATCTGGATCGTTTGCAGCTTCAGATAGCCTTTTTTCGAGCCAGGAGAGCATTTGAGACCTCATCTGTATCTAGTTCTCAGCAGTTTACAAACCAGAACAAATCCCCCCAATTCTTGCTGTACTTGCTGTGATTATATTATAATTTCTTTATGTTTAGATAGGACAGTTTGCTGTTGTAGAGGTTATTTTTATTTTTTAGGCCTTTAATCATGCGCTTAAGTCTTAAAAAATTCCTTGATTTTAATGAAGGATTGAAGGTTCGCTTGCCTCGGGGAGTTCAGCTTCCAAAGGTTCAACATAAGATGATTTTTAAACTTGAACCTAGGGGTGAGAATAATAATAGTGGCTCGATTATCAAAAATGAAACGTCTGAAGATCTCAATATGGGAGAACGAGTACCTGAAGTACCACTGCATTTTGAAGCATCAACATCAAAGTCAGAAGGTCAGTCTAAGTCAAAAAATGTATTGAGCATAGAAGAAGAGGATCTTCGCTTTTTGAAAGAAGCTCTTGATCTTGATGGGGATTCTTTTGTGACACGTAAAGAATTGAAAGGAGTGAAAGTATCTCTGGTTTCGGATGATCAGCTAATCGATAATCATTCTAGAGATGCAGATGTTAAAAAAATGATGCCTTCAGAAAATGTATTTTTTCAATATGATCCTAAAAAATTACCTGGTCGAAATTGGCCCCGATCGGGAGAATTAAAATTTAACGAAGATATTGTTAAAGTCGGGACTGATGATGATGGAAATGTAATTTCATTTGTTTGTCCACAAAAAAAGCAGATTGTAAAAAATAAGTTTGCTCGTGGAACCCTTGAATCTGAAGTAGAAGTTGGTGAGGTGGGTGGGAAAATTGATCTTAAAACTGGCGAAGGCGTTATTTACGGTGATCAACTTGCTTGGAAGTTTTGGGGGGATGTTGTAGTTGGTGGGATTCCATTGTCAATCTCTAAGGACGAAGCTGCCTTTATTCCGATTCGCAGTGATAACGGTTCAGGTGGTCTACTTGCACTTCATAGTGTAGAAAAAAATGCCAGAGGCGGAGGTAATATTAACAACGTATTTAGTTCTTATGAAGTCACTGGGTTACAGGGAAATCCTAAAGGCATTCAAAAAGGTCTGCTTCAAGAGATTTTAATTGATGCCATTAATCTTCAGCTGATGGGATTTGCAAATGATGGTACCGCTCTTCAGTGGAACATTAACCTTAAAGAGCCTGAGTCTGTGATTGGTAAAGACTATCAATCGATGGCTCATGGATTGGAGATGGGATTAGATCATCATCATTGAACTCAAGCGCTCGCGTTTGATTCGTGCTCATCTGGAATTAATGTGAGTTGGCGTACTGGGGATTCTTCACTCACGAATCCCCATGCTTCAAAGATGTTTTGATTGGTGTGAGCAATACGTTGTTCGGATCCCACTCGTTTCATTTCAAATCCTTCTTCAGCCATTCGCCTCATCAGACGAGCAGATTCTTCAAATCGAGCAGCCATGGATTCAAGACTTGAACAATCAGCGGTCAAACCTTTTTCTCGCCATGTGAAATAAGCCATTTTTAATAGTTTTACTCCATTCATTCAGAAACATTGTAATCATAGATATTGATTGGAATGGATTTTGCAACGTCTTTTTTGATGTAGCCGGTACTTCAACTCAAAGGAGTGAGAAGAAGACCCAAGAGCACAAAAGCGAAAGTAGCTAGCCAAAAGCATGGCACCACGGTGCGTTCACTTGCACCACCGAGTTCAAAATGATGGTGCAGCGGAGCCATTCGCAACACGCGCCGACCGACGCCATCGGGTCCTTTGGTTGCTTTGAAGACCCACACCTGGAGGATCACCGACAAGGACTCAGCCAGAAACACCCCTCCCATCACGAAGAGGGCCCAGAGGCTATTGGAGAGAAGTGCCACACCTGTGAGTGCTGCTCCCATGGCTAGCGAGCCCGTATCCCCCATAAACACCCGCGCAGGATGTCGGTTGTGGACTAAAAAGCCCAGCCAGCTTCCAGCCATAGCCATGCAAAACCCAGCCAGGGCGGGATCACCGTTGTTGCCGCGCAGCATCAGTTGTAAAGCGAGGCCGGTGAACACCAAAGCACCACAACCACTGGCTAATCCATCCAGGCCATCCGTGAGATTGGTGGCATTGCTCTCAGCCAGGAAGACAAACAACCCAAGCGGCCAGATCAGTAGGCCCAGCGGCAGGTTGATGCCAAATGGCAGTTGAATATCACTCTCAATCCAACCCTGCCAGCCAGCGATGGCGAGAAAGATCAATGCAGCCAAGGCTTGGAGCAGCAGTTTGCCCCGCGGTGTTAGGCCTGTATTGGTTTTTTTCGTGAGACTGCGCCAGTCGTCAAATCCGCCAATCACCATATAAATCAGGGTGACTGCTGCCAAGGCCAGCAGCTGTTGAGCCGCAGTGCCACTGGTGCTGACCAGGCTGCCCACGATGATTCCGACAGGGACCACCAAAAGGCCACCCATGGTAGGAGTTCCCTCTTTGCTTCTATGGGCCTGGGGCCCTTCTTGGCGGATCACTTGCCCCATTTTGAGAGCTCGTAGTCGTGGAATGCCAACGGCTGCCACGGCAGACGAGATCAGACAAGAGAGCAACAGAGGCAAGCTCAGTTGTGAATTAGCAATCCACTTATCGGAAGCAAAACTGCTCCCGACAACCACAATCAGCAATAAAAACGCAGTGAGGGTTCCATTTCCCCACCAGGCTCCTGATCTGGCGTTCGATCGTTCACTGGTGGCGTCGGTCAAGTTGAACAGGCCGGGCGCTGGGACCTTAAGCGAGTTGCAGGATCTCCATCACCAGAAGGGCTTGATGAGCGTCTTCAGTCTTCCCATTCCTCTTCGTTTTGTTCGTCTGCGTTGTTGTAATCCTCCTTTTCGCCCATCAATGCCGATAGCTCTTCCTCTTCCACCGTGCTGACCTCGGGCGATCCGGATTCTTCGTCAGCGACAAGACGACCACTGGCTTCTAACCAGGTGAGCAGATCTGGTTCTTCACGCAATGGCAGCACTGGAGCTGGATCATTGCGCCCGTAGCGGGTTAGGGATGGATTGACGCTGTCCAGTGCGTTCAAATCAACCAGAGCACTCATGCGGCAGAGGACGCGAGCCAATCAATCACAATAGACCATCATCCGTTGTCTTTGATTGATGAGCAAGCTTGCCTTGATGGCTTGGGTCTGGGGCATTGCTCTCATGCTCAGCTGTGCTCTTCATTTCTTGGGGCAGATTCGGCCGCAGCCCTTGCAGGCACCATGGATGGTTGTGTTGCTCATCGTGTTTGCACCACCGGTTTTGCTTGGTGGATGGCTGATGTTGAACCCATCCATTGAATCAAGGGACGGCGGAACGAGAGAATCGGTGGATTGAGAACAGGAGACCCTTTGATGGGCCGCGCGAACAAGGTGGTGCTCGCTTATTCCGGCGGGGTCGATACCAGTGTCTGCATTCCTTATTTGAAGCAGGAGTGGGGTGTTCAGGAGGTGATCACTTTTGCTGCGGATCTCGGTCAGGGCGATGAATTGGAACCGATCCGACAGAAGGCTTTGGACGCTGGAGCAAGTCAGTCGATTGTTGGAGATTTGATTCAACCCTTCATTGAGGAGTTTGCTTTTCCGGCGATCCGCGCGAATGCTCTTTATGAGGGTCGTTATCCGTTATCCACAGCATTGGCTCGCCCGTTGATCGCCCGTCGTCTGGTGGACGTCGCTCGGGATATGGGTGCTGATGCCGTGGCTCACGGATGCACTGGCAAAGGTAATGACCAAGTGCGCTTTGATGTGGCGATTGCTGCGCTGGCTCCTGATTTGAAGGTGCTCACCCCGGCACGGGAATGGGGCATGAGTCGAGAGGAGACGATCGCCTATGGCGAAGGCTGTGGCATTCCAGCGCCTGTCAGTAAGAAATCGCCGTATTCGATTGATCTGAATTTGTTAGGTCGCAGTATCGAAGCTGGTCCCCTGGAAGATCCGATGGTGGCGCCACCTGAAGAGGTGTTCGCCATGACCGCGTCCTTGGATCAGGCACCGGATGAACCAGAGGAGATTGAGATCCAATTTGAGGCTGGTAACCCTGTCGCGATCAATGGCAATCGGCTTGAGCCTGTGGAGATGATTCGTGAGGCGAATCGTCTAGCCGGCAAGCATGGCATCGGTCGTCTCGACATGATTGAGAACCGCGTGGTTGGCATTAAATCCCGGGAGATTTACGAAACGCCTGGTCTGCTTTTGTTGATTCAGGCCCATCAAGAGCTGGAGAGTCTCACCTTGGCTGCCGACGTGTTGCGCAGCAAACGGCCGCTTGAGATGCAGTGGGCGGATCTTGTCTATCAAGGTCTGTGGTTTGGCCCACTCAAGGATGCGCTTGATGGATTCATGGATCGGACCCAGCAGCACGTCAATGGAGTGGTTCGGATTCGTTTGCAGAAAGGCAATGCCACGGTGATTGGCCGCAGTTCAAAAGAGAGCAGTCTTTACGTTCCTGAAATGGCCTCCTATGGCAGTGAAGATCAATTTGATCACCGTGCTGCTGAAGGCTTTATTTATGTCTGGGGATTGCCGATTCGGCTCTGGGCAGCAACGCGCCGAATCTCAGGCTGACCGTTGATGGCGACGAAGTAGAGCAGCAATCCGGGGGATTGGAAAACGCACAACGTTGTCTGAACTGTCGCTCATTAGGGCCGGTTTGCCGGCCTGTTGGTTTGATGACTGTTCTGCCAAAAGTTTGTAACGCTCGAGAAGAGGTTCGAGACGTTGTTGGAATTTGCGTTCAAACAGATCCGGTAATTCTGCGAGCAGTGCCTCATAGGACCTGATCTGGGCTTCTAACTCGCCAATGCGCTGTTGCAAGGCACGACAGTCGTCCTCGTTCGAGCTCGACGACTGACCGGTCCATTGCGGTTTTGGTGCTTGTGGTTGCGAGTCGAATCGATCCATGGACAGACGCTATCGTCCGCCCATGGCCTGCACAACCGCGATTTAGTCCGTGGTTTGTTCTGTTTGAGAGGTGGAAGCAGCAGCCTCTTGGGGTTGTGCAGAAATTTCGCTGCCTGGAATCACGCGAGGGGCCGGAAGAGGGCCTTCCTGTTTCACGGTGAGATAGCGGATGACGTCCTCACTGAGGCGCATCGCCTTCTCAAGCACCTCCACGTGTTGTCCATCACCGTTGTGGCTGAGTTGGACGTAGATGCCTTCTTTGTGCTTATTGATTGGGTAAGCCAGTCGTCGCTTACCGCGCATCTGGTTGTCGAGCACTTCAGCACCGGTCTCAACAAGCATGTCTCGGTACTTGGTGAGATGGCTTTCGACCTCCTCCTCCGGAATATCCGGACGAAGGATGTACATGGTTTCGTAATAGGGATCGAGCGTCATGGGCTGCGCCGCCGGGGGACTTCAGGCTCACAAGGTGAGCGACGGATCCAACACCTTATCCCCTTGAGTGGAGCTACTCGCTCAGTAGAGCTGCATGCGAACCGCTTGACTGATGCCTGGCAGATCTGGTTCCCGGCCCCTCAGGCATTCGACGAGAGCGAAGACAACAATCGCCAAAGTGGCGATGACAACTGTGCTGGAGAGAGTGCGCACAATCAACATCTCACCCCCTAGCGGTTGGAGAAGGATTGAGAAGGCGAAGCTCAATACGATCAGGACGATGTCTGTCAGCAGAGCTTGCAACGTGTTGAACCGTAAAAAGTAAGGAACATTTGGATTTCTGACGACAGCCAAAAACAACACGAAGAACAGCAGTAAACCGCCAAGGCCAAAGGGCACGCTGTTTCTCAGAAGGGCCAAAGGTAGATCAGGCAGGGTGAACCACCTCATCCACGGGTAATCCCTAAAAAGAGGTCCTGCGAATTGAATCGCGTCACCCCAGGGCAGTAGGTAAGCAAGCGGTGCTACAAATCGCTGCCAGAGGGGGATCTCCACGACATCTCAATCATTTAACTGACGCTAAGGCTTCAGTGCCGTTTCAGCTGCGGAGCGCATCGCATCCACCGGCACATCGTTTCGTTCACTCCAAAGCCTTAGAGATGCCGCTCCTTGTTGAACCAGCATTTCTAAACCGTCGATGCATCGATAACCGTGATCCTGTCCCCAACGCAGCCAGGCGGTGGGCCGCGGGGTGTAAACCAAGTCGTAGAGAACAGCTTTGGGATTTAAATCGGTCCAGATCTCTTGGCCGAGAGGGATCGCATCGGTATCGCCGTGTTGAGCCATGCCCACCGGTGTTGTGTTGATCAAAACATCAGCGTTCTGCACCACCATCGTCAGTTCCGCATTCGAATTGAGGCAAGGGGTGAGTGGTGAGTCCTCTTGTTGGAGGGTCTCAATAAATCCCTTGAGTGCTTCCGCTCGACGACCAATCACGGTAATCGCGGTCAATCCCAGGCTTTGTAGGCCTGCAACAACGGCTCGGGCCGAGCCACCGCAGCCGATCACGACAGCTTGTTTGCCTTTCCACTGCTCGCGCTGGCCCAGTGGTGCCAGAAAACCCTCAACATCTGTGTTTGTGCCTAACCAGCCACCAGCGGACTGTGGGATCAGTGTGTTCACGGCTCCCAGTCGTTGCGCTAAAGGGGTTAATTCGGAACACAAGGCCGCCACATGTTGTTTGTGGGGAATGGTCACGTTGAGGCCGCGGCATCCGATCGCTCGAAGACCTTGAAGCACGACTGGGAGATCCCTGCTGACGCAAGGCAGAGGAAGGTAGCTCCAGTCGCACTCCATTGCTGCCAGTGCAGCGTTGTGCATGACTGGAGACAGAGAGTGCCGGACTGGATCGCCCAACAGGCCCACAAGAGCAGTTCTGCCGTTGATCATCGCTACGTCTGATCGCCCATCCAGCCTGTCTGTTCGGGAACCACGCCTCGCCTCTCCACCAGTCCTCTGAAGAAGATAACGACGTTCAGAACCGCATTAACAGGAGGTGGGTACAGATGGGCAAGGTTGTCGGCATTGACCTTGGCACCACGAACAGCTGCGTTTCCGTGATGGAGGGCGGAAAGCCCACCGTCATCGCTAACGCCGAGGGTTTCCGCACGACGCCCTCTGTGGTCGCTTATACAAAGAATCAGGATCAACTCGTCGGTCAAATCGCCAAGCGTCAGGCGGTGATGAATCCGGACAACACGTTTTACTCGGTCAAGCGTTTCATTGGCCGTCGTGTTGATGAGGTGAACGAAGAGTCGAAGGAAGTGAGTTACGGCGTTGAGAAGGCGGGTTCCAACGTCAAGGTGAAGTGTCCGGTTCTCGATAAACAATTTGCTCCTGAGGAAGTTTCTGCTCAGGTTTTGCGCAAGCTGGCTGAGGACGCTGGCAAGTATTTAGGCGAGACGGTGACCCAGGCGGTGATCACCGTCCCTGCTTATTTCAACGACTCTCAACGGCAAGCCACCAAGGATGCTGGCAAGATTGCTGGCCTTGAAGTGTTGCGCATCATCAATGAGCCCACGGCCGCTGCGTTGGCCTATGGACTCGATAAAAAGAGCAACGAGCGCATCCTTGTTTTTGATTTAGGTGGTGGCACTTTCGACGTTTCCGTTCTGGAAGTTGGCGATGGTGTGTTTGAAGTGCTCTCCACATCTGGTGACACACACCTTGGTGGTGATGATTTCGACAAAGTCATTGTTGATCACCTGGCCGAGACCTTTAAATCCAATGAGGGGATTGACCTTCGTCAGGACAAACAGGCTCTACAGCGTCTCACCGAAGCGGCAGAGAAGGCCAAAATCGAACTTTCAAGCGCCACTCAGAGTGAAATCAATCTGCCGTTTATTACGGCCACTCCCGAGGGCCCTAAGCATCTCGATCTCACCCTGACTCGTGCCAAGTTTGAGGAGTTGGCTTCCAAACTGATCGATCGTTGCAGGATCCCTGTTGAGCAGGCACTTAAAGACGCCAAGCTTTCGTCAGGCGAGCTTGATGAAATTGTGATGGTGGGTGGTTCCACACGTATTCCCGCTGTGTTGGAGCTTGTCAAAAGAACCACCAGCAAAGATCCGAATCAAACGGTTAATCCAGATGAAGTTGTCGCTGTAGGTGCGGCGATTCAGGGCGGTGTCCTGGCTGGTGAAGTTAAGGACATCCTGCTTTTGGATGTCACACCACTCTCGTTGGGCGTCGAAACCCTGGGTGGTGTGATGACCAAAATGATCTCTCGCAACACCACGGTTCCGACGAAGAAGTCTGAGACTTATTCCACGGCTGTGGATGGTCAAACCAATGTGGAGATTCACGTGCTCCAGGGTGAGCGCGAAATGGCATCAGATAACAAGTCACTGGGAACCTTCCGTCTGGATGGCATTCCTCCTGCTCCTCGTGGCGTGCCTCAGATCGAGGTGACCTTTGATATTGATGCCAACGGCATCTTGAGCGTGACTGCGAAGGATAAGGGCAGTGGTAAAGAGCAGTCCATTTCCATCACCGGCGCCTCCACCCTCTCTGATGATGAAGTGGACAAGATGGTGAAAGATGCTGAAGCCAATGCCACCGCTGACAAGGACAAGCGCGAAAAGATCGACCTGAAAAATCAGGCCGAAACCCTCGTGTATCAGGCCGAGAAACAACTCAGCGATCTGGGCGACAAGGTTGATGCGGATGCCAAGGCAAAAGTTGAGGACAAGCGTGTTCAGCTCAAAGAAGCGACTGAGAAGGAGGATTACGACACGATGAAGAGTCTTCTCGAGGAATTACAGCAAGAGCTTTACACCTTGGGTGCGTCTGTTTACCAGCAGGCTGGTGCTGAAGCTGGTGCTGCTCCTGGATCTGATCCTGCAGCTGGCGGTAGTAATGGTTCTGCACCTGGTGCAGGAACAGATGCTGCTGATGATGTTATCGATGCTGAATTTACCGAAACCAAATAAGGTGAGTTGAGTTGGTTCTTTAACCTCGTTTTGGCTTGTCTTTGCCCTGTCCAATCGGATGGGGCATTTTTTTGCAGACGATTGTTGCTAGGACGTTATTATTGAGAGCTTTATATTTTACTGGATATCGTTTAAAAATATACGCATTGATTATCGCTTGATAGATTTGACATTATAGCTTACCTGTGAACATTTGAAC
>CEVN01062547.1_pt1 | contig 11672 bp, 10 predicted proteins | sample 427041 | NCBI WGS metagenome assembly CEVN01 (sample SAMEA2623463, study PRJEB7988) | marine metagenome | biome: marine biome (ENVO:00000447); feature: surface water layer (ENVO:00002042); material: "saline water (ENVO:00002010), including plankton (ENVO:xxxxxxxx)" | depth 5 m
GGATTTTCGATTAGCAGCGGGTCGTAAGACCCGCTGCTTTATTTTTTACTACCCTATACCATTTAGCTTTATGCCTAGTAGGCTTGGGCAGCTATGAGTTCATCAGGAAAAGATAAACAAAAATCATCTACAAGCAGAGGAAGGTCTTTTAAAGGTGCAAAGAGTTATGGCAGAAAAAGCGGCGGAGCTCCGCGAAAATACTCGAAGGGCAAAAACACTTCGTCAAAGACTGGTTCGATTGACCCAATACCAGGGAATCAGAATTGGGGGGGACTAGCTAGAAAAGGAGTCCTCAGAGTTCATCATGACGATATAAAAACAGTAGAAGAGCAAGCTAATCAATCTGACGCTACAGAAGAACTCTTTGAAGACCCTGAAGTGTTACGTTTACGCGAAGAGCGGGCCCAAAAGAGAGAACAACGAGACGCCCGAAAACGGGAACTGCAAGCAGAAGCTAAAGCCGCACTGGACCGAGCTAATTCTAAGACTGTTCGAAAAAGTGAAGACGCGAAGCGACCCAGTAAAATCAAACAATATAAGCGCAAGCCGCTTTCAAACAAACGCAACAGTAACCAAGACGTAAGCGCCAAATTACGAAAGATTCTCGGTTCAGCAGATAGTCAGAAAGCTTATAAAAGATTGAGAGAAGCAGACGCTTTTTTTCAACAAGATCAATTCCCAGAAGCAAAGAGAAAGCTTGCACCTCTAATAAAAAAAGCTGGGAAAGTTTCAGAGATACAGGAGTTATATGGCCTGATATGTTACCGCCTCAATGACTATGCAAATGCCGCTTTCGCATTAGAACAATTCCGTTCCTTGGCACAATCAACAGAACGTCACCCTATTTTAATGGATTGCTATCGAAGTGAGAGTCGTTGGGAGGACGTTAAATACCTCTGGGGTGAGTTAGCCGATGTTTCACCTGACGCTGCGACAGTTGCAGAAGGAAAAATTGTTTACGCTAATAGTTTTGCCGATCAAGGAAATTATCCCAAAGCCATAAATATTTTAGAGAAGGGTTGGCGCGCTCCCCAGCGCCCTCAAGAACATCATTTGCGAAAAGCATACGCTTTAGCAGATCTCTACGACCGAGCTGGCATGCCAGTCAAAGCACGTGAGTTATTTGCTTGGATAAACGCAAGTTCTATAAATTACCTTGATGCTTCAGATAGGTATGAAGAGTTGACTTAGCTACTAGGTATTGGAAGCGTCAAAAATACTTTGAATTGAACTATCCAATAAACTATCAAAATCACTTTGTGATTGTTGCGCACTTAAACCTTCAGTTAGGGCCCTAGAAAAGCTAGCAACGACGCCGGAATTACGCGACATACGAGCATTTGCTTCTTCGCGAGAATACCCTCCAGAGAGGGCAACAACACGCAGGATCTTCTCGCTCTCGACAAGCCCACTATAAAAGTTGTCTTCCTCAGGCAAAGTCAGTTTTAACATCACTGCATCTCCCCCTGAAAGGAGTTCCAGGTTTCGCATAATAGCATCACGCATAAGTCCTTCACAGGCTGATTTTTCGGGGCTGTGAATATCTACTTCTGGCTCTATTATTGGCATCAGCCCTGCTTGGAGAATCTGATTTCCAATTTCGAACTGTTGATCCACCACGGCGTTAATTCCATCCTCGTCGGCTGATTTAATAACCGAGCGCATTTTCGTACCGAAGATATTATTTTCTGAGGCTTTATCAAGAAGACCATCTAAGCCATCTATCGGTTTCATGACTTGGACACCATGTTGTTCATCTGCGAGACCTTTATCAACCTTCAAGAATGGAACCACCCCTTTAATACTCCAGAGATAATCAGATGAACTCATTCCATCAATAGAGCGATCCATTGTATTCTCAAATAAGATAGCACCAAGGATCCTAGATCCAGAGAAACTTTGACTAGTGACTATCCTGGTCCGCATTTCGTGAATGCGGTCAAACATTTCATCGTCGCCATTATATTGAGACTCTTCAATTCCATATGCTTTAAGTGCTTTCGGAGTGCTACCACCGCTCTGATCAAGGGCCGCAATAAAACCAGATCCAGTTCTAATCTTTTCTAATTGTTCGGAATTCATTTACAGGTCCATTCTTTGGTCATAATGTGCTTAGACTAGACCATAGAGAATAAGTCTGCATAGCAAGTGGACTGATGAGAAATAAGTCACACACATATCTTTAGAAGGGTCAGTGCCAATAGGTTAATATACGACTATCGTCAACATGTTGGATTAAGTAGGGATCAAGGGGGATTCCGTGGCGGATACCATTTCACAGCCTGAAATTAGAGAAGTTAACAGAATCATCGTTCGTTTTGCCGGTGACTCTGGAGATGGCATGCAACTCACTGGGGAGCGCTTCACAAGTGCAAGCGCACTTTTCGGAAATGATCTTGCTACCCTTCCCGAGTTCCCTGCAGAGATCAGAGCTCCACAAGGAACGCTCGCAGGAGTTTCGGCATTTCAAGTTCAGGTATCCGACCATGACATTACAACGCCAGGTGATGCACCCAACGTTCTTATAGCAATGAATCCTGCCGCTCTAAAGAAAGAGCTCTCAAAGCTCGAGGATGCGGGAACAATAATTGTAAACCTTGACACTTTTGAGGAAAGAAACCTTAAAAAAGCGGGATATGAAGAGAACCCACTCGAAACAGGTGAACTATCGGAGTACACGTTATTCCAAGTTCCTATGACTTCGTTAACCAAAGAAGTTTGTAAAGAAATTGAGGGTATTAAGCCACGTGATGCGGAGAGATCAAAGAATTTCTTTGCCCTAGGACTAGTATCATGGCTTTACCAACGGCCACTTGAACCAACACTTGACTGGATAGAAAAGAAATTCGGCAAATCACCTCAAGTTGTCGCCGCTAATAACGCAGCCTTCAAGGCAGGTCATGCCTATGGGGAAACGACAGAGGCATTTGACTATGCATACGAAGTAAAGCCGGCTGCACTAGAACCAGGTGAATACACCAATATAAACGGTAACACAGCCTTATCTTGGGGCCTTGTCGCTGCCGGTAAGTTATCTGACCGTCCAGTTTTTCTTGGTTCATACCCAATCACTCCAGCATCCGATATCCTCCACGAATTAGCCAAGCATAAAAACTTCGGTATTCAGACATTCCAAGCCGAGGACGAAATAGCGGCTGTTGCTTCCTCAATTGGAGCTTCATTCGCAGGTGACCTTGCTTTGACTACTACTAGTGGGCCAGGTATCGCCTTAAAAGGGGAAGCTATCGGTTTAGCTTTCAATCTGGAATTACCACTAGTAATTATAGATATCCAACGTGGGGGTCCCTCCACTGGATTGCCCACGAAAACTGAAGCGTCAGACCTCCTGATGGCTATGTACGGACGTCACGGGGAATCTCCAATACCGGTGATTGCACCTTACAGTCCTGGACATTGCTTTCATGTCGCTATTGAAGCTTGTCGCATCGCATTAAAGTACCGCACTCCGGTCATGCTTCTCTCCGATGGCTATTTGGCAAATGGTTCCGAACCATGGAAATTGCCAGATGTAGATTCATTGCCGGACATCTCAACGACCTTCACTACGGAACCAAACCATGTAGATGAGGATGGGAACTCCCATTTCTGGCCCTATAAACGTGATCCAGAGACTTTGGCTCGCGCGTGGGCTATCCCGGGGACGCCCGAGCTCATGCATAGGATCGGTGGCATAGAGAAAGAAGACGGGACTGGAAATATCTCGTATGACCCATCCAACCACCAAAAAATGACTGATATTCGACAGACTAAGGTTGATAATATAGCCAACGATATGCCTCTCACTTGGGTAGAGGGGGACCTGGACGCTGATGTTCTGATGATTGGTTGGGGATCTACATGGGGTTCAATAGCAAGCGCTGTGAAGCAAGCCCGAAGTGAAGGTCACAAAGTAGCACACGCTCATCTTATTCATATCAATCCATTCCCAAAGGATCTTGGGGAAGTTCTGTCACGCTATAAAACAGTAATTTGTCCCGAAATGAATATGGGGCAATTATCTAAACTCTTACGCGCTGAATTCCTTGTGGATGTTCAATCTCTAAATAAAGTTCAAGGACAACCCTTTACAACAACTGAGTTGCACGAAACAATTCTTGTAGCTCTCGGAAAGAAATAAGAGACAATATGACTGATACTGCTTCTGCTTCAGCCCCAGCAACTACTAAAGCTGACTGGACAAGTGATCAAGAGCCACGTTGGTGCCCGGGTTGTGGTGACTACTCTGTACTAACTGCAATGCAGCTTATGTTGCCTGAGTTAGATGGACGTCCTGAAGACACTGTTTTTATCTCGGGAATAGGTTGTGCTGCAAGGTTCCCTTACTACATGAATACGTATGGAATGCATTCAATACATGGAAGAGCACCAGCAGTTGCTACAGGCCTTGCTATTTCTCGTCCAGAACTTGATGTATGGGTCATCGGTGGGGACGGAGACATGTTGTCAATTGGAGGTAACCATCTCATACATGCAATGAGAAGGAATATTGATTTCACAATTCTTCTGTTTAATAATCAAATATATGGTCTAACAAAAGGCCAATATTCTCCTACGAGCGAAGTTGGCAAGGTCACAAAATCAACTCCAATGGGTTCGATAGATCAACCTTTCAATGCCGTAAGTATAGCCCTGGGCGCCGAGGCCACATTTGTGGCTAGAACGCACGACATGGATCGCAAGCACATGCAAGAAACCTTTAAGCGTGCGCATGCCCACAGGGGCTCTTCATTGGTGGAGATTTATCAAAATTGCAACGTTTTTAATGATGGTGCATTTGGTGCGATTACCAAAAAAGATAAAAGGGATTCAATGCTTATTCAACTTACTCATGGGGAACCAATTCGTTTTGGTTCTGAAAAAGAGTTTGGTGTTATCTCGGATCATTCAGGTAATGCTCAAGTTGTCAAGGTTGCAGACGTTGGCGAAAAAGCTCTTATCGTCCATGATGAAGGTTCAGAAAATCCAAGCATTGCATTTGCCCTTTCTCGGTTATCCAGTGGGCCTTATGAGCCCACACCTATGGGAGTATTTCGCGAAGTTAAGCGACCTGAATATTCTAAAAATGTTAATCAGCAAATCAAGGTTGCTAAAGAACAGAACGGAGATGGTGACTTGCATGAACTTCTTCGGTCTCAACCTACTTGGGTAGTTGATTAAGGTATTCTTTACCTATCGCACGAACAAATTTAAACGACGAACTCCTTCGTAGAGAACTAGTTACTGAGCCGGAAGAGGTTGCTGCTCTTGTGTCTGAGCATCGGGTTAAGGTAAATGGAAGTTTTGCTCTTAACGCTAATCAACTGGTTAAAAAATCGGACAGTATTATTATTGAACCGTTACCCAAGGAGTTTGTGAGTCGTGGGGGAGAGAAACTATCTCATGCAATACAGTCTTTTAATCTTGCTGTAGAAGGAGCGAACTGTATTGATATTGGCTCTTCCACTGGTGGTTTCACGGATTGCCTATTGCAACGAGGAGCGGGGAGAGTCACCTGTGTCGATGTCGGGTATGGGCTCCTTCATGAGAAGATCACTTCTGATAGACGGGTTACCGTCCTTGAGCGAACAAATATTAAAAATATCTCCGGAGAGTCGCTTGCACAAACATTTGACATCGTTGTAGTTGACTTAAGTTTTATTTCCCTGAAAACAGTGATGAAAAATATTTTGAGCTTGGCAAATCCTGGAGCTTCAATAGTGATGCTTATCAAGCCTCAATTTGAAGCAACAAAATTAGAAGCTAGTAAATCTAAAGGTGTGATAGTTGATCGCGATATTTGGATTCGGACAATAAATAAAGTGTTGGCGTCGGCATCGAAACATGGAGGTAACGCTCAAGGTATTGTTGTGTCTCCCGTGCCTGGGAAGGCTGGCAATAAAGAGTTCCTTCTGTCAATCTCAAAGCAATTTCCAGCACAAGAGATCCATTTGTCCGAATTAGTGTAAATATGGCATTTCATTAGTGTTTAAGTAAGCGATTAAGCCTACGATAAAACATATGAATCGCTTTATTGTGTATATCAATACAAGGCGACCTGAGGCTATAGGACATGCGACTGAGCTAATGGGGTGGCTTGAAGAGATGGGGAATAGTTGTCATTTCGCACCTGAATCAGCAGTTGCGGTTGGCCGGCCAGAACTAGCAATTAAAGAAAGCGATATTACAACTGATTTTCAATTAGCTATTGCTTTGGGAGGTGATGGCTCAGTTTTGAGAACCGTGACGGCGGTGAGCGATCATCAGATTCCTGTTCTTGGGATTAATTTCGGTCGAATAGGGTACCTCTCCGGAGTGGAGCCAAGCCTTTCGCGTCAGCGAATAAGTCAGTTCCTGGAGGGGGATTTCTATCTTGAAAAGCGAATGAGGCTTAAAATAAAGTCATCCATTGAAGAGAATTCCTTCTACGCGTTGAATGAGGTGGTCGTTGAAAAGATTGATCCAGGAAGAACGGTTCGATTGGCGCTTGAGATCAATGGGGATTTCTTCACTTCTTATGCAACTGATGCATTAATTGTCGCCACGCCAACCGGTTCTACGGCGTATTCAATGTCTGCACGTGGGCCAATAATTGATCCCATGCATCAAGCTATCCTCCTCACGCCAGTGGCTCCTCACTCGCTTTTTGATAGAGCACTTGTTCTCTCGCCAGATGATGAATTGAAAATATCTGTACTGCCAGATTGTGGGGCCTCATTTGCAGTTGATGGAAACGTTTCGGGCGATCTTGAGCTTGGCGATTCAATTATCTGTTCATCAGCAGAAAAACCTGCTCTGCTAGTGTCATTTGGAGGAAGTAACTTTCATCAAGCGCTTAAGGGGAAATTTGGTCTGTCAGACCGGTAATGAGAGGCACGGAAGTATAAATGGCTGAAGTGACTGAATCAACTGCTTCTAAAGATGCGAGGTTACTTGAGATGCATGTGAGTAATCTTGGGGTGATAGAAGACGCATCACTAGTCTTCTCTCCAGGGATGACAGCGTTGACCGGAGAAACGGGGGCAGGTAAGACACTGATCGTCACGGCGTTGCAACTACTCACCGGACAGCGAGCTGACTCAGGGGTGATTGGGCCTTTCGGTGACGAGGCCCGTGTGGACGCTCGCTATGTTATCGGTGATGATGAGATAGTGATCTCGCGTGCTGTGCCCCGAGATGGCCGCTCAAGAGCATATATCAATGGTTCAATTTCGACTGTTTCTTCTCTTCAGGAAATCACAGAGAACTTGATTGAGATACACGGTCAGCACGGACACACTTCACTGGAAAAGACCTCTGAGCAACTTAAAGCACTTGATAGGTACGCCAAGATAGATCTAACAAACCTTAAAGCGCTTAGAAAAACGAGAGGGGATCTTGTAAATGCCTTACAAGAAACATTAGGGCATGAAAATTTTCAACAGGAATTAGACTTCCTTCGATTTCAAGAGAACGAAATATCTCAGGTTCAAATTGAGAGTCCAGATGAAGAAGAAAAACTAAAAGAGTCCGAGAATCTTCTCGCAAACGCTACGGATAATCAATATCTCGTTATGAAAATTTCCGAAACATTGAAGGCAGATAGTCCTCTAATTGAAGAGGTAGGGAAGCTATTGCAGGAAGTAAAAGGAAATCAACCTCTCGAAAGCTTTGAGCATGAGTTGACTGAATTAATTCAAGTAATAACTGAAATCTCAAGCACAGCCAGAAATTTCGCTGAGTCAATTGATGTTGACCCTCAACGACTCGAAGAAGTTCAACAGCGAATAGCGCTACTGCAAGATATCCGTCGGAAATATGGGAAGACACTCCAAACTGTTCTAGAGAAACAACAAGAATTTGCGGAACAGATACTAAATCTCGAGAATGCAGATAAGGCATCACACGAAATACAAGAAAAGCTTCAAACAATAGAGAAGCACTTGGCTGCCGAAGAAAAAGTAATAGCGGATCTCCGGAAGAAAGCGGCTCCGGGGATAGCAAGTGCAATAGAGGGATACCTTCGTGAATTATCTATACCAGAAGGAAAAGTTGATTTTCACATTGATGGGACAGCCGGTGAGCAAGTGGAGATACACGTGTCTCTAAATCGAGGACAAGAATTACGACCGTTGAGTCGAGTAGCTTCAGGCGGAGAATTAGCAAGGACAACATTAGCTGCAAGACTTGTCTTATCAACCGAGCCTGAGACCCTGATCTTTGATGAAGTTGACGCAGGAATAGGTGGGCAAACGGCACTGGAAGTAGGAAAATGTCTGAAAGAACTTTCGACAGACAGGCAAGTCTTGGTCGTAACGCATCTAGCACAAGTGGCATCGTTTGCTGATACCCAAATCAAAGTTACAAAGAGTGAAAGTGGTGAACTTCCAAACATAGCGGTTCAAACACTTGATAAAGACCAACGAGTTATAGAAATATCTCGGATGCTATCCGGTTCCCCTGATAGTGAAAATGCTCAGAAGCACGCCACTGAACTTCTTGAAAATGCACATTGATTGAATACTTAATGTCATTATCCAACGCGAGATGAAAAGACGCCGTTAAGATGGAATCCCGTGAGCAAACATATCTTTGTGACAGGTGGAGTAGCAAGTTCTCTCGGGAAGGGAATCACTGCCTCAGCGCTCGGTAGGTTGCTCAAATCAAGGGGACTGCGAGTTACCATGCAAAAACTCGACCCCTATTTAAATGTTGACCCTGGCACAATGAATCCCTATGAGCATGGGGAAGTCTTTGTCACTGATGACGGTGGAGAGACTGACTTAGACCTAGGCCACTATGAAAGGTTCATAGACGAAAACCTATCTCGAGGGTCAAATGCTACGACAGGCTCAATCTATTCATCCGTTATTGCTGCTGAACGGAGAGGAGATTATCTAGGGAAAACTGTGCAAGTTATTCCGCATATCACTGATGAAATTAAGCAGCGCATCTCTTCTCTATCACAAGAAGATGTTGACGTTGTCATAACCGAAATCGGAGGAACGGTAGGCGACATTGAAATACTTCCGTTTCTTGAAGCGATACGACAGTTTCGTTTAGATATTGGTCGAGAGAATGTCTGCTATGTGCATGTGACCTTAGTGCCTTTCATAGGTCCATCGGGAGAGCAGAAAACTAAACCCACCCAACATTCGGTTACCGAATTGCGCAGTCGTGGTATCCAACCTGATGCGATTGTTTGCAGAAGCGAAGAACCCATAAACGATGATTTAAAAAGGAAAATCTCCAACTTGTGTGATGTGCCCTTCAAAGGGGTCGTTAACGCGGCAGATGCGGATTCATTGTACGAAATTCCTCTAGTTATTCATGAAGAAGGATTAGATGACTTTCTTTGCGATATTCTCCAGATCAATTCTCCTGATCCTGATTTAGAGAAATGGGGAAACTTAGTCACAAAAGTCCGGTCTGCTACCGGGTCAGTGAGAGTTGGCTTGATAGGTAAGTATGTGACGCTCATAGATGCCTATCTTTCTGTCGTGGAGTCACTAAACCATGCAGGGATTCATGCAGGAACGAATGTGGAGATTGATTGGATTCAAGCAGAAGATGTAGAGGGTCTATTAGCTGCGGGTCGGCTTAAAGATCTAGATGGAATAGTCGTGCCTGGAGGATTTGGTGAGAGAGGCATTGAAGGGAAAATTGCTGCGGTAGGTTACGCGCGAATGAATGAGATTCCTTGCCTTGGGTTATGTCTGGGGATGCAGGTCATGACAATTGAATATGCTCGTAATGTTCTAGGTCTGGCTGATGCCCATTCCACTGAATTTAATCCAACGACCCTCAATCCAGTCATTGACCTTATGGAATCTCAGCGAGAAGTGACCGACATGGGCGGAACAATGCGGTTAGGGGCTTACATAGCTGAACTAGTTGAAGGCTCGCAAGTTGCAAACGCGTATGGCAAAACAGTTGTCTCTGAACGTCACCGTCATCGATACGAATTCAACCCCAAATTCAGACAAAAATTTGATGACAGTGATTTCGTATGCTCTGGAGAGAGCCCTGACGGACGACTTGTTGAATTTATTGAACTACCAACGCATCCATTCTGGGTGGGGACGCAAGCGCACCCTGAGTTCAAAAGCAGACCTGACCGGCCCGCACCATTATTTGAAGCTTTTATCTCTGCTGCAGCTATTCGAGCAGCAGGAAGAAACCCGCAACTACTCAACATAGATGAAGCTCAATCTATTCTTTAGCATAAGAGATGCCCGAATTTAAATCACTCAATAACCGACTCAAATTTGAAGGAAAAATTACTTCGATCTATGAATCTGACTTTCTAGCCCCAAATGGCGAACAAATAACACGAGAAATCACACGCCACCCGGGAGCAGTATGTGTTGTACCGGTCGTTGGATCGGAAGTTGTTATGATCAGGCAATTTCGGCCCGCAATAGGCGACCACCTTCTTGAAATCCCAGCTGGAAAAAGAGATATTGATGGTGAGCCCCCAGATGTCACCGCCCACCGAGAGTTGCAAGAAGAAGTGGGACTATCAACCAACAACATGGTCGAACTAGCCCAATTCTATAACAGCCCAGGCTTTTGTGATGAATACTCCTACTGCTACTTGGCATTGGATTGTGAATATGTCACTGATGACAGGCAAGGGCTTGAAGAGGAATACATGACAATTGAGCGGATCTCAATCTCAGACACATTAGCGTTAGTGACATCAGGGGAAATTGTTGATGCAAAAACTATTATCGGCTTGTCATTAGCTCTGCAATATCTCAATGAAAGATAATTCAGGTACCGAAGATTCAGCGGTACTTGACTTCTTGCTGTGGTTACGAGTCGAGAAAGGTAGGGCAGACTCAACAATCGCATCCTACAAGCGGGATTTAAAGAAGTTTCTAGATTGGGTGATTCAAAATGGTTTGACTATGCAAACTTTAGGAGAAAGTGACATCATACTTTTTCTTCGACATCTACAAGCGGTGGGTTATTCTGAGTCGACAATAACCCGGACAATGGTGTCAGTCCGGTCGCTCTATACGTTCATGGACGTAGAAGGTCTCCGAACAGGAAATCCGACAAAGAGTATTGAACTCCCACGCGTTCCAAAGGGTTTACCAAAAGCAATCAGCGAACAGGAAGTAAATGAACTTTTGGCTGCCATAGAAGGAGACGACCCTGTTGCGAGAAGAGACCGAGCTATTCTAGAAATTCTCTACGGAACCGGTGCGCGAATTACAGAGCTAGTTAGTCTGTCACTTAGCGATATTGACCGAACAGAAAATCTACTGAAAGTTCTCGGTAAAGGAAACAAAGAACGCATTGTTCCTTTAGGAAAATTTGCAATGAAAGCACTGAACGAATGGTTAGAACCTGCTGGGAGAGGATACTTTGAGCCTGAAATGTGGAAATCACGAGATGATAGCGAAGCTGTGTTCCTTAATAGGCGCGGGGGGCGCCTTACAAGGCAGGGTGGTTGGGGAGTCGTAAAGAAATACGGAGCCAAAGTCGGATTAGGCTCTAACCTATCACCACACACACTTCGTCATTGTTGCGCAACTCACATGCTAGAACATGGAGCAGACATCAGGACAGTCCAAGAACTCCTTGGCCACGCCAGCATAAACACCACGCAGATTTACACAAAAGTTTCCCGTGATAAATTACTCCAGACGTACAGATCTGCACATCCACGAGCTTTGCTATGAAAG
>CEVN01159788.1_pt1 | contig 11671 bp, 14 predicted proteins | sample 427041 | NCBI WGS metagenome assembly CEVN01 (sample SAMEA2623463, study PRJEB7988) | marine metagenome | biome: marine biome (ENVO:00000447); feature: surface water layer (ENVO:00002042); material: "saline water (ENVO:00002010), including plankton (ENVO:xxxxxxxx)" | depth 5 m
TTTTCAGCGTGTTGATGTGAACGTGACTTACGCTTGTTAGCCACATACTCACATAATTCTTTCATATTAGTTACTACCATTGTGGAGGTTTTTCTATAAATGTTAAACCTTTGTAGTTAAACCAGTGTGATTTACCTATTTTATATTGGTGATTGCCGTCTTCATCTTGACCAAGATATATTTCTTTGAAGCCAAATGAGTTAGGTAAGTCGCCAACTAAATAACCTTTGTAGTCAACGCCGTTAAGTTGACAAGTTGTTTTAGAAGTAAATTTAATTGTATTCATATTGTGATTTTATATTATTATCGTACTTCAATCGTATTATGTATTGAATTATTATACTTAGAATAGTATTGATATTCTATCATTTTAATCTCTTCAGCGCTTAATCTATATATTTCTTTACGCTTATTCTTTCTTGCCTTAGCAAATCTATATAAATCTCTCTTCATGGTAAATAGTATTATGTAGTTCTTCATTAGCTTTAGCGAGATTTTGTCGCCATAGCCACTCACGTCTTCTATATTCGTGGGAGTTACACCACTTCTTCCAAGCTTTGCTCATATCGTTTTCACCATATTTAGCTTCAAAGTCTTCTACTTGTTTTAGCTTTGCCGCAATAGCCTTCGCATCATAATCAGTAAATTGCATAGTTATTATTATTTAAGTTAAACATTAGCTCTAGTGTGAGTAATCGAAACCCACCTCTGCTCCAAGACTAGAATTTAAGAGTGTTGTTTACTTTACTTCAACAACACCTCTTACAGACACAGGTACATTAGTTGAACTAGTGTATGAGTTATACTTGATAAAGCAAGGAAGTTTGTCAAGTGTAGACTTCATAATGTTATACACTTCATCATGATTATAAGTGCATGATTTACCATTTTTGAATTCAACATTAATAGTTGTGTCTTTTCCGATTAAAGATTTACGTATTACAAATCTTTTAGAGTTAATAGTGTTTGTCATAATTTAGAATTTAAGTTATTAATTATTATTTATTTTATATAAGTATTATCATTTAAGTTTCGTATTGTGTATTGAGTTTGTAAGTGTACAATTGTTTACTATTTAATAATGTCATTATGTCATTGCGCAATGTGTCATTGTATGTCATATTGTCATAAATATTTATTAGTAATATTCGCATTGTATTTTATTTACATTATTATTATCAATAATGAGTCGCATTATGTATAGAAAAATTTAAAAAGTTAGAAAAGTAAAATGTAAAAAGTTAAAAATGTTAAAAAAAAGTTGAATTTTTGTATAGTTTGGCACACTTTTTGGGGAGGGGGGACACCACCATACGCTCTATGCAAGGTACCTGAAAATATCTTCCCCCCTAATGATATTATACTACGTATAATATCTAGATATATATAATATATTATATAATAGATATAGATTTATGTAAATTTAAAGAAATATGTGTAAGTATTAACTTTGTACGACAATCACAAAAAAAACACGCAGAAATGGCAATAATTTATACATATCCCTCAGCAACTCCTACACTCAAAGATAAGGTAATTGGGTCACAGATCGATCCAATAACTGAAGAAAACAGAACTGTCCAGTTTGGAGTTGGTCAATTAGCCACATTATCTACACAAAACTACTACGAGACTACAATTTTACTTACCTCTGCACAAATTTTAGCGCTAAATACTGCACCGGTCACCCTTTTACCAGCAATTGGAGCTTCACAATGCTATAAATTACTTGATGTTTCAACTTATTTAAATTATGGTACAGCTACTTATAACTCAGGTGGCGCAGATATAAACATAACAAACTCTTTAGATAATATGTGTACGATAAAAAACTCGACATATGTTGATGTAGCAGCTGATACAGTTGGTAGTCATCAGGTTTTAACAAGCGTGTGTGAATTAGGTAGTAAAATTGGAGCAGAAATTTCGCAAGCAATTACAACAGGAGACGGTTCTTTATCAATTAAACTTCGTTATCAGATATTAGACATAAATAATTTCTAAAATGGCTATAATATACACATATCCGACGGTAATTCCAGAAGCCAGTGATATATTATTGGGAACTGAGCAAAACGCAACGCTGCGTAAGCCAACAAAAAACTTTAAAATCAGTGATATTGCTAAATATATCATTGATAGCGTCAACGGAACGGACTTAACAGTACCTATTTTCTTTGACGTGACTGATCCTCACACAGGATTAACGCATACAACGCTAGTGGATTCAATAATGAAGCAAAATCAGAATCCAAATGGCAGTAAATTAACAATAACAGGAGGTTTAGAGGTAACAGATGAAATTTATGATAGCACATCGTCACCAGGAACAACCGGTCAAGTCCTTAGTTCTACAGCAACTGGAACAAAATGGATCACATCGCCTGGTTCGTCATTCATATTTACACAATCTATACCTGTACTCGTCTGGAATATACAACACAATCTTAACAAATTTCCATCAGTAACTGCAGTTGATAACCAAAATGATGTTTATTACGGCGCAGTTGAATATGTTGACTCAAATAACATAACAATTACATGGGGTCAGCTATTTCAAGGAAAAGCATACTTAAACTAAACGCAAATGGCACAAATTAATTTTTTAAATACGCTAAACTTTAATCAAAACGAAGCAGTAAGCTTTAGATTAGACGTCGAAGCAAGCAACCCTAGTTCTCCTTCACCAGTCGGAGGACAATTATATTATAATAGTGGTGATGATACTGTAAGGTTTTATAGCGCAGGCGCAAGCCAGTGGGTTACGTTAGCTAATACAGCACAAGCAGGTGTTACTGATATAACTTCAGGAAATGGAGCAGCATCATCTGGTAATGCAATAACAAGTCAAACTTCAGCAACAGGATCTGTAACTATAGAATCTTTTGCTTTTGCTGGTAGCGCAAATGTTGGTCACGTACCTGCATACTCAGGAGGTTCTTCAACTACAAACTTTTTACGCGCAGATGGTAGTTGGTCTACTGTAGATAATTATGGAAGCTGGGAAATTGCAGAAAATGGTACAGCTAATGGCGATGTAACTTCAGGTGATAAAGTTGATTTCATCGATGGAACGATTACTGAAGCTGTTGTTACAGGAACAAGTAGTCCATATACTGTAACATTTAATCACAATGATGTCACTAGATCTGATACTACAAGTAGTGCTTCACCAGGATATGGTGGTACATTTGATGTTATATCAAGTATAACAACTTCTAGTCAAGGTCACGTTACAGATGTAAATACTGAAACTATAACAATGCCTGCGGCTGAAACTTATGATTGGGATATAGACGGTGATTCTGGCGGTGCATTAACGGTTAGTGATCAATTTACAGTTGATATAGCTGGTGGTAATATTATAACTACAGCATTAACAACTTCAGGTGCTGGAACTAGTACAATAAGAACTTTAACAGTAAATCACGATGCTATTTCTACAGACACAACTGCTGGAACTCCAGTTACATTAAGTTCTGGTGGTACTTTTACAGCTATTAATTCAATGGCTTTTGATGGTTATGGTCATACTGATACTGCTACGCCAGTAACATTTACTTTACCAGATTCATTAGCTCCAGGAGATATAACTGCTCAAAACGGTGTATATAACACTGGAACAAGTGCTTCTCCAGTAATTGAAGTAGATTATAGAGCTAATACAAATAACATTATAGATAGTGCAGGCACAGGTTCTACACCTACTGCAGATGATCATTTTATATTTTCTGTAGATAACGGTGGTGATGCTGATGGTCTTGTAAAACAAAATACTTTAGGCAGTGTAACATTGGATATATGGGGAACACCAACAGCTGATGTTGATATGGGAACTAACGGTGGTTCGTTATTCAATATTAAAAACCTGAAAGATCCTGTAGACGAGCAAGATGCTGCTACGAAAGCTTATGTTGACTTAATTGCTAGTAAAGCATTAGAATTTAAAGGAACATTTAATCCTGCAAATGGTTTAATTGCAACAGGTACAAACGCTGGTAGTTATCTTTATCAATTAACCGGTGGAAGTTTTGATTCTAGCAAAGCTAGAGTTGCTCTGGAAACAGGTGATTTATATATTGCAACAGGTAGCGGTGATTTTTACGCAAACACAGCAACGCCATTAACAACTGGAGATCAAGTTTTTGCTTTAAACGATGTTGCTGCTAATACTTCTGTTGAATCTGATTGGGCGGTTGTTCAATCTGATACAGATGTAGCAACATATGCAGCTATAGGTCTTGGAAACGTAAATGTACAAGATGATTCATCAGCAACAAGTGGTTATCACGGTAGTACATCCGGTGCTGCAACAGGTGGTGTATTAAATGTAAATTACACAAACGGTACGGCTGCTATAGAATTAAGAGAATCAAGCGCAAGTGATCTTGGTATTGTAAAAATAGCTGAAGGTTCAGGTATTTCGGTTACTTACTCAAACGGTGAAGCTACAATTGCTACATCAGGTAATCCAAGTGGTAAACGAGTATCTTTAGATAGTACATTAGGATATGTAACCAAAGCTTCTTCAGGTGGTGTAACAACTTTTACAGTTGATCTACAAAGCGCAAGTGTATTTGGTGGTTCAACACTAGCACTAGATACAAAAGCTGAAGTAATAACATCAGGTGGTGAAACAGTTTATCCTGTAGTTGAAAGATCAAGTGGTGATATATCATTTGCATTTTCAGAATTACCATCTGCTCCAAGTGACGGAGATTACGAAGTACTTCTTATAGTGGTATCATAAATTAAATTAAATAAAAAAGCAGAATGTCTACATTAAACTTTATAAACAGTTCTGCATTACGCGGTGATGCAAGCCTTATATCAAACTCTAAGCTGCTTCTCCAAAGTTCCGGTAATACTACCGCTACGCAATCATTTATCTTTAATGATGGTGCAGCTAGTAAACTTGCATTAGGAATTGGAGATCCAGCAACTGCAAGTAATATCAAATTTTTTATTGATAGCGCTGGTGATATAAATATAAGTTCAAATGTAGGTATTGGAACAGCTCCACAAACAAATGATGATTTAGCTGTAAAAGGAAATATACATGCTATTAGTGGTTTAAGAGATGGTAGCAGTAGTTTAGGTAGTAATAATTATGTATTAACTTCTACTGGTGTTGCGACAGCTTGGGCAGATGCAAGTTCATCATCTATAATTGGTGGACCATATTTACCATTAACTGCAGGTTCAAGTAAACCTTTATCAGGTGATTTATATTTAACGCTTTCAGCAACGGATCAAAGAGCTTTATCTTCAACAGGTACTGATAGTATACAAATAGGTGATGCCGGCGTTAACGAATTAAAATTTAAAAATGCAGCTGGAACATCAGTAGTAATAGATTCAAGTGGTAATGTAGGTATTGGAACTACATCACCTGTCAGAAAATTTCATGTAGACGGTAATAGTGGGGGTAATGAATTATTCTTAGCTCAAGATACTAATAGTACGTTAGGAACTCATATCGGTAGATTTAAACAGCTCGATGGTACTAATAATCCTTACTTAGATATAAGTAGTACCTCAACAGGAATGTTAATGAACACAGGATTCTCAACAGGGATACCTGGATCGTTCGTTTTACAATCTAATGGAGGTAATAGTTACTTAGCTTTTAACACTAATGGAGCTAACGAAAGAATGCGTATTACTAATGCTGGCAATGTAGGTATTGGAAATACTTCGCCTACAAAAAAATTAGATGTAAGAGGAGATGTTCTTATAGCAGCTGATACACCAGCTAATCCTATTGGAGTTACAGGACTTGAAGTTTATAATAATGCTGGTCAAGCAAGATTAATGATTCATCAAGATGACGGTAATTCTACTTCTGTGTTAAGTTTTAGAACTGGTGGTAATGATACAAATGTATATCAACCAGCTAGTACAAGTGCTTTAAAAATAGATACAGAAACAGGTATAAATGCTTTTGATTTAAAAATAACTGGTTCATTACAATTAACTCAATACGGATCAGGAACATTTACAGGAACTACAGCTAATTTATTAGCGGTTGATAGTAGTGGTAATATAATAGAAACATCAACATCAGGAGAAAGCATCGTAACAGGTAGTGGTACTGCAGAATACATACCTAAATGGAATAGTACAACAGCTTTAGTTAACTCTAAAATGTTTCAAAGCACTGTTAGTTCTCAAACTTTTTTAAATGTGGGTACTACTGGTGCAAGAATGGGTTTATTAGTTACACCAGAAAATACAAACACAATAAGTGGTTACGACTTTGGTCTTCAATTAAATAATAATAGTACTTTTAATGTAGGTGGTAAAAGCAAAACATACACTACTATTTATGAAGGTATTAAAATATTACCAGCAACTAGTCATTATTTAACAAGAATAACACCAAGATTAGAAGTTTATCCTTATGAAGATCCTTCAACAACTACAGATAATACATATGATAGTAGTTTTACTGGTTCTTCATTTTCTATGGGTAGTTCTAACACAATTGGTAGCTCTGGTTCTAGTAATTTAGCTATATTTGGTTTTAATAATAAAATAAAAGGTGATAAATTTGTAATTATAGGTCAAGGTAATGAAATGGATCTTGATGACAATGTGTCTTCCTTAGTGGTAGGAACAACAAATGACGCGACACAAGGTGGTTTAGCAAATTCATTACTAGTTGGGCAAAACATAGACGTACAGAGAAAAGTAACTAGAGGTATTATTAGTGGTATTAATCACGGTTTCGTACAAGACTCAAATAACTGTTTAGTGGCGGGTAGTGGTAATGGTGTTTATGGTAATAATAATGTTATATGGGGCGCTAATAATCAAGGTTTATCTGGTGTTAACAATATAATGCAAGGTGGTTTTTCTACTCAAGTAACAGGTAATAGTGGTAATTTTTTTGGAACTGTTCTAGTTGGTTGGAACAATACACTTAGAAGCTGTGATGCTTCTTTAATAACGGGTAGAGACAATGTAGTTGATAGAGTTGATTATAGTATTATTGCTGGTTTTAATAATGACGTTGGTCATGGCGGTACTAGTTATTCAAATAATTTAGTAGTTGGTAAAAATAGTCAGATTAATGGAAACAACAACATTACTGGTGGAGATAACAATACTTGTAGCCAAAGTCAAAATATTATAGGCGGTGTTGGAAATAATGTTTCAGCAAATGATAATTTAGTTGTTGGTACTAGTAACACTGTTAGAATTGATGAATGTATTGTAGGTGGTAATAACAATACTATTGGAGATACTAGTGACACAGGTGACGCTAGAGTTTTTGCAATGGGTCAAAGCAATGCAGCATCTAATACAAGTAACACATTATTATTAGGTTCTGGAAATACAACAGGTAATAATATAGGTGCACCTACAAATGTAACTAATTCAGCTTCATTTGGACAAAATAATACTTTAGCTACAGCTGGTAATTCTCCAGACGACAACTTCTTGTTGTTTTCTATGGGTAGAGCTAACAATACATCTGGTACTTTAGCTTTTGCTTTTGGTGGAGGTAATACTGTAAGATCAAACACTAATGGTAATTGTATTGCTATAGGTAATTCAAATACAATTGGTTCAACAAGTTCCGGATACCAAGCAAGAAATACTATTGTAATAGGTACGCAAAATGCAATTCTTAATAGTTCACAAAATAATCGTAATGATTATAAAATTTTAATAGGTAGAGGACTAGATGAGGTTGGAACAGCTGGTGCTGATTATGTGCTCATAGGTAGGAACAATGATCAAAACAATGATTATAGTATATTAAACATGAGTTGTTCATTAATAGTTGGTGCTTCTACTATGGGCTCTGCAAGTGATAGAAGAAACGCTATAGTCGTTCAAAATAAAACAGGAGCTAGTGAAGAACCTAACGTTATATTACCAAGTGTTGGTAAATATAGAAACTATGCTAATGACTCAGCAGCAGCAACAGGTGGCGTACCATTATACGGTATATACCATACAAATGGTGATTTAAAAATAAGAGTCACGTAAAAATATTAAAAAATAAGTAATTATAGAGTAAGGATATATAGTTAATATTTGGTTTACCGTAACTATATATTCATGATAAAGAGTAAACCATAACTATATAAACTATACACAATGGTAAAATTTGTAAACATTTTAATCGGTGGAGCAATTACTCCAATTAACGTTGAAGACGTTGTTACTGTAGCTGCTACTGCTAGCGGTGGTGAAGATTCAACTGTAGCACTAAGTTATAAAAGCGGAAAAGTTTTAACTATTCAAGTTGAAGCTGGTGCAGGTAAAGGATTTGGAACTGTAGCTACTGCAGCACAAGTAGAAAAAGGATTTTGGGGCGCTATCTTAGACGCTTATGAAATGCCTTGGAATCTACCGGTTTATCCAGCTCCAGGAAGAGCGTGGACAGCTGCTTACGATAATGACCCAGTAGATGAAGTAGATTATGTAACTCAAGGTGCTGATCCTAGAGATACTAAATTTGCTGACAAGCAACCTGTAACTATCTTAAATGATGATAGTGAAGTTATTGTTTGGGGTTCTGTAGCAATAAGCTAAAAAACTTTTATTAACCAATTAAAACCAAAACCAAATGACGTTTTATTATTCGACTAGAACGTGGAATAGTCAACCACAATTAACCAAAGAAACTGTTAACTTATGGAAACATCTTGCAGATAAGAAAAACTGGAGGATAACTCAATTAGCTAATGGTTTCTATCAAACCGAGTACCATAGTCCAGAAGACGAAGATACTTGGATCGACGTAACCAGAAGAGAAACTATTGAAGGAGCAGAACAAGCTATTGATTCATCAGTAGCTCATTATGCTAAAAAAGTAGAATTTTTAAATGGTCCTAAAGTCGTGAAAACCTTTGAATAAAATTAAATACAATTAAATTATGTCCGATAAACTCGTGAAACATCTTAACTTCGGTCAAGATGCAAAAGATCAGATATTTAAAGGGATAGAAAAACTCACTAAAGCTGTTAGCTCCACATTAGGAGCTAGCGGCAAGTGTGTTATCCTAGAAGATGATCAAGGTAAACCCGTTATAACAAAAGACGGTGTAACAGTTGCAAACTCAGTAGTATTATTCGATGCTGTTGAAAACATGGGAGCAACGTTATTAAAAGAAGCTGCTAGAAAAACTGTAGAACAAGCAGGTGATGGCACAACAACAGCAACTGTATTAGCAGAAGCAATACTTAAAGAAGCTGTTAAAGAAAATATTAGTACTAGAGATTTAAAACAAGGTATAAATTCAGCTGTTAAAAAAGTAGTTGAATATTTAGACAAAGTTAGTCTACAGGTTGAAGGAGACATGCTAAATCAAGTTGCTACCATATCAGCGAACAATGACAAAGAGCTCGGTGAATTAATAAGTGGAGCATTTGAAAAAGTTGGTAAATCTGGTATAGTAACCATGGAAGAGTCAAAAGATTTAGAATCATCTGTTAAAATAATAGATGGTATGCAATATGAAAAACCTATCAAAAGTCTACATTTTGTTACTGATCAATCAAAAGGTACTGCAGAATTAAAAAATCCATTAGTATTAATTGTTGAATCTAAAATAGAAAATATTAGAAAAATACAAGGTGTACTAGAATATGTAATAAAACAAAACGAACCTCTGTTTATTATAGCTGATGTAGAACCTCAGGTTTTAGCAGCATTAGCAATGAATAAAATGAAAGGTAATATTAAAGTGTGTATTGTAGACGCGCCAACATATGGATTTACTAAAAAAGAAAAACTAAATGATTTAGCATTAATGACTGGAGCTACAGTTATAAATGAAGATTTAGGAGATGACATGGACTTGATTAGCTTTGAACATTTAGGTAGAGCTAAAAAAATAGTAAGTAATAAAGAAAATACTATAATACAAGTAAAAGAAACACCTAAAGTAATTAATGATCTTATTTTAGAATTAAAAGAAAAACAAGATAAAGAAAAATTACCAGGGTTAAAAATGGCATATGAAAAAAGACTAGCGTTATTAGCTGCTAAAGTAGCCGTTGTCAAAGTAGGTGCTAATTCTGAAATAGAACTTAGAGAAAAAAGTGATAGAGTCGAAGACGCTATCTGTGCTACTAGAGCCGCTATAAAAGAAGGTATTGTTGCTGGGGGTGGAGTTGCTTTATTAAACGCTGCTTCACAGGTTAAACATCAAAACATCGGTGAAAAAATTTTGTTAAAAGCAATACAATATCCTTTTAATACAATACTAAATAATGCTGGAATAAAAAATGATATACCAATAGTCGTAGAAGGTCATGGTATAGATGTAGTTACAGGAAATATGGTACAAATGGTAAAAGAAGGTATTATTGACCCATTGTTAGTTACTAAAAGCGCACTAACAAATGCGGCTTCTGTAGCAACTACGATACTATCAACTGATTGTATAATTAATAATATTAGATTACATGAGGGCGATAGGAAATAATTTAGTTATAAAAAAAATAGAAGAACCTAATCAGTCTACTAAAGGTGGATTACTTCTTACTGAAAAACAAAGAGAAGATGTTAGGTTTCAACAAGCAGATGTTATTAAAATAGGTTTTAACGTAGAGCATGTAAAAGAAGGCGATACAATATATTTTGATAAATCAGCTGCTCATAGAATAGAAATAGATAAAGAAGTATATCACGTTATTAGACAAGAAAACGTGGTCGTTGTTTTATGAAAAAGCTAGAAGCAAGAGATCTTAAAGATTTAAACTTGTTAAAACATTACCGTATAATACGAAAATGGGCTTGTAAAAACAACGGCTTAACTGATGCTGAACTTGAATTAATTATCTATTTAGATTGTATTGATTTATTTACAAAAAAAGATTTTGAACAAGGTGTTTATACTTTTAGTTGGAATAATAGAAGATGGAATAAATTAATACAAAACAATTGGATTGAGGTGTGGAGACATAGAAACAGAACTACACAAAAATACAATATATATAAAATATCATTTAAAGGTAAACAATTAATTAGCAGAATTTATAGAATAATGTTAGGATTAGATGACATACCTATGAGTGAAAGAAGAAATAAATTAGTTGCTGGTAATAGCTATACAGACAAAGTTATGTATCAAGCAATGTATAATGTTAACAAAGATAAAGAAAGATGAGTAAAAGTCCAATAAATTTCGGTTTAGTTCAAATAGCTAGTAGATTAACTGGAGGTAGACGTAATAGAAAAAATTTCAGAAGAAACATTGGGGGTAGAGTTAAAAAACTAGAAAATCAAATGAATGAACTAATGATTACAAAGAGAAGAGACGAAGCGTTAGATAGAGGTGAAGGAGTACTTGGAGACCCTAATGTTGGAGCAATGGATGTAGGAGATATTTCTCAACAACCAGGAGTTCAACAACAATTAACACCTTTAGTTGGTGATCAAGCCATGCAAGACGGTATGACTGGCAATCCATCTTTTAATTTAGGAAAAGGACAAGAAATGTTTGGAAACTCAATACCTGACTCTTTTGATAGAGATATGGGTGTTTAATAATATATAAAAAAAACAACTTATGAAAAAATACAACTCACCATTACGTATGATAGAAGATAAAGCTCATACTCATGCGTCAAAAAAGAATTCTGTAGGTATTGTAGGTGAAACTTCCATATGGGACGGACCACTAGACCAATCAGGTAGACCTCATGC
>CEVN01018584.1_pt1 | contig 11651 bp, 39 predicted proteins | sample 427041 | NCBI WGS metagenome assembly CEVN01 (sample SAMEA2623463, study PRJEB7988) | marine metagenome | biome: marine biome (ENVO:00000447); feature: surface water layer (ENVO:00002042); material: "saline water (ENVO:00002010), including plankton (ENVO:xxxxxxxx)" | depth 5 m
CAAGATAAACTATACTCACACAGATATTGAATCTAATCATGGACATATACCTAGAGTTGCTTCGATTCTACATATATGTCTAGACAGACTACCACAGAATGATGGCATATATCAAGGCGACTTTATTGGTTATGGTGGTTCAGATACTCACACGCCCAATACTATTACATACAAATTTGATAATGTAATTGATGACATTATTGTTGCCACTCATACACAGTATATTGGTGCTACCATACAAGAGTTAGATGCTAAGTTTCATTATAGAGAATCTAAGAGTTATGGTGTTCACTTTATTGATACAGGTGCATCAATATCTAAAAGACATTTCAGATTGAACTTACTTATTACACTTGCCAAAACTGTAATACCATTTGTCAAGTTTCCAGACAGTAATGATATACCACAGTTGAAAGTAAGTATCAACAGTTATATACGCTCAGGTCAATCACTTGATGCAGACAAATTGGCGAGTGATACAGGATACTCTAAAAACTTATTTCATTTATACAATATGATAATTGAGATAAAAGAATTACTCATGGAAGGTATCACTACTACAGAGAATGTTCAATGTCTATTTGATAGTGTGCCTTATGAACATGAGGGTTATGTAATGTCTAACAAATATGGTACATTCAAACTTGTAAAACGTCAACAGTTCAGTTACGCAAACTTCAACAACAGACAGTTCAGATAGTGGCACACAGGTGGTTGTATTCTGATCTGGTGCCTATACAATAATAATATAACAAACAAACAATTATGAAAAAAGTTTCACTCAACTTTATTGTGGATAACTTAACCGAGTTAGGTTGGGATTATTCATGTGGCAGAATGTCAAGATCAGGCATGGAAATCTATGATGGTATCATGCGCCATGTTGGTATTATAGAAGAGACAGAGCATTGGAATGAAGATGTCTATGCTGATTCTAACGGAGATTGGTAGAATGAAAGTATCACAATTAATTGAGTGGTTATCTCTACAAGATAAAGATGATGACGTAACCTTTTACTATCTCAAGAATGATACTCTAACTAATTGTCAGTTAGAAACCATTATTGAAACTGACATGGGTGTAGAGTTTACAATTCAAGATACAAGCGAACTACTAGAGGAGGCAGTGTAATGCACACATATATTTTCAGAGATTTCAATGATTTGAGAGATCCAGAGGGCGTACATGGTTGCCATTTCAGACCAACAAAAACTCATGTAAGTGAGAAGTATGGCAGACATTTCTTTATTGACATTGGTATGCACTTTGTAAGTGCTCCTAGTCTTGAGAAGGGCGGATATGATGAAACACAGTTAGACTATGTTGGTTCATGGACAGACCTAGAAGGCGTAGTATTACAGGATTTGTTCGACATTTATCAGAATATGGTATTTGAATATCATCAAGAAGAGATAGATGCAGAGAGAGCAAACTATTATGAACTAGAGGAGGCAGTTGAAAAGGGCGAGATAACCTATTTGTAAACTGGCACATGGGTAGTTGATATTTCATATCACTGCCCTATAATAATACTATAACAAACAAACATTATGGAAATCCCAGAAAACAAAAAACAATTCGAGATTACCGAAAAGTTTATCGGTTGGGGTTCTGCTTTTGTATGGGCAGAAACCGCAGAAGAAGCAATCCGCCTTTATGAGAAGGGCGAGTATGATGACTATGAAACTGATTTTGACAATTTTCAAGATTATGAATTTGTAGATATTGAAGAAGTAAACCCTGCCTTTTATACAAAATGAGTTACACTAATAACGAAACAGCACTTCTTACTTTGATTTCAAACATCAATAACCAATTTTATTATATTGGAGAAGAAGATGACAAAGTAGCACCTATTGATGTAAAGAAATTTACTGAACATTGTGTTGCCTTTATTGATTCTTTGGAGATAGAAAAATGAAGCAAACCGCTTATCTTATTACAGATATTACCTTTGATTTTACAGATAGTCAAGGCGAGATAGACAAAGAAGAGCAAGAAGATATAGTATTCAATACTAAGGGCGTATGGTACGCCTTTGATGAAGAACATCTTATTGACAAAATATCAGATACTACTGGTTGGTGTATATCTGATATAGATTTCACTACTGACTTAATACACCCATTAACATCAATTAAATAAAATGCAAACAGTTCCCTATTATGACTTGCCCCAGAGTCCAATATTGATTATTGGATTCTTTGGTATTATGTTCACTCTAGTATTACTCTACTTTGTAAATAGAGCATACTTCAATAGTCCATTAAATGAGGACAAGAAAATTAAATGACTCTATCTAAAGAAACAATAGACAAATTAGCAGAGGCAATAACATTAGAGGTTATTGACTATATTAGCAATTCGCCTAAAACTAATACATTTTTGTATTCAATGATAAATGAGGCGTTATGCGAAAAACTAGGAAATAAAAATGAAGATGGTAGTTGCTCTTTTGATGGTAGTCAACTTGCCCCTGCTGTACTGGATAAAATGACACTATCATTAAATCCTACATTTATGCCTTCTGACCCTGCCACTTTATAAACTGGCACACAGGTGGTTGAATCACCTCTATCACCACATTATAATAAGTACATAACAAACAAACAATCATGTCAACTAATTCAAGAATCGGACTAAGACTCGCTGATGGTTCAATCTTATCAGTATATCATCACTGGGACGGATACCCACAGTGGTTAGGCGTTACTCTTAATCAACAGTATCCTACAAGAGAAGATGTTGCGGAACTTATTGATGGTGGTAACATGAGTTGTTGCTATACTCAATCAGGTTGGGAAATCGAAGATGAAGAGAAGTTAAAAGGATTACCATACAAACCTCTATACTACACAGAGAGAGGCGAGTCAATGGAAGAAAATGCTCCTAGACTTCACAAAACTACTTCACACTTTTTTGAGGACACTAATAAGTGTTGTGGAGAGTATGCTTACATTAAGGAACTAGACGGAACTCTAGAATGTTATGCTATTTCATACTGGAATGAAGAGACTAGAGACTTCAATGACGTATTCACACCTATCAAACAAGAGATACCCGCTGACTATCCACAGGAGTTGATGGCATGATCTATCCAAACGACTTAAAGACAACACTATTCTCAGAAATAGCGGAAATCCTAGAGGAGGCGGACAATTCCGCCCAATATGATATAGTTGATGCTATGATCGAACTAATGAATGAAGATCAGTTGAATCAACTAAGTGACATAATTACAAATTTGTATCCTAAAGACTAATGAATGACCCTACTCTTACAGCGGCAGAGTGTGACGCTTTAATTCACTTAATATTGAAAACACCTAACAGACTAACTGATAAATTTAGTGATGACTTTCAAGTCAATTTTAGAACTATTAGAAAAAAGTTAGGACATTTAGCAGATATTCAAGATGGCATACCACAGATGGGTGTGCCAGTTGACTAAGTTGCACAAGGGCAGTTGAAATTCAGTTTCACTGCCCTATAATAATAATATAACAAACACAGAGGTTTTTATGAACTCAGGTCAATCATCTACTGAACTGAATGATATGTTAACACAGTTCACAGAATATGTCTATTCATTCTATGGTGCTCCTGATGCACTATATCCTATGGGTGCTACTAAAGTAGATATTATTAGTGCTACCTATGACTATCTAAACGCTATTACTACTCTCAATAATGAGAGATTCACTTGGGGCGATGGCGATTCTATTGATAGAGAGAGAGTCAGAGACTTCTTAGTCAGAAACTACGGATATTCCACAGATTTTGATGGTGGTAGTCTATGGGCACTTGATGGTACATCACTAGATCAGGAGGCAGAGTAATGAACAGAGATTACATGGCAAATATGCTTTTCAATATTAATGACGTTGTTGAAACAATACAAGGTCATTCAATTAATGATGACATTATTGAAGAGTATGATGCAAGTCAATTTGAGAGTGAACCAAAAACATTAATGGATATTCCAAAAGATTGGGAAGGTTCAAGTATTTCGATTGGCGATTGCCTTTTAGATTTGCAGACTCATATTAATGAGTTATACAACTATTTTTCAGAGGAGGCAGAGTAATGGCATATTGTGATAGGTGTGGAAATTTTGATGAATCACACAGAGAGTCTATGGATTATCCAAAAGACTCTCAACATTGTATTCAAGATTATCAACCTGACTTATATTACTATTGGGATAGTCCAATAGAAGAGATTTACTATTGGCGTGATGCTGTGCCTCATGCGGATTGCCTTTGCGAAATATGCTTTGATATTCTAAACGAAGAAAAGAAAATAATCTGGGCAGACCACTAGGTAGTGTGCCAGTTCAAATACTGGCACATAACCAGTTGAATTACAATTTCACGCTACTATAATAGTAGTATAACAAACACAGAGGTTTTTAAAATGACTCTAACAAGAGATTTCAGTTATGAACAACTTGTAACTATCAAGGCATTCTTTACTGATGCAGAATGGGAGACAATTAGTGCTTCTCTTGAGGATTATGAGTGTTACGCTAATGATGAAGCGGCGGAAGAAGATTTGATTGGTGGTATTCCAGTTATGGATAGAATTAACTCTATTGATGACAAGATTAATCACTTATACAGGAGGTTAGGTTAATGGACAAAAAAGATATGAAAAAATTGTGTGATGATGCCTTTGATGTATTAGAGGTATTGGAAGATACAGTATCACATATATGTGACGAGAAAAAACTTAGTGGACTCAAGGTTTATACCTTTATAAGAGAGTTTGCTACACTTAAATTACAAGAGTTCCCCGAACCATTTAGTATAGAGGTAGATTAATGCAGAAACAAAACAAACAAAAAATGTTAGAGGCACAGAATCTAACTGACAAGCAATTCGCTGCTCTTAAAGAGTACTATGTTGACGCTATTGTTGAAGGTATGTCAACTAAAGATTTAGTTCATTATGTAACTGAAGATATGCAGAAGTGGATAGATTCGCTTACATTTAATGATGCTTTGGTAGAGTTAGAAGAATACTTTGATGAGTGTTTTACAGATACTATTGATGAGGTAATTGCTAATGTTGAATGATAGCGAACTAAGAACACTTATTAATGTAGTTGACAATTATGTAGAGGAAATTGAAAACTTTGATAGTGATATTGATGAAAAAGAAGTAGTCACTATTCTATTGAAGTTAGAGGATATGCTAACCAATCGTGGCGTGAATGTCAAGAGTGTGTGTGACAGTTAATAAAGTGGCACATGGGTAGTTGAATTACGATTTCACTGCCCTATAATAATAGTATAACAAACACAGAGGTTTTATGAAAAAAGTTAAACCAAACCAAACATACAATATGCACGAAATTGGTGTTGTATTGAAGGGTTATCAAATCAATAACGCTATGGAGAATGCTTGGGCAACAATTCACAGTTATAATGATGGGAACTTTAAAGGCGATCTACAAAAAGCAATGGAAGTCTTAACATTACAGTATATCAAGGAGGGCAATTACTAATGAGTTGTTTACAGAATGAAATCATACTTGAATCATTATATGAGCAAGTATTAGAAGAGCACCCAGAATTATCTGAACTGGAAGCGATTAGACTAACCGAAGAATTATTCGAGGATTTAGCGCAATGAAAACTTTAATACTAACCGATCAAGAGTTTAATAAACTCTATGAAGTATTTGAACCAACTTACATTGCCTTGAAAGGCAGAGTAGAATTGAAATCTGACCTTTATGAAAGTAATATAAGAAATTATATATCACATGATATTATTACAAAAATGAGAAATTTAGATGGTGGTTTATGATGACTAGGGAACAACAAATTAAAGACTATGTAAGAGATCATTACAAATATTATGGATTTTATCCCTATGATGTTGTATTGAATATGGATACAGAGCAAGAAGAAACTCTCACTAGAGAAGAGTATATGGCGATTTACAATAAAAAGTAAACCCATTGTGTGCCAGTTATCAAAGTGGCACAATAGCAGTTGTTATTGGATTTCATGCTACTATAATAATAGTATAACAAACAAAGTTACATGAATTTCAAAAGAAATCCAAACACTAACTCAATCACTTTAACTTTTGATAGTGGTAGAGTATCCGATCTAAAGAATGCTTTAGACTTCGCTATTGATAATGACAATTCACTTGGGATAAGTGATGTTATTGATCTCACTTGTATGAGTGACTTGCTTGAGGAGGCATTAGCATGAATCAAGAAGTATATGAAGCGGTGCTAAAGTCTTATGACGAGGGCGATTTTGAGTTTTTCGATTTGAAAAACGATTTGTACTATCAATTATTTTATGGAGGCAGTGACTATGAACTTTGCGATTAGAGAACTTGAGTACTTACTTGAGTGCTTGAACTTTCACTATTCTGAACATAGTGATGAAAAAAGTAAATACATGGCACTTAATTGTGAACTATGTTATAGACTTGAAAACGATATGAAACAACAAAAAGAAGTTTATCGTTTACAAGGGCGTGACTATACTGGTGTTCAATCAGTTGTTAATCAAGTTGACCCTTATGGATTAGAGTCCATTACTGAAGGCGACTACGATTCAGAGGGGAATTGGATACATGAATGAATATAGAGTTATTGCTTCAAGAGTAACAAATTATGTTGCATATATTGAAGCGGAAGATGAGCAAGAAGCAGAATTACTTGCTCTTAATGGTAACACAGATTGGCAATTTCTTGATGATGATGACTATGAAGTCTATGAAATTGAGGAGGCAGATTAATGAAATTAGACATAACATTAAATGAACTAAGTATCATTAATTGCGCCTTAGATGACTACTATGACTTTATGGTTGCATATTATAGGACTAGCGAATATTATGAATGTAAAGAAATTAAGTCAATTAGAGATAGAGTAGATGCTATTACATTCAAAGAAAAAGAGAAAGTAGCAAAAAAGCAAGCAAGTCAACCTAAACCTGAATGGTAAGAAAGTCAACCTGAAGTGTGCCACTTATCAAACTGGCACACTATATGTTGTTTTATGCTTTCATGCTATTATAATGATAGTATAAACAAACATAGGAAATTATGCAATTTCAATCTGAATCACTCAATACAGTTGTTGACTACTATGAGGTTAAGTATTTTATCCCCTATGGCACTGAAGTCAGTAAGAATGTTAGACTTAAGGTAGTCACTTATAAAGGTAAGACATTTGAGAGAGCACCTATTAATGTATATGACATGGCGGAGGAGATCGACATTTTACTTGAAAATAACTATGCTGTAACTATCAATACAAAAAGACCTGCTCAGTTTATGGGTAAAATGACAGTTGACAAAGTGGCACAAGCAAGGACTAAATTCTAGTCCTATCCACTATAATAGTAATATAACATACAAAGGCATTATGAGTTACGTTAATCCTACTGACCAATTCAGATATGAGATCGAAACAGAATCGCATGATCTAGGTATTACTTACGTTTATACTGATGATGTTGACAATGCTGTTCAATACTGTTGTGACGTATCTAGAGATTATCAGACAGCATACTCACTTGTTAGAGATAAGTTTACAGGCGAGATTTTAAAAGTCAAGTCCAGTTAGGACACTTTATAAAGTGGCACACTGCCACTTGAATCCATTATTCACGCTACTATAATAGTAGTATAACAAACATAGGAGATCATGCCCTACACTACTGAACAATTTAACAATGATGTTCAAAAGTTAAGAGACTTAATGAACAAGTGTGAAGAGTTAGAAAAGAAAAAAGTCATCAAACTTGGTACTAACGTCAAGTCCAAAATACATGATGATCTAGAAGGCAGTGTAGTCCTATTGGATAGAAGCAGTAACTATGCTGTAGTCAAAACTCATATAACTGACTATGAGATTATGACAGTTGAAGCATACTTAAGTGATCTGGAGGCGGTATAATGTTTATAAACAATACTCAAAAACAAGTAGTTGATGCTCTCAATCAACGTAAGTATTTAAAGTTGAATGACGGATTAAGAATAAGGGCGATAGATTCTCGAACTACTGGAATCTATGCCTATGGGCGTAAATTTGCAGAAGTAGTATATAAAAATGATTTTCTTGATGATGTTGTATCAAGTGAGACTCACTATATTATAGAAGAGTTTTTGACATTTTACATTAAATCAAACATAGCGGATAAATGGAAAAAGTTTTTTGATAAGGTGCTTTTTTCTAACATACTAGGGTGCGGAGTGTCAATAGATGATGTGCCAGTAATTAAAGTGGCACAAGCAGTGTAGATTTCATATTTCAATCCATTATAATAAGTACATAACAAACAAACATAGGTTTTTCAAAAATGACCAAAACAGAGAGACTAATCAACAGAATCAAAGAAGTTGAGAACTTTGAAAATGTTGCATGGGTATGCAAGAATTTTTCAGATTTTTGTGATGAAGTGCTCGAGTGGGGAGTAGATCACGCTGCAGGCGTGGATTTTGATGATCCTGACCTTGATTTTGATGCACTTGACAATGCTATTGCATCAATCGGTTTACCACCATCAGAGTGCTTATAATGAAACAAGAATTAAACGGAACTGAATCACTTGATGAATTATTCGCTCTATATGACGATAATTTACTCAATTACTTTGCGGGCATGAGTCCATCAGAATCAAAACGATTCAATAAAATGATTAAAAACAACAAAAGGAGAAAATCTTGAAACTTGACTTAAATACCGAACAATTAGAGTTTTTACAGTTCATTCTTGACAACTTTGAATATAATGATGATGAAGAAAGGGCGTTAAAAGACTCTATTGAATCCCAGTTATATGAGGTAAGGGAGCAAGATTTACTTATTGCTATGAAAATAGCGTCATCACACATTAACCCATTAGGAGGCAATTAATCATGGACACTTCAAAACTTAGTGACGTTAGTGTTAACGTTAACCTAACATTTTACCAGTTGCAAATTTTGAGAGAACTTGCTATTGAAGAAAAGCGTGCTCTATTTGAGGAGAGCGGAGGTGCTTTTGAAGATGACTACATTACAGAATTAATGTTAATAGATGAAAGTCTAGTCAACGTATTAGACCAAACAATAGTTAATAATAGTGATAAAGTTAGTGAATCTAATTATGACTATGAGATTAAATCTTTGAACTTTAGTTGACAGTTTTAATGAGTGATTAATCGTGCTTAATTGTTACTTAGTGGCGTACATCAATGCTTCGCGCTTATTGTTATAAGTCCACTAATTAACAATTTTATCGTGTAATTCGTCTTTATTAGTCTTACATTATCCTAGTCACTTTGAGGCGAACGAAATTTTTTTTAGAAATAATGTAGTGCTTAAGTATAACATAAGCGTGGAAAGTTTCCCCACTAAATATAAACATAAGAAGGAAATATGCGTGCTATTGTTGACATTTAGTGCAATATCTGTTAGAATTAAATGTAATCTACCGCCTCAATCTTATGGACTCTCATTCTCAATCAGTAGATAAAGTTACCCGCTATCGTGTAACAATAGATTTTACAGTAAGTGAAGCAAACTGTATGCCCCCAAGTAACTGGAATTGGAATAAGTTACTAGAATTAAATGATAGTAACCGAGAGAGAATAAAGTCGTTATATGTTGAAAATCTGGGAGAAATTGCCTATACTAAGTGTAGCACTAAGGAGGCAATCTAATGGGCAAAGTAAAGCAAACTGTCAATAAATGCTTCGAGGATAGTGAAGCGTTTATAAAGAGATTATCAGATAGTGATGATAATTTTAGTGATGACATTTACGAAGGTTATGTAACAGAAATTGAGTACGAATCTTATGACCCATAGTGAAGCAAATAGGTTGCTAAGTGCGCCCTTATTTAATAAGAATGAATTGGCACTTATTAAGTTATTAGTATTAGAATCCCTTAGTAAATATGATTCAATTAGTGAAGCAAACTGTAAGGGAAATATCTATAAGTTACTAACAACAATTAAGACAAAAGTACATGAATTAAGTAATGAATTATAATGCTATTTTAGATGCTATTTGCTTCATTTAAGCACATTAATTGCAAATATTCAAAAACATTTAAAAAGGTAAAATAAACATATAAGTGTTTATTATCTCTTTATACATTTTTAGATAAAATATAAAGAATTAATGCTACTTCTTATAGACATCTAGGGGCGCATTATATCACAAAACCGCAGAAAAGTCAAGAGGCACTGTGCCACTTTATGAACTGGCACAAAGGGACTTGCATAATCCTGTCAAGTATGATAGGGGGAGAATTGTAACAAATTGATATAATTATTGCGGAGCAGGGTGAGTGTCGAAAAGTTTATAGATCCTACCCCGAATCTCTTATATACCAATTATAGGGCATCGGAGCGGACTTGTCAACCACTTATGCTGCCTAGTGTGCCACTTATTAAACTGGCACATGGCCTGTTGTATTGGCATCATGAGGCATTATAATAAGTACATAACAAACATCATTCTTAAAACACATGAGAGTAATTGAAAAGAACATGAACACCGCTATCAGAAACGGCAAGGACTTCCGCTCTGGTAACACTTCTGTTACTCATTCAATTAACGCCGCTGGACAGAGAGAGGCGATTATCAAATTACACGGCAATCACATTGCTACAGTAATGAATGATACAATGCTACTATTTGACGGCGGTTGGCAATCTAATACAACTAAGAGCAGATTAAATGCTTTATGCTATGAGTTTGCCACAGGGTTCAGCGTAATCCAGCGTAATTGGGACTGGTTCGTGGCAGACTTCCACGGCAACCGCCAAGACTTCGCCGACGGATTCGAGTTGGCGATATCATAGGACAGTTAAACAAACTGGACCAAGGGGGCTTTATTAAGTCCCTTTTTTATTGTATAATAGGACCAATTACAACAGACACACATGGCCGCAAACAACATTAAGCAGCAGACTACATTAACAATGGCCGATGGCCGCCGCATTAAGTACACGGTATTAAAGAGAAGCAGTGCTGGTGCCACTATGGCCAAGCGTAGCTGGAATAACGCCGCCCCTAAAGGCAGCTTTATGCACGCTGGCATGCCAACACACATGGCACACATTAACACAGGTAACAAGGCAAGTAAAGCCGCATAGTGACACTTTAACAACTGTCACATGGCCTCACATATGTGGGGTCTTTGTGTGTATAATAATAATATAAACAAACACAGGTAACACACATGAGAAACGGAATTGATCAACCTTACACAGGGTTAACACAGGACCAGTATCATGATCTAAATATTAAACTTTACGACCTTATACAGAGTCTAGAATATAAAGTAGACTCACCTGACTTAATTAATGCACTTAAGGTTAACTTAGACTGGTTTGAAATGAATGATGTAGCCCTAGATGAATTCTAGGGTAAGGACACAGCTGGCTATACTCACACTTTAGCCAGTTGTTTTGTTTATTATGTTCCGTGTTATAAAAACCGATAAGTCCCTAACCTACAACGAACCAAAATCGAGAGCTATATATTATTCGTATTCAAAAAAATTTTGGATATAAAAAATGCCCCAGTAGGTTGACTCTAGGCAGAGGTTGTGTTATACTTAAGGAGTAAACAAACAGTAAAGCACATGATTGAAGGAGTTGTATTAACACTTGTATTGATGACCT
>CEVN01085368.1_pt1 | contig 11629 bp, 7 predicted proteins | sample 427041 | NCBI WGS metagenome assembly CEVN01 (sample SAMEA2623463, study PRJEB7988) | marine metagenome | biome: marine biome (ENVO:00000447); feature: surface water layer (ENVO:00002042); material: "saline water (ENVO:00002010), including plankton (ENVO:xxxxxxxx)" | depth 5 m
GAAGAAAATAAGCAAGAAGTCATCGGTGATGAATGGTGGGAAGAGGGCTACAAGGTCAAATCAGAAAGTAATCCATCAGACAATACCGATACTGGTGATCTATGTGGCCATCCTGGATGTGAAAAAACAGTAAGCGCATTCGATTTCAGATGCTACACGTGTCGAGGCCGATTCTGCCCTCAGCATGTTGGACCAAACATCAATTGTCAATTATGCTCTGATTAATCACAAGTAGACATTTTTCTGATTTATTGAAGACTCGGGCACTAGCCCTCGTTCTTTGATGGCCGATACCATTTGTTTGCCGGATTTACTGTGGCCGTACATTACAGCTCCGGGACTAACTCGCTCGTTCCAATGTCTTTGGAAGACAGCAGCGTCTTCCTTATTCTTGCAGAGGACCTTCGGAACCGAGTGGAACATCGCAAGCTTGTCCCGCTTTGAACGAACGTATTTTGCTAGAACTTCTGGTAGCATGTTACTGAGCCAATTGTCCGTGATTATCTTCACTTCTCTGGGAATGACATACCTAGGATTATCTAGAGGCCCCAGTATTTCCTGCATCGCAGATGCAAAAATCGCTGACTCGCTCTCATTTGCGTCCTTCAGATATGCTCGCATCCAACCCCCATCTCGGGAACCTCCTCCAATTTCCGCATAGGAGTTAATCAATTGCAATTCCTTGAGCGATAAGACAACTGCTTCCCCTATCGAAAGCACGAGTGAATGGTTGCTTATCTTAGCCAGGGCAATGCCATTCGCAGGGAAGGCGTTCTCATTCCCAAGTCTCACTTTGATTTCCACAGCCTCTTTGGGTTCAGCATTGAATGGTTGTCCAATCTTCCAAAGTGTCCTAGTTCTAGCCCTATTTTTTGCTCTAAGTAACATCTCTTCATTAAAGATATTCATGGTCTCCGATACACCCTCAGGTTTGGCTTCCGTAAATGCAGCGTGAACGTGGCCCACTCCTTTCTCTATCGCACCATCATCTCCAACACCGTAGAGCTGTTTGTGCTTTCTTTGGAACCTAAGGTAATCATCGAAGCCTTTCTGATACTCATCTGCTAGACAGATAATATCCCAATTATTTGCTACCTTCTCCGGCCAATGCTTGTCTAGCCTAAATGACCTACCTCTCAACTGATTTATACTCATGCTCGTAGTTACTGTGGTCAAATCGATTAGAACATTGATTCTACTTGCATCCCAGCCCTCTCCGAGTAGCCCTCTGGTACCTACAAGGCAGTTCGTCACACCTTCTTGGAATAATTCTGTAATCATCATAGTGTAATATCTGGGAAGCCAATCTTTACCCTTGCCTCGGATTTCAAAAAATTCACCTCGCTCGATATATTCGAATTTAATATCTAAACTCCTTTCATCAACCCATTGTTCAAATCGAGGGAAAATATTCTGCAAAAGATCGTCATCGACTAGAACCGTAGTCCCAGTCATTAATACAGGATCCAGCCTATCTGTTACTTCGGATTGCAGTACTGCTCTGTAAGCGGCGACTGCACCGCCTGCTTCCTTATCCAAAACATCCTCAACCAAAGTGGAGGAAGATGTCTTCTCGAAATCGGTCACAATAACAGCCCGGATATCCGAACCCAGTGCTTGCATTTCAGTCGTCAGAATTTCTCTAACTGCATCATATTTTGCAGAACCATATGCCATGACCCTACTAATTGGAGATGCGCATAATCTAGCACCTGAGCCGGTAATTTGAACTCCAAGTAATCGTAGTTTCTCCTTAGCCTCATCTGCTAACTGATGATCTTTCTTATTGCTGGATCGCATCAACCCATTACGGATATATCTGTCAAGAATAGTAATCATGGAACCCTGACTATTTCCCTGACGAACGAATTCTTGATCAGGAAGGGGGATATCGGCCGGGAGACTCCTTCCATTTTGTACAAGAAAGCCTCGGGCTCTGTCTGCCAACCCGGGATCTCGCTTCCTGAATGACTCCCAATCTGAGGCTTTTCCTGCTGGCAAATCAAGTTCCGATAAGGTTCTGAAAAGCCAAACGTCCAAACCAGGGACTCTATCTTCTGGGTCTTCCGGGCCCTGCCTTAGAGTTTTGATTAACTGTCTGAAGTCTGTGGTTGCATTTGCAATATATTTCAGCTCTTTTTCTGAAGGCCTTACGAAGTAAGCCAAGTCTTGGTATGGCGCTAAGTTACCGTCACGAACTAATGCCGGAACCGGAACTTCATAGTCGACTTCCCCAAATAAATCAAGATACATATTTTGTTTTTGTTTAGAATCTCCTCCTTCGCCTACATCCGGTGGAGTCGCAGTAAGGCCCAAGACAATTGGATTACCCAAAAACTCAACAATTTCCAACAAAACTCTACCCCAATGTTCCAATAGATGATGGCATTCATCGAGTATAATCAGGCCAACTTCGGCCTCTTTGAGCCTCATCAAATTGGCCTTGGCTGAGTCATGCAATACCCATAGGGCATTTCCATGTTCGGACAAATCATCTCGGACTTTTTTCCTAAATTTACTCAACGTATCTTCATACAATTCGGGATTTTTTTCCTTCAAATCTTCAATCCAAGATATTGCACTTTCTCGGTCTTCAGCCTCAATTCGGTCAATATCAGGAGTCATCAATTTACTAATCCAAAGTTCCAATGCTGATTCATCTAAATCACCCCCGCCCCTCTTTGGCAGCGTAACAGATTGGTAAGTTAGAGAGGTAAGTATTCCTGGATTCTTTGGGTCGGTTCCAATCTCATCATCTCTACCGTCTAAATTGAACAATTCCTTTGCCCTCTCTACCCACTGAGCCTGTATAGCCGAATTTGGGCTCAGAACCAAAGTTGGTAACCTAACCAAATCAGACCAAACATACAATCCAAGAACGGTCTTTCCAGATCCGGGAGGAGCAACAATGAGTAGTTCTTTCGAATCATTTTCCAATTCTTTACGAATTATCCCTGAGGAAGCGACTTGGGATGGTCTGAGTTTTCCAGAAAAACCAATTTTTCCGAAATCTGAAACCATACCACTTCACTCTACAATCGTTTCATGATCTAGAATTAATCCGTCTAATGATGATCCGTCATGAATTATGCAGTTGTTTCCAATTAAGCAATTCCTTATGGAACAATTTTCACCAATTTTCACGCCCTCAAGAATAACGGAATTCTCCACAATTGTCCCATTTCCAACACGAGAATTTCGCGCAACAGAACTTGAGATTATTTTTCCAGAATTTACGACGTTATTCCCAAACCATGTACTGTCCTTTGTCTCACCTGTGGAAAATCTTCCAGAATTAATGCATGCTTGGGTTGCCTCAACAAATGATTCTGGAGTGCCGGCATCTACGAACATGCCTTCGAATGGAAATCCGTTCAATACTCCATTTTCTGCAATTTTTTCGTACACATCTCTTTCCATGCTATGTCTGCCGTCCGGCATATAATCGAAAATCTCGGGTTCAAGAAGATAGGTTCCAGCATTAATTAAATTTGAGAACGCTTCTTCGATAGGAGGTTTTTCCTGGAATCTCATGATTTTGCCAGTTTCCCCAATATAATCTGCGACTCCAAATCTCGAAGGATCTTCTACAGGCCAAAGTGAAATTGTAGCTAGACCTCCGTTCTCCTTATGAAATTCTAACATTTCCTTTACTTTCAAACTCGTAATTAAATCTCCATTAATCACACAAAAGGTACCATCTGAAAGATGAGGACGGCAATTGGCAATTGCTCCCCCAGTCCCTAAGGGCTCGGTTTCCTCAACGATTACGACTTCGTATGGAAGGTCAATATTCGAAAAATAATCTCTCATTTGATCTATGCCATAACCTGCAGCAATTAGCACCTTATCGACTTCAGATTCGGGAAGTACGTTTAGCACGTGTTCAATCATTGATTGATCCAAAATAGGTAGAAGCGGCTTAGGGATAGAATTGGTCCAAGGCCTAAGTCGAGTACCAAATCCTCCCGCCAGAACCACTACGTCCATGGTTGTGCGGGCGCATTTACTACTTTCAGCACTTCGTGTCCCCGACGCCTCCCGCAAATTCACAAGGCGCATCGTTGAAAGACGGATGTTGAGTCGCCGGAGCGTCGACATGAATATTCACGAGTATCAGGGGAAGGAACTGTTTCGTTCTGCGGGAGTAAAGGTTCAGGATGGAGTTCATTGCAAATCTGTTGAGGAAGCGCTTACCGCTTACGATTCACTAGGCTCAAAAGTTGTTGCTGTGAAGAGCCAAATTCATGCAGGTGGGCGCGGAAAAGGCAACCTTTACTGTCCTGATTCAGGAGATTTATTGATGGAGGGTGGAGTAAAGATCGCTTTTTCGAAAGATGAGGTCAAGGAATATTCTGAAAATATTCTAGGGCACATTCTAGTTACAAAACAGACCGGCCCCGAAGGGAAATTGGTCAGTAACCTCTACGTCGAAGCAGGATGCGAAATAGAACACGAATATTATCTCGCATTATTAGTCGACAGGGAGGCAAAGGCTGTGCTAATCATGGCCTCAACTGAAGGCGGAATGGATATCGAAGAAGTAGCAGAAAACACCCCTGAAGCGATTCACAAAATTTGGGTAGACCCTTCTGCCGGCTTACTTGGTTTTCAAAAGAGAAATTTAGGTATGGCTCTAGGGCTCTCAGGCACCGCTTTGAAGGATTTCTTTGGAATGATTGGTAAATTATACGACGTATTTACTTCTAATGATTGTTCAATGGTGGAGATAAATCCACTTGTTCGCACAAAATCTGATGAGATGATTGCTCTAGATGCAAAGGTTGGTTTCGATGAAAACGCATCATTTAGACACAAAAAGTGGGATGAAATGAGAGACCTGTCCGAAGAAGAACCTACAGAAACTAGGGCAAATGAAGCGGGGCTATCCTATGTCAAGTTAGACGGTGATATTGGCTGTCTAGTCAATGGCGCAGGGCTGGCAATGGCTACAATGGATGTCATCAAGCTCTATGGTGGTGAGCCCGCCAATTTCCTCGATATTGGCGGAGGAGCAAATGAAGAAAAAGTGCAAGAGGCTTTCGAAATTATCTTAGAAGACCCAAACGTAAAGGGGATTCTAGTGAATATTTTTGGTGGAATTCAACGATGTGATATCGTTGCGAAAGCGGTTCTTTCGGTTTCAGAAAATATGGGTCTAGAAGTTCCTTTGGTAATCAGACTTTCAGGAACTATGTTCGAAGAAGGTAGAGCGATTATAGACGCCTCAGATCTAGATTGTACCTCTGTAGAAACACTGGCAGAGGGTGCCGAAGCGATTGTTGGATTGATTGGAGGTGAGTAGTATGGCTATCTGGATACAAGAGGATTCAAAGTTATTAATTCAAGGAATAACCGGTTCCCAAGGTACTTTTCACGGAGAAAAGATGGTTGAATATGGTACTGATGTAGTCGGAGGAGTGACTCCTGGAAAAGGAGGTCAAACCGTACAATTGGCCGACAGAAATGTTCCAGTATTTGATGGAATGATTGAGGCAGTGGAAAAAACCGATGCAGATGCGACTGTGATCTATGTTCCACCTCCATTCGCCGGAGAGGCTATCATGGAGGCTGCAGATGCCTTCGATCGAGTAAAAGGAGAAGGAGTAATTGTATGTATTACAGAAGGAATTCCAACTCTAGACATGGTAAAGGCAGTGGCTTACGTAAATGATAGACCTGGAATTCGCCTTATCGGACCAAATTGCCCTGGAATCATAACCCCAGGGGCAAATGGTGGGTGTAAAATTGGAATTATGCCAGGCCATATTCATGCAAAGGGTAGGATTGGAGTAGTATCGAAGTCAGGGACTTTGACATACGAAGCAGTTGCTCAGACTATGAGCATCGGCGAAGGGCAGTCTACTTGCATCGGAATAGGAGGAGACCCAGTTAATGGAACTGGATTTATTGATTGTTTGTCCGCCTTCGAATCTGACCCTCAAACTGTAGCGGTAGTTATGATTGGAGAAATAGGTGGCACCGCTGAGGAAGACGCGGCTGAATGGGCAGCCGTAAACATGAGTAAACCGATTGTAGGATTCGTTGCAGGATCAACCGCCCCTCCCGGAAAGAGGATGGGGCATGCCGGAGCGATTATCTCGGGCGGGAAGGGAACAGCCGCTGAAAAATTTGCAGCATTCGAAGCGGCGGGAATCCACATTGCACGAGATCCTTCTGAAATCGGTGCAGTCTTGAAAGTGGCTCTGGAAAAAGCCGGTCTTCTATGAAGACCTCGGATTTCTTCCACAACTCATGGTGAGACTTAATCCAAAGTATGCCGCCAAGCATTCGTGAGCTTACAATCGCGGGTGGTTGTGGTTGGCGGAGGTATTGCTGGTTGTTCAGCTGCTTTAGCACTAGCAGGAAGAGGTGTCGATGTAACCTTGATTGAATCATCCAATCGACTTGGAGGACGTTTCAAGAGCGTTGAGATTGATGGTCTTAGTAGACAAATTGACCCGACTCAGAATGTAATATTCCGAACGTACAGCCGCTTTCTTCAGTTGTTAGCAACCTGCGATAATAGAAAATCTGTTAGGATAAAAAACTCGACATCTATTCCATTCTTGGAGGTTAATAATGGTAAAATATCTTACATCGAATCTGGGAAAGTACCACCTCCTAATCACCTAAGTGGCTCTTTCGTTAATGCAAATTTTCTAGGATTATTTGATAAAATTTCTTTGCAGAAAGCCCTCAAAGCAATACAGAATATGGATGAAGAAAGTAGGATTTCACAAGACGATATTAGTTTTCTTCAATGGTTGCAGGAAAATGGCCAAACCAAACGGGCAATTGATCGATTTTGGAATGCAATCTGTAAGATGGCACTAAACATCGATTCATCTCTGGCAAGCGCGTCATCGGCCATTTTTTTGATAAAAAAGGTATTATTTGGCCGAATTGATGCCTTTGACCAGGGCTGTTTTACAACTGATTTCACAAATATCATATCTTCATCTCTTAGAAGAACCCTAAATTCTGCAGGTGTCGAAGTACATCTATCTACATCGGTAACTAGTTTATTCAGAGATAAAGACACGGTAACAGGAGTTAACACAAAGGATGGGTTTTTCCCATCAAAAATGGTTATCTTATGCACTCCAATTACTGCCACAGCTAGGCTACTAACAGGTTCATCAGCAAGTCATCAATCTCATGATGTTGCTGAAAAGCTAACCAAATTAGGAAATACATCTCAAATCGGAATACATGCATTCCATGAGGGGCCTGTCTTACCTGTTGGAACCCCATTCGTCACTTGTTGTGATGAGCCATTGATTCAGATGCTTTTTGACCGTTCTAGTGAAATTGATAATGGGAACAGAGATGGCCTACCCGGACACTGGATATGTAGCCCAGTTGCCTTTGCTGATGCATATTTGGAATGGGATGACGAATTGATAAAAACAGAATATGAAAGAGTAATCAATTCGGCATTCCCAGAGGCTCCCGGATTACTAGATTTTCATGTAGTTAGAATATATCATTCCGCTACGTCTCTAGCAATGGGCTCCTCACGCCTTCGCCCAAATGCATTAGAAGCAGGAGAAGGGGTGATTTTAGGAGGCGATTGGATCAATATCGATTGGCCATCTTGTCTAGAGGCATCAACGAGAGCGGGTCTGGTAGCAGCATCGGCATTTTTGAAGCAAAACTCTGTGAAAGATTTTACAGATTGGCAGCATGACGATAATTGGCCTGATTGGCCATTGCCTCCTGATAGAGGCGATAAGAATTGGAGAACTTGGGATTAGAATACTCTGGAAAATGCAGTCAACGTTGAGAATAGAGGGGGTGAATAGAGAATGACTGAGATAATCAACGAACAAATCGATGGATTGCTCAAAGCCACCTCTAGGTCTTTTCATTTGACTCTGACAAATTTACCTAAAAGTGTCCGAGACCAAGTAGGTTTACTGTATCTTTTAGCCAGACTTGCAGACACCATTGCAGATTCGAAAACGGAAGATGTAAATGCATTAATCGAGGCTTTGGATGGTTACCAAAATTGCTTAATTGAAAATGAAATTCTAGATTTACAAAATATTGCAAACATGCAAGAGGATTTAGACGAAAAAAGACTTTTAGAAAATCTGGATTTTGTAATTTCTGAATATCGAAAAATCGACCCAAATGATGCAATTCTGATGCAGCATTGTTTGGATGTAATTATTTCAGGACAACGCCTTGATTTAGTTCGGTTTGGGGCTTTGGGTTCTGAACTTACTAGCCTGAAAAATGACTCTGAGTTAGACGATTACGCCTACAGGGTAGCGGGTAGCGTAGGAGAGTTTTGGACCGCAATTACATTACAAAATGAATTATCCGGAGACGTATCTGATACTGAACTCTTTGATGAGTTGGGAATTCGCTTTGGTAAAGCATTACAAATGACAAACATACTCAGAGACATTCCTGCGGATTTAGCACTAGGTCGATGTTATATTCCGAGCGATAGACTAGAGGAAATCGGATTAAATCATCACGACCTAAAAAACCTAGATTCAATAGAATCATTCAGGCCTCTTTATGACTACTATCTTGATTTAACTTGCGAGCATTATAGTGCTGCAATAGAATACATTAGAATGATTCCAAGAAAGTATCGTAGGCTTAGAATGGCATGTTTACTTCCAATTGTGATTGGCTTGGAAACAATTGGCCTACTTAGAACTGGAAATGTTCTGAATTCTGCTGAAAGAATTAAAGTTGAAAGAAGTAGAATAAAGAAAATTGCGCTTTTTTGTATGATAGCGACAAGATTCAGGATTTTTGAAAATAGAATTCTAAAGAAAGCCACCTACCGCTCCAGAAATGGCATTTGAAACCCGTTTGGGCCGCTAAAGCGGCCCGCGCGCATGCGTGGGTGAGGTTCAAGAGCGAAAGACGATGGCTACTAATCGACGAGACCATGCCTAGAGACTCTAGCATCAATTCCGCAGAGGGTATGCGGTATGACGCTGAGAGAAGCATTTCTTTAGTCGATGCGGATATCGAAAATCCTGGAATTGAGGGAGTTAGATCTACTGTCAGCATAACAAAAGAAGCTGCGCGTGCGATTTCAATAACCGCTCTTGAGACACTTCGAGAAGGCGCTCGATTCATGGGTGTTGTGGGAGCTAGAGGGGAATTAGTAAATCCATTTGGCCACATAGATGCAGCAATTTGGTCGGAACAAGAAGTTCCTGGTTATATGATTGAGATTGCCTACGAATACTGTGAGGAGTTAACACGTATAGAAGCCGGAAACTTCTATCATTCCTTCAAGTACCTCCCAATCGAAGCACGCCGAGCGATCTGCGCTTACTATGCATTCTGTAGAAGAGCGGATGATATTGCAGATGGCGACTACATAGATTCCTTTCCCGGTGGTTCATCAGACGACCCTGAATCTGTAGAGTATAGGGCTCACATCGAAAGGTTGACCGGAACTAGTCCAGTAGTCGCACGCGATCATTACAATGATAGAATGTCTCAACTTTTCTATTACAGGAAAAAATTGTCAAGTGCATATGGTCAAGTAACATCCACAGACCCAATTTTCATTGCCCTAAAAGATACAATTCGTCGATACAATATACCAAGACAACTACTTGATGATATGATTAGCGGGATGGAAGATGATTTCCATCGAAATCGATATGAGACCTTTGAAGAACTGTATTCATATTGTTATCGAGTAGCATCTACGGTAGGATTAGTTTGCATAGAAATTTATGGATATTCAAAATTAGAAGCTAGAGAATACTCAGAAGCATGGGGTATTTTCATGCAACTTACAAATATCATTAGGGATGTTGCTGAGGACGCAGAAAGGGACAGAATTTACCTTCCAATGGAAGATTTGCGCAGATACGGAATTAGTGAAGAAGACATCAAGAGTGGGGCTAAATTACTCGAACATCCTGGGTGGAAACCATTTGTCGATGAATACATTAAGAGAGCCGAAACCTATCGAGATAAAGCATTCAAATTACTTCCAATGTTGGATAGGCAATCTCGATACTCTCCTGCCGCAATGATGGCCTTCTATGAATCCATATTGAAGAAAATAAACAAGAAAGATGGCGATGTATTTTCTGAGCGTGTCCAACTTTCCAAGGCAGAGAAAATATCTCTGGCTGCATATGTTTACGGTAGATATCGCTTCCTTGCTCTGTGAGCAATAAGCGGATTTAGAAGGGAAAAACAGAAGGGAAGATTATCGAGCATAGTAAATCGGAGGCATACTAATGAGGGTGGCAGTATTACTAGAGGACCGATGCCAGCCCAAGAAATGTAATGCTGAATGCTGGGCATTTTGCCCACCTGTTCGCAACGGAATTGAATGCATTGTTCTTGATGACTCTAGTGGAAAACCCTTGATTTCAGAACCTCTTTGTATTGGTTGTGGTATATGTGTAAACAAGTGTCCATTTGATGCTTTGATAATTACAAATCTGCCCGAAGAATTAGATGGAGATATGACTCATCGCTATGGCGAAAACGGCTTCCGTTTATTCCGCTTACCTGCACCTCGTGAAGAGCAAGTTGTTGGCATCCTTGGGCCGAATGGCATGGGAAAGTCAACCGCGATTAATTTGCTATCCGGTTCTCTTCGTCCGAATCTTGGGGACTGGACGATTGATTCTCGAGATTGGCAAGAAATAATCGAATCTTTCCCTAGGGGAGAATTAAGAGATTATTTGGCCATGGTTTCGGATGAGGGAGTTAAGATTGCTGTTAAACCTCAATACATCGATAAATTACCCAAAATTTTCGATGGAAAGGCAAAGGAATTGCTAACTCGAGTTGATGATAGAGGAGAATTACAACATTATGCTGAATTATTAGCAATAGACCACATTTTAGATCGTAGTTTAGGGCAACTTTCAGGTGGAGAATTACAGCGAGTGGCAATGGCTGCTACATTGCTGAAAGAGGCTGATGTATACTTCTTCGATGAGCCTTCCTCATATCTTGATATTCACGAAAGAATGCGAATTGTAAGAATCATCCAAGACATGGTTGAGAGAGGGAAGAGAATCCTAGTTGTAGAACACGATTTAGCGATCTTGGACGTACTCTGTGATTTACTTCATGTTGTGTATGGCGAAAGAGCGGCCTTTGGCATCTTTACGCCGGCAAGATCTACTAGGACTGCGATTAACTCCTACCTCGATGGATTCCTACCTGAAGAGAATGTAAGAATTAGAGATAAGCCAATTCAATTCCTAAGAGGTAGGGTTAGGGGTGAAGAAGTTGGGCAGACAATTCTCTCTTGGGGAGATATGGAGAAATCACTCGGAGACTTCCAACTCAAGACTGGCGAGGGTAGAGTTCGTAGCGCAGAAGTTGTTGGAGTTGTTGGACCAAATGCTACCGGTAAGACAACCATGGTCAGAATGATTGCAGGAGAGATCGAACCAGACCAAGGCTGGTGCACTATGGATGCAGAAATCTCCTATAAGCCACAACATGTTAGTAGTGACTTTGATGGAACTGTACAGGATTGGCTAGATACAGAACTTGGAGCTAAGTGGAGAAGTGGTGAATTCAATACCCAAGTAATCCGTCCATTGCAGGTTGACCAATTACTCGAACTTAGAGCCAAGAAGCTTTCAGGAGGAGAATTACAAGCGGT
>CEVN01014121.1_pt1 | contig 11626 bp, 13 predicted proteins | sample 427041 | NCBI WGS metagenome assembly CEVN01 (sample SAMEA2623463, study PRJEB7988) | marine metagenome | biome: marine biome (ENVO:00000447); feature: surface water layer (ENVO:00002042); material: "saline water (ENVO:00002010), including plankton (ENVO:xxxxxxxx)" | depth 5 m
CGACCATCAAATGATCTATTCGCTATTGCAACTCGACCTTCAAGAACAATGTATAGGTCGTTTGCTTCGTCACCTTCGCTGAATAACATATCTCCACGTTGAAGTGACTGAACGCTGGATTGGTCGACTATGGGTTCGAGAAGCTCTTGCTGAACCCCAGAGAATAAATCCATTGAAGAAAGAAAAGTAACATCAATCATTATGCTTGTAGCCTAATACGTTCTGACATTTCAATCACATTGACAAGACTTTGTTGATTAGAAAGAAAACAATCCTTAAATTTCATCAGGTACCATCTCAAAATGAATAGCGTGCTTTTTCAATGATCTTGATAAAGTTTCACTCAAAGAGGAAGGCGAAGATATGATGCGAGTCGGCCACGGATTCGATTCCCACGCCTATATGACCGATCAAGAACGTCCCTTGATTCTTGGTGGGGTTACTTTTGAATCTGACTTAGCACTTCAAGGGCATTCAGACTCTGATGTTGTTACCCATGCATGCATCGATTCAATTCTTAGCCCAGTCGGATTGGGTGATATAGGAACTCTATTCCCCGATAACGATCCAAAATATCTAAACGCCAACAGTCTGGAATTACTTCAACATAGTGTTGAGCTCATTAACGATGCCGGATGGGACATTGTTAATATAGACTGCTCAATTATCGCAGATATTCCAAAAATTCAGCCGAGCAGGTCATTGATTGAAACAACACTCTCAAAGATTGTTCAAGCTCCAGTAACAGTAAAAGGTAAAACTCCAGAAGGTCTTTTGAACTTCAATGGGGTTGCGTGCTTTGCTGTCTGTCTACTGAAAAATTCAAATGCCTAAGAAACAAAATCGCCGAAAGTCTCATGGGCACAGTTCAATGCGCTCCAGTAACCAAAAGTCTAAACATAGAAGACCCAAGGAAAAACATTCTTTCGATAGGGCATCAGATAAAGGCACTACCAAAGGAATAGGTGGGGATGTCATCGAGGGAAGGCAAGCAGTTCGTGAACTTCTACTCGCTCAAAAACGAAAGATAAAGGAAGTAGTTTTTCTTGCTGGGTTGGATCCTTCGCCTGTCCTTGCGCAAATTAGGGATCTCGCAATGGAAGCCAGAATACCTTTGTATGAAGTAGCACGAGCGAAATTTGATCAACTCGCGATCACTGACGCTCCTCAAGGAGTTATCTCATATGCAGAGCCTCTGCCTAACCTTGGAATAGACGATCTTCTTTCAACGACAAAGAAACCTTTCCTATTAGTGATGGATGGAATTGTTGATCCAAGAAATCTAGGAGCTATGTTACGGAGTGCTGAATGTGCAGGAGTAACAGGCGTATTACTCCCGAAGCATCGATCAACAAAGATTACACCCACAGTAGCGAAAACTGCTCAAGGAGCAATCGAGCACCTCCCAATAGGATCTGTAAGCGGAATTCCCAAAGGACTATCGCTTCTAAAAGAAAAGGGAGTTTGGACAGTTGGTTTAGATTCAGATGCTTCAACAGAGATTTTCGAATTAGGAGTCGCTGATGAGCCTTTGGCACTTGTTTTAGGGAGCGAAGGCCAAGGTCTAGGAAGATTAACTCGAGAGAGATGTGACCTTTTAGCAAAGATCCCAGTATTTGGATCTATTGAGTCCTTAAATGTTTCAGTAGCATCAGCCATCGCCTGCTTTGAGATTGCCCAAAGACGACGATCATAAAATATAGTGATAGGTATGGAACTTTCCTAGACTAAAGATACGCCGGGTTAGCTCAGTTGGTAGAGCACTTCTCTTGTAAAGAAGATGTCGTCGGTTCGATTCCGACACCCGGCTCGCATAGAAATAAACGAAGAATGTGTAAAGAAAGTATTCTTTGAAATTTTACGACTTGACCTATCGCAAACTAATTCACAAGTGCGGTATACCATAATCGAGTGGAACTTACCGATAGGGAAATAGCAATTCTTGATTTTGAGAGAACGCCTTGGGAAGTTGATGGGCCCAAAGAGCTTGCGATACGTGAGAGGTTCGGGATTTCACCTTCACGTTATTACCAGATAAGGGACTCGCTATTGGATAAGGCTGAAGCCCTAGAACACGACCCACTTTTAGTCCTCAGATTACGTAAATTAAGAACAAAACGTCGATCTATTCGATACGGTATTCCCCAGATTCATTCGCCAATTCGCTAAACCTATCCGAAGGTTTTAATATATATAAGGCTACGGACAAGATATCAGGAGATGCTTGACATGAATATTGCAGGGAAGGGAGTACTACTTCTTGGTGTTTTTGTCGCCATCGGTATCATCGTCCTAAGTGAAGGTTTCAGTGATACATCACGTAACGTCGAGTCTCTTCCAGCTACCCAGAACGCCGAAGAGTCAAATGAGCCATCTACTACATCTGAAGAAGAGGACTCTGTTGAGGAAGAGGAAGTAGCGGCTGAAGAAGCTACTACTGGGCAAAATAGTACTCCAGTCCAAAGTGAACCTGTTCCGAGTAGTGAGTCTGTCCTTCACCCACCTGCAGAAGTCCGAGTCCTCGTAGCTAATGGAACAGAAATTTCCGGCGCTGCTGGGGCAATACGAGAAGTACTGATCTCTGATCAAGGCTATAACGGTTTACCAGCTGTAAATGCGGCAACAGAAGAAGTGCCGGACTTCTCCTTCGTATACTATGCGAACGGCTATGAACTCGATGCTAGAAATGTTGGCTTAATAATTGGCGTTGATTCAGCAAACGTTCTTCCAATGCCAGCTGCTCTCCCTGTTGAAGATCTAGCTGAAGCCAATGTTCTGGTTCTTTTAGGGTCTGACCTGTATCCACCTGAAGAGTGATACTGGAGGCCTCTGATGAGGATTCTTGTTGCTCCAGATAAATTTAAAGGGACAGCATCAGCTCAAACTGTAGCTGAATCCATTAGAGCTGCTCTTAGCGACGACCATGAAGTCACTATCCAACCCCTTGCTGATGGGGGAGAAGGAACAATCGAGGCATTTGGAGGATCAAATCGCACCGACGTTGTTTTAGGTCCTCTTAGTAGCCCAGTTAGTGCTCAGTGGAGACTACATGGAGATACGGCAATTATTGAAATGGCTCAAGCATCTGGACTGACATTAGCTGGGGGATTAGAAGACAATGACCCAATAGCTGCATCCACAATCGGTACTGGCCAGCTCATTGCCATAGCAATTGAAAGAGGAGCAAGAAATATTATCGTTGGGGCAGGCGGGTCAGCAACCACAGATGGCGGTTTAGGGGCTCTCGAAGCTTTATACCCTTTAGAGAGACTTCGCGAAATAACAATAACCGTTGCATGCGATGTTGCAACACGATTTGTCGAAGCTGCAGAAACCTTCGGGCCTCAAAAAGGTGCATCCCCATCTCAGGTACGGTTCCTAAAACGTCGCCTAGAGAGAGTTGGGCAGATCTACCTAGAAGAGCGGGGAGTTGATGTTCTTCAGATGGATATGGCTGGAGCAGCTGGAGGTTTAGCTGGAGGTCTAGCATCGGTCGGGGCATCTTTGGTGAACGGATTTAATGCTGTTTCCGAGGAAGTAGAGCTTTTGGACTTAATAGAAAACGCTGACCTTGTTATTACTGGAGAGGGAAACGTAGATAAATCAAGTTTCGAAGGCAAAGTTGTTGGCGGCGTGTTGAAACTCGCAGATGAAACAAAAACCGATGCAATAGTAATAGCGGGAAACTTTGAAAAATCACTTCCCTATTCGGCTCCAATATACGGGCTTCAGGATGAGGTGGGTACGGAATCCGCATTTTCTCAAACGCAAAAATCCTTAGAGAACGTTGCGAAGAAGGCTGTCTCCAACTGGGAAAAAGGCAGATAACATACAATCAAGATGGTGAGGAACGTATGACTGATCGAATAGAACTAAAAGGTATTAGAGCCTTAGGAACAATAGGTGTACTACCCGAAGAGCAGGAACGTGCCCAACCATTTGAAGTTGATATAACTGTTGAGAGTAACCTATCGATATCCGGAAAAACCGACTCACTGCATGACACAGTAAATTACGCAGAAGTTACTGAAACCATTATCTCTATCATCACTAACGAAAAACATTTCCTTCTTGAACGAGTTGCGGAACGCATAGCGGAAGAAACCCTTAAAATCGATCTCGTTAATGCTGTCAATATCACCATTAAAAAATTACGTCCTCCTGTCCCGCATCATCTTGAATACTCAGCTGTCACAATACGTCGTGAAGACAAACTCTAACCGGATAACAGAGATGCTCCGAAGCAGCGCAAGTTTATTTCTCTAAAATTTCCCTACTGGCATCAAGAACCTGTTTAGGAACATGGGTACGACCGTAGTCAAATCCAACCTCTAAAAGGATATCGAGCAACTCTCTCCTACCGTCCTCCATTTTCCACGGCAACGCGATATAAATTGGTAACTCGAAGACACGAAGCCGGTCAAGATTTCGATAAATTCTCTCTTGGAACTTAAACCGCTCTTCCCAAGCCCAGTCAGCAGGTCCAAATCCAGTTCCAGGATCAAGAATTAGCTGGCTTTTTTTAATTCCAGATTTCTCAAGTTTTTCTAACGTCTTCTCAAACCAAGGAAGAATAGTCTCTAAGGGATCTCCAGAAATGAATTCTAAACTTTTAGGATCGTTTCCATTTAAGAAGGGAAGTACCACTGGGACTTCCCTATCAGCTGCAAGATCGATCATTGATGGATTTTGAAGGCCATCAGATGCATTCATAAAATTCGCTCCAGCATCAAGAGCTCTTTCCATAATTTCTGGGTTCCAAGTATCAATTGAGAGCTCAATGCCTAAAGCCGATATTGCTTCAATTTTTCCTTCTAGTCGCTCCCACTCCTCATCTGTATTTACTCGATCGGCGTATTGGGTTGATCCTGCTGCACCTAAGTCAATACCTACGCATCCCTGCTGAATCAATTCCTTTGCCCGTGAAAGAGCATCATCAACAGTAAGAGCTATCGAAAAGTCAGCTAAAGAGTCATGAGAAGCGTTAATGACGCCATGAAGTTTCACTCCGCCTACCGTAGAGGCCTATCGGCCGAGTTGCACCATAATCTTTTACTCTTGATAAAACAATAACTAAAAATCGAAATTTATCCGGAGCAAAGAGAACGAATTCCGATAAATTCACATTATGGCTGTAACTATACGTATTCCAACGACCTTACGCATTTTGACTTCCGGTGAAGCTGAAGTAAGTGCCAAAGAAGGAACAGTCTCTCAGATTATTGATGAGATTTGTGAAAGTTATCCTGATTTTCAAGGAAGACTTATCGACGAAGATGGAAATCTTCTCCGATTTGTCAATATATACGTAGAGGATGAAGATATACGGTTCCTTAAAGCTTTAGAGACTTCTGTAACTGATGGACAAACAATTTCAATTATTCCTGCTGTCGCAGGTGGTCGATAGTCCATATTTCGTAAAGATCTTTTTATAGCAAGTCGGAATCATTTCCGAGTTTCAGTACCATTACTAACGCTTAATCATTTCCATCATGATCAAAGAAAAAAATGATCAAAAGGGAATAAAGTTTATAAGTATTTTGTTCATATAAAAAGAAGCCAAACAGGAGAAATTCAATGGCAAAGATCATTTCATTTGACGAAGAAGCCCGACGTGGACTTGAAACTGGGATGAATACCCTAGCGGATGCAGTAAGAGTAACCCTTGGCCCAAAAGGCCGGAATGTTGTGCTCGATAAAAAATGGGGAGCACCCACAATAACAAACGATGGCGTCTCTATTGCAAAAGAAATCGACCTCGAAGACCCTTACGAAAGGATCGGCGCTGAATTAGTGAAGGAAGTTGCAAAAAAAACTGATGATGTTGCCGGAGATGGAACCACAACAGCAACGGTTTTAGCTTGGTCCATGGTGCGCGAAGGACTCCGTAATGTTGCTGCGGGAGCCAATCCAATGTCACTAAAGAAAGGAATTGAAGCTGGTGTTGTTTCTGCAGTTGAATCCATTAAGGGCCAATCGCAGGATGTCTCCTCCAACAAAGAGCAGATAGCTAACGTCGCTGCAATTTCAGCAGCCGATACCGAAATTGGTGGAAAAATCAGCGAAGCAATTGACAAAGTTGGAAAAGACGGCGTTATTACAGTAGAAGAATCTCAAACTTTCGGAATGGATCTCGATTTTGTCGAAGGTATGCGTTTCGACAAAGGTTACATCTCTCCCTATTTTGTTACTGACCCAGAACGTATGGAAGCAGTATTGGAAGACCCGTACCTTCTCTTTATCGGTTCTAAGATTTCTGCAGTTCGAGATATCGTCCCTGTTCTTGAAAAAGTTATGCAATCTGGAAAACCACTCTTAATAATCGCCGAAGACGTCGAAGGGGAAGCTCTAGCCACGCTCGTAGTGAACAAGATCCGAGGAACATTCACATCAGTAAGTGTAAAAGCTCCTGGATTTGGCGATCGACGAAAAGCTATGTTGCAAGATATGGCTATTTTGACCGGTGGACAAGTTATCAGCGAAGAAGTTGGACTTAAACTCGAGTCAGTTTCCTTGGATTTACTTGGTCAAGCCCGCAAAGTGGTAATAACAAAAGATGAGACCACGATCATTGAAGGTTCAGGCGACCGAGAAGATGTTGATGGCCGAATAGCTCAGATTAAAGCTGAAATTGAAAATACTGATTCGGATTATGACAGAGAAAAACTACAAGAGCGTTTAGCGAAACTATCAGGAGGCGTGGCTATTTTGAAAGTAGGCGCAGCTACGGAAGTTGAACTTAAAGAGAAAAAGCATCGCATCGAAGACGCTGTCTCAACGACAAAAGCCGCTATAGAAGAAGGTGTTGTTGCTGGAGGCGGGGTAACGCTGCTTCGTGCCCAAGCAGAAGTCTTAAAGACAGTGGAGGGGATTGACAATCCTGACGAAGCGACTGGTGCTCGTCTAGTAGCTAAAGCGTTAGAAGGGCCTCTGAACCAAATTGCTGTTAACGCCGGCCTAGAAGGTGGAGTTATTGTTGAGAAGGTCCGAAACCTCGAAGGAGCAAATGGACTGAATGCATCCAGCGGAGATTACGAAGATTTAGTTAAGGCCGGAATTATTGATGCAGCGAAGGTAACTCGATCAGCGCTTCAGAATGCTGGTTCCATTGCAGCTCTGTTTTTAACGACAGAAGCAGTGATCGCTGATGCGCCCGAAGAGGGTGGAGCCCCCGCTGGTATGCCAGATATGGATTTCTAAGAGGTCTATATCTCTATAGGTAATTGAACCGGTGCGAAGTTTCTACCCTAGACTTTAACAATGGAAAGTAACTCTCTCCGAATAGCCGAAGGTTTAGGCGTCCTTCATCTCTTTTGCAAGATTCAAAACGAAATCGATAAGCACAAGATCGAAGAAATAGTCCAAGATGCACTTGAATCTTCGATGCAAGTAGTAACAGTATCCATTCTTGGTCATAAGGCAGATATTGCCTTTATGGTTCTAAGTGAAGATTGGGTTCAACTACGAAAGTTTCAAACAAACTTGAGTGCAGCTGGGTTAGACCTAGTTGATTCATATGTTTCCCTAACCGAAATCTCTGAATACGCCCAAGGTGTTCCAGAAGAAATGCGTAACGCGAGGCTTTACCCTGAACTACCTCCTGAGGATAAGAAAGCATGGTGCTTTTATCCAATGACTAAACGAAGAAACCCAACCCAGAATTGGTTCACATTACCATTTGAAAAAAGAAAAGAACTGATGTATGAGCATGGAGCTTCAGGACGAAAATTCTCAGGGCGCGTACTGCAGGTCATTACTGGCTCAACTGGTGTAGATAATTACGAATGGGGAGTTACGTTATTCTGTATTCACCCTGATGATCTCAAAGACGTTGTCTACACTATGCGCTTTGATGAAGCATCTGCAGAATATGCAGAATTTGGCCCATTCTACTCAGGCTACGTAATACAAATAGAAGATTTGCTGAACGAATACACGAACTGACTTTTCTAAAAGCGAATCAACTTACTATTGAGCTAAGGTCCCAAGATATAATTTGATGACGTTTTCATCGTTAAGAAGATTTTCTCCGGTTCCATCGTACGCATTCTTTCCTTGATCCAAGACATAACCTCTATCACTTATCTTGAGACATCTGGTAGCGTTCTGCTCAACCATCACGATTGAGACCCCAGTCTCATTAATCGATGTCACGTTTTCGAATACTTCTACCTGTAATGCTGGAGACAAACCTGCAGAAGGCTCATCAAGAAGAAGGACGGTCGGTTGCATCATCAGAGCTCTTCCCATCGCAAGCATTTGTCGCTCACCACCTGAAAGAAGTCCAGCACGTTGCCGGATTCTCTCTCCAAGTCTCGGGAAAAGATCAGCAATTTCCTGAATTCTCTCTTCAACTTGGTTCTTAGGAAGTTGGTATGCCCCCATTTCAAGATTTTCGGACACTGTTAAGGACGGGAAAACATTTTCTGTTTGTGGAACAAAACCAACCCCCTTTTCAACGAGCTGGTGAGCTGGAAGATTTGTTATCTCTTCTCCCATCAGTTCGACAACACCGCTTCTTACTTCAACAAGTCCAAACATGCTTTTTACTAAAGTTGATTTCCCTGCTCCATTGGGGCCGATAATCCCAACCAATTCACCCTTATGAAGTTCAAAATTACAACCAGTTAAAATATCAACTCCTGGAAGATACCCAGCTACAAGATCCTTTGAAGATAGAACTACTTCCTGATTGTTGCTATCAGACATCTTTGAGCTCCTCCGCGATCGAACTACCTAAGTAGGCGTCTATTACAGCTGGATTCTTTGATACTTCACTCGGTGTCCCCTCGGCAATTATTCTCCCTTCGGCGAGAACAACTATCCAATCAGAAATTCCCATGATCGCGTCCATATCATGCTCTATGAAAAGTACGCTTACACCTTCGTCTCGAAGGTTTTCTATATGGGCCAATAGCGATTCCACAAGGACCGGATTAACACCTGCCATTGGTTCATCAAGAAGAATTAATTTCGGTTGTGACATCAGCGCTCGAGCCATTTCAAGCAATTTTCGTTGCCCACCAGAAAGCGTTGCCGCATACTCGTCACGCATGTGGGACAAATTAAACTTCTCTAAAAGACTCTCAGCATTTATAAGAATCTCTTTCTCCTGAGATTTCCAGCGAGATGGAATAAGAGCATAACGAAGAAACTCTCCCTTTTGTTCAGCAGCCCCAAGAAGCATATTGTCTAGAACGGTCATCTTTGCAAGAGATTTAGTTAACTGAAAAGTCCGGACCATACCTTTATGTGCAATCTGATGCGGGCGTAGGCCCGAAAGGTCGGTTGTCCAAGATTTTGCATTTGCAAGCTGATGAAATGTCCATTTACCGGAGTCTGGCTTATCAAAACCTGTTAATAGGTTAAACAGGGTTGTTTTGCCTGCTCCGTTGGGGCCTATGAATGCCGTGATGATTCCTCTTTGTACTTCAAGATGGTCAATATCTACAGCACGTAGCCCACCGAAAGAGCGAACGACATTATCAACTTTCAAAATCGGATCTGGCTTTGATGACCCTGGGATAGCTTCAATATTTTTCAGCGCAGAGCTGTCATTATCGGACATCGATTTGAGCCTCCTCTTTTTTCCCAACCAGACCTTGAGGTCTCCAAATCATCAAAACGGCAAGCATGATACCCATCATGATCATCCTTACGCTAGCAACATCATTTGATTCGAGAATTACGCTAGGTATCCATCCGGATTCAACCATTTGCCGGAGAAGTTCTTCTACAAAGACAATTATGAACCAGAAAGTTACAGCTCCAACGACGGGGCCCCAGACTGAGGCGGCTCCTCCTAGTATTAAGACGGTCCAGATAAAGAATGTTGTTTGAGGCTTGAATTGCTGTGTCTCAACAAATCCAGTGTTCATTGATCTTGTGATTCCAGCAAGTGCTACGATCATCCCGCCGATAATTAAACTTTGGAGTTTGTATGAGAAGACATTTTTTCCTAAAGCTCGTGCAGCGTCTTCGTCCTCTCGAATTGCCTTGATTACTCTGCCCCATGGAGATCTCATTAGCCCCCAAATCAGCAACGTAGCTAGAAGAACCAAGCTCCATCCAAGAATCATTACCCAGAGTGTCTGCTCATCGAATTTTAAGCGCCAAAACCCATAGGATCCATCGCTTATTGGATTCCAATCAATTGTGACAATTTCAGAAAATGATACTTCCGCATTTCGATCTTCAATGCTAGGAAGACCGAAAGGGCCACCAGTTAAATCAAGAAGTCTTTGAGATCGGAACGATATGCGAAGAACTTCTGCAATAGCAATAGTAGTTATTGCAAGATAGTCTGCCCGTAATCGTAATGAAGGTAGGCCAATGCTTAAGGCGATTGCAATCGCAAAAACTAGGCCTGCCGCTATCGCAAGCAGCAGTGACCCACCAAGCCATCCTTGCGTAAAGAATATTGCCATTCCGTAAGCTCCAGCGGCCATGAACGCAACAACACCAAAGTTCAGTAGCCCGGTATAGCCATAATGTAGATTGAGCCCAACAGCTGCTAAAGCGAATGTTGCAGCTTGGACTCCAATAGAAGCACGTAGAGCCAAACCAAGTAGGTCTCCAATGTCAACTCCGGCGAGGATATTCATAATCATGGCGCTTACCCGAGCCTTTCTCGGACGCCAAGAATTCCTTGAGGTCTAACAAGGAGGATCACGATAAGCACAGCTAAGGCAATTAAAAACTTCAAGTCATTGTCCAACCAGAAGGTTGAAGTTTCTGACGCTAGCCCGATAGCTATACCGCCGACCATAGCACCGTATGCTGTTCCCAATCCGCCTAGCGTAACAGCAGCGAAAATCAAGAGTAGGATCTTTTCGCCCATTTGCCATTCGACGACCTGTGTAAGGCCGATCATAATACCCCCAAGACCAGCTAGTGCACTACCGAAGATCCATACCCACATAATGGTTCTATTCACATCTATTCCCGAAGACTCAGCCAGAGCGGGATTGTCTGAAACGGCGCGCATTGAAGTCCCTAATCTCGTTCGTTGAAGCAGAATCCCGACTATAACTAGAGTGATAAAGGCTATAGCAATGATGTAGTAGTCCTTAGGTGGCAGTTCAATGGGTCCAAGTGAAACTCCGCTTTGTATTTTGTATGACTCATAAGTTTCTGGCTCGGCGCCATGGTAGATCAACATGAGATAGCGCATTAGAAAGGCTAGTCCGATTGAGACAACCATAAGAGAAATATTGGTCATCTTCTTCCGCCGTAGAGGCCCGAAAATACCTTTTTCTAGAAACAATCCAAGAAAACCACCTATTACAACAGCTAAAAAAACGGCGATGGGAAATAGGCCTCCAGTAAGTCCCATAGATGATTCGAGAACAAGAGCTATTACAGCACCAAAGGCTACCATTTCCGAATGCGCGAAATTAACTAGGCCGGTTACACCGAATATAAGGGAAAGTCCTATTGAGGCTAAAGCAACGAGAAGCCCCACCTTTAGACCGCTAACCATTCGGTTAAGTAATCTCTCCCACGTAGGTGGGATTTCTAGAATAGTCTTTTGCTCTTCACTTTGTAGTTGAAAACCTACTGATGTTGTTCTTACTTCCTCCAATACGACAACAACTTCAGATGATGCCCCTTCCTTTATAGAAAT
>CEVN01054654.1_pt1 | contig 11602 bp, 13 predicted proteins | sample 427041 | NCBI WGS metagenome assembly CEVN01 (sample SAMEA2623463, study PRJEB7988) | marine metagenome | biome: marine biome (ENVO:00000447); feature: surface water layer (ENVO:00002042); material: "saline water (ENVO:00002010), including plankton (ENVO:xxxxxxxx)" | depth 5 m
GCTCTTTTTTTATCTTTTTTAAAAAGAATTAGCCATCTAGGACTATTTGGTATGTAAAAAACAAACATTATATAAATAAAGGCAGGTATAGCTTCTACTCCCAGCATTAACCTCCAATCTATTCCTCCTCCAACTCCTTGCAATAAATAATTTGAGAAGTATGCAATAAGAATTCCAAAAACAATATTAAACTGATACAAAGCAACAAGCTTACCTCTATTTTCTTTATTAGAAATTTCGGATATATATGTTGGAGAGGCTACTGTTGAAGCACCTACCCCTACCCCTCCAATAAATCTAAAAAATGAAAATGAATATGGATCTTGTGCTAATGCTGAACCAACAGCAGAAGTAAAAAATAGTACTCCTATCCAAATTAAAGTATTTTTTCTTCCTATTTTATCACAAGGAATAGAACCAAATATTGAACCAATAACTGTTCCCCATAAAGCCATTGACATAATGAATACACCATGAAAAATAGGTGAAGTATTCCACAGTTCCTTTATAGGTAAATTAGCTCCAGAAATTACAACTGTATCAAATCCAAATAGGAAACCTGCTAAAGCAACAGAAAAACTCCATAGATATCTTTTTTTGTTGATCATATAATTATGAATAATTTTACTAAAGTAAATATTTAAAACTAATTTATAAAAATAAAATTATGTTATGGGGAATTGACCTTGGAGGAACTAAAATTGAAGGTATAGTATTAGAATCATATGATAATCCTAAAGAAGTTTCTAGAATAAGAATTAATACTGAAGCTAGCTGAAAAAGGGTATAATCATGTTTTAAATAGAATTAAGGAATTAGTTGGAAAACTCATAATAGATTCCGGAGATGAACCAAAACATATTGGAATAGGAACTCCTGGAACAATTGATCCAGAAACACAGTTACTAAAAAACTCAAACTCAGTTAATCTAAATCATAAACCAATTAAAAATGATCTTGAAAAAATTTTAAATATAAAAGTAAAAATAGAAAATGATGCTAATTGTTTTGCTTTAGCAGAAACACATTTTGGATCTGTCAAAGAAATAATAAAAAATCCTAAAGTAGTTTTTGGTGTTATTATAGGCACAGGGGTTGGAGGGGGTATAATAGTTGATGGAAAAAGTATTTTCGGACACCAAGGTATTGGAGGAGAATGGGGGCATACCATAATTGAAGAAAATGGGAATAAATGTTATTGTGGAAAAAATGGATGTGTAGAAACAGTCATTTCAGGACCTGCATTGGAAAAGTATTATAATTTATTATCAAATAAAAAACTATCATTAGAAAAAATTTATTCACTTTATAAAAAAAATGATACCAATGCGACTAAAACAATAAATAGACTATTATTTAATTTTGGTAAAGGAATTTCTAACGTAATAAATATAATTGATCCAGATATAATTGTGATCGGAGGTGGATTAAGTAATATAAATGAAATATATAATCTAGATTTAAATTATGTAAAAAATTTTGTTTTTAATCCAACATTTAAAACTAAAATAATTAGACCTAAGCTTGGAGATAGTGCAGGAGTTTATGGAGCAGCTTATTTATAATTTAAACTTATTGATAATTGACTTTTGAAATAAAAAACTTGTTTGATTATATCCTAAATAACCAAGGGGATAATCATGTATTAGCAACAGTAGTATTGCTTGATGGATCATCATACAGAAAACCTGGTGTTAAAATGATTATAAGTTCTTCTAATAAAACCTACGGAAATATAAGTGGTGGTTGTGTTGAAAAAGATATAATTATAAAATCTAAAAAAGTATTTGATTCTAACATTCCAAGAATTATTAAATATGATGGTACACTACGTTTAGGTTGTGAAGGAATCTTAACTATTCTTTTAGAGCCAATTAATTTAGAAGAAGATCTTATAAAAAATTTTTACTCTTCTATTAATAACAGAAAAAATATAATTTTTGAATCATACTTTATAAATAAAGAAATATCAAATAAAACTTTTGGAAGCGTAATTAAAATTCAAAACAAAACTTTTAAACTAAGAAATTCATTTCGAATAAAAGACGATAAAGAAATTCAAAAATATACTCAGAAACTTTATCCAATTTTTAAATTACTAATTTTTGGTGCTGAACATGATTCTGTAGAACTCTGTAAAATAGCTTCTATTTTAGGATGGCAAGTTACTATTGTTGCACCACCTGATGAAAATAAATCTATTGATTTTTTTAATGGAGCATCTTATTTTCTGAATCCAACATATGATAAAATTAATCCCGATATTGTTGATGATAATTGTGCGGTTATTATTATGTCTCACAGTTTCAATAGAGACATACAATATTTGCTAGCATTAAAAGAAACATTTCCAAAATATTTTGGGATACTTGGACCAAAAAAAAGAAAAGAAAGGGTATTAGAAAAGTTTTTAGAACTCTATCCTGACTGTTCAATAAAATTCTTAGAACAAATAAAAGGACCCGTTGGGCTAAATATTGGATCTGAGACAGCAGCAGAAATTTCAATTTCAATAATATCAGAAATACTTAAGATAATTAGAAATATGGATGGCATTTCTCTTTCCAAAAAAGTAAAGAGAATTCATGACTAAAATCTCTCATATCCTTATTGCTGCTGGAGAATCAAAAAGAATTGGTAAACCTAAACAGTTACTAGATTGGGGATCTGTAACTTTAATAGAGAATCAAATCAGAACATTATTAAAAACAGAGGAAAATATTTATGTAGTGCTTGGAGCATATTATAATGAGATTTTCAATGTTATTAAAAAATACCCAATCAAAATATTTTATCATAAAAATTGGAAAAATGGTATGGGTTCTTCAATTGCTTTTGGAATTAAAGAAATATTAAAAAAATCTAAAAATTATCAAGGTTTTCTCATTTCTTTATGTGATATGCCATTAATTGAAGCAAATTATTTTAATAAATTAATACAAAATTTTAATATTAATAAAAAAAAAATTATTGTTTCAAAATCAAAACTTGGAGTAATTGGTGTCCCTGCAATATTTCCAAAAACTCTTGAAAATGAATTAATGAAACTTAATGAAGACGTTGGAGCAAAAGAAATTATTAATAAATATAAAGTCAGTGTAAATGAAATTCTTTGTGATGACCTAGATGATATTGATACTCTTGAGAGTTATAAAAAATTAAGAAAAAAAATCAACCCCCTATAGCAATCATACTTCTATTTTTCTCATGTTTTTTAAAATTTTCAAAAACTTCCGAGGCTTCCATTCCTGATCTAATTAGTTTTTTAGATAAAAGTAATTTTTTTATTAAATGATTAATTTCTTTACCATTTCTCAAAGGTGTCAATAAATCAATTTCATTATTAGAAAATAAACAATTTTTAATTTTACCGTCTGCTGTAATTCTGATTCTATTACATTGATCACAAAATGGATTAGTAACAGTACTAATAATTCCAAAAGAACCAATATATCCCTTAATTTTATAGTTTTTAGAAGTCTGATGATTTATTCTTCTCAATTCTAATAAATTATTTTTCCCATAATAATTACTTATTTTATTTAAAATTGTCTGCATAGAAACAATTTTATTTTTTTTCCATTTGTTTCCACTAAAAGGCATAAATTCTATAAATCTTAGAGATATATTTCTGTTCTTGGTGAATTTAATAAAATTAATAATTTCTTCATCATTAACACCTTTCATTAATACGACATTGATTTTTAATTTAAAATTATTTTTAATTAATAATTCAATATTATTCATAACTCTAGAAAAATCATTTCTTAAAGTGATTTCTTTAAACTTTTCTCTATTCAGTGTATCAAGACTCACATTAATAGAAGTTAAATTATATTTTTGAAAAAGATTAATATATCTATCTATTAATACAGCATTAGAAGTAAGTGATAAGTTTGCTGGTATCTTTGACAATTTTTCTAAAATTTCAGGAAAATCTTTTCTTACTAATGGTTCTCCTCCAGTTAATCTAATTTTATTTACTCCATTATGAACAAAAATATTTGCTAGTGTAAATATTTCATCTTTATTCATTAAGTTTTCCTTAGGTGATAATTTAATTCCATTCATAGGCATACAGTATATGCACCTCAGATTGCATCTTTCAGTTAATGAAATTCTCAAGTAATTATGATTTCTTCCGAAACTATCAACTAATAAATTATCATTTTTTTTCATGGGGAATATTTTTTATGATATCAAAAGAATGTAATACCCATGGGAAAATTGATAACAATGAGTCTTCTACCCCTTTAACTGAACCAGGTAAACAAATAATTAAACATTCATCTATTAAACCAGCGACACTTCTTGACAACATAGAAAAATGAGTTTTTTGTTGACCATAACTTCTAATTTTTTCTTCTATGCCAGGAATTCTTTTATGAAGAAGTGGTATTACCGCCTCTGGAGTCACATCTCTTTTTGAAATCCCAGTTCCGCCAGTAACGATAATCAGGTTATTTTTTAAAATTAAATTACTAATTGTTTTTTGTATTGCAGACTTTTCATCCAAAATTATTTCTTTTTTTAAAACATTTAAATTCCAATTATTTAATAGCTCTATAATTTTTTCTCCTGATTTATCCTTACTTTTTTTCTGATAAACTGAATCTGAGCAAACAATAATTGAAGCATTTATATTATTTGTATCTAATTTATAATCAGATTTTCCTCCCTTTTTGGAAATCAATTTTATTGATAATATTTCAATATTTTCATCAATTGGTTTAAGCATGTCATAAATATTTAATGCTACAATGCTAGCACCATGCATAGCTTCAACTTCTACACCAGTTTTATATATTGTTTTAATTTTACAAAATATTTTTATTTCAAGATTATTAATTTCAAATTCTATTTCTGCGTTTTCAATAGGAATAGGATGACAGTTAGGTAATAATAAATGAGTCTTTTTTATGCCTAATAAACCAGCTGCTTTACTGATTTCAAATAAATTTCCTTTGGGAACTTTATCTTCTTTAATAATATTTATTGTATCTAATTTACTAACTTTTATAATAGCTAAAGCTTCTGATTCTCTTAATGATGGACTTTTACCAGTAATATCAATCATAATTATTTATTCGTTTTCCATTGATATGAATCATCTTCAAAGGTTTCCTTTCCAAATATAGGAGCTTTTTGTTTTATATTTTTTACAATTTTTTTTAACAAATTATTCAAATTACTTCGATGTTTTCCTGAAATAAATACAAAAAAACAAATTTGACCAACTTTAACTTCACCTAAACTATGATATATATGCATACACTCCACTTCATTTTCATTTAAAGTTTTTTCTTTTATTTCATGACAAACTTTATTTGCCATTTCTTTTTGAGCAGAAAAATTTAAAGAAATGACTTTTTTTTCATCTATAAAATCTTGTCTTACCTGACCTAAAAATATTTCATGAGCACCAACTTTAGTTTTAATACTATGTTTTTTAATAGAATTGATAATAAAATCATATGAGATTGGACCATCACTAAAAATGTTTCTTATTTTATTTTTCATTTAACCACAATTTGAATTTATCTGCACCTTCATTTAAACTATAAGTTTTTACATTAAATTTTTTTTTTATTATTTGTGATGCAAGTAAGCTTCTTTTTCCAGAAGCACAAAAAAAAATTATATTTTTATTTTTTGATATATTATTAAATTTATTTTCAATTGAATCTAATGGTATTGTAAGAACATTTTTATTATTAATTCTTGGTTTTTCATTCAAATTTCTTAAATCAACGAATATTTTTCTTTTAATATTATGAATTGAATCAAGAGAAATTAAATTTTTATTTAAGCTCATAAAACTAGTTTTATCATTTGATTTGTTAGATGCTTTTTCAGTTATATTTAATAATTTAAATTCATTTTTAAGTAAATCAATTATCATGATCTTTCCTGATAAAATTTCATCATGACCTAAAATAATTTTTATAACTTCATTTGCCTGTAAAATACCTAATATACCTGGCAAAGTTCCTAAAACACCAACATCATTACAATTCAAAATATTACTACTCTCATTAAAAATTGGAAATATAGATCTATAATTTGGGCCATTTTGATAATTAAAAACAGAAAGTTGACCTTGGTTTTTATGTAAAGCAGCGTAAACATGAATTTTATTTAGTTTTTTTGTAATATCACAAATTAGGTATCTTGTCAAAAGATCATCAGTGCAATCAACTATAATTTTATATCTAGATACCAAATCAGAAGCATTTTTTTTACTAAAAGATTCATCATAAACATCTACTTTTATCTTAGAATTAATTTTTTTTATATACTTTTTTGCTGAAATAACTTTTTTAACGCCTACATCTTTTTCAAAAAAAATTGACTGCCTATGAAGATTTGAAATCTCAACCTTATCATAATCTATTATACCTATTTTTCCTATACCAGCTCTTGATAAATAATCAACAACAGGAGAACCTAAACCTCCACACCCAACTATTAGAACATTAGACTTGAATAATTTTTCTTGGCCAATCTCTCCTAATAAATCTAGTTTAATCTGTTTAATATATCTTTCCATTTTATCCTCCTGAAAATGGTGGAAAAATATCTATTTTTCCCTCTTCTAAAAAACTGTTATCAGATTTAATCTCATCATTTTGAGCAATAGAAAATATAAAACCACTAAGTGTAGGATAAAGCTCAATAATTTTAGTATTTAGAGAATCTACAGTTTTACCATTAATATTAATTATTTCTTCTTCTTTATTAACAAGATCAATCAATTGACCATAATACTTTACTTTTAATTTCATTTAGATAAAAATTAGTTTAAAAGAAGCAATAAATAAAACTATTGCTAATAAATATTTTAGGATTTTATTATTCCATTTTCTACTACCATAATAACTACCAATTAACCCACCAATAATAGCTAAAATTAATAATAAAAAAGAATTATTTGATAGGTGTATTTCTAAAAAAATCAAACCAAGAAAGCCTGAAATTGAATTAAAAAAAATAAACAATGAAGATACACCTGCAGCAGTTTTAACATTTCCCCATTTTAATAATAAAATTAAAGGAGTCAGTATTATACCTCCTCCAATACCAATTAAACCAGAAAAAAAACCAATTAGAGTACCAATAATAAGTGATATAAAATAGTTGATTCTTTTTTTTATTTTTATATCATCATGATTATAAAGAAACTTAGCTGCAGCAAATAAAAGAAAAAAGCCTAATATATTTTTATATATTTCAACATCAATTATTAGATTTCCTCCGATAAAAGCTGCTGGAATTGATCCTATAGCAAATGAAAAAAATAATTTTTTATTAAAATGCTTAAACCTATAATAATTATAAAATGCTATTCCAGAAACAAAAATATTTAATAATAAAGCAGTTGATTTCATTTCAATTACAGGTAATAAAAATAAGCTCATCAAAGCTAAATAACCGCTAGCACCTCCATGCCCTACACTAGAAAAAAGCATTGAAATAAAAGGTATTAAAATAAATAAAAATATCAGCTGATCTGACATAATTTTAAATTAAGATAATATCTACTTTACTATTTTGTTTTAAATTTTTTTTGCCTTTTTCAAGATGAATTAAACAATTTGCATTAGCAAAACCTATCATCTTAAAAGATTTTTGATGATTCAAAGAGGTAACATAATTATTTTCATAATATCCCTTTAAGAAAACTTCTCTCTTTTCATTATATTTTAAAGGATGCTTTAAATAAACACTAAATTTATCTGGATAATATTTTTTTTTTCCCATAAGTTTATAAATAAAGTTTTTTACATAAATATGATAACAAGTAAGAGTAGAACCAGGATTTCCAGGTAATGCAAAAACAAATTTATTATCTTTTCTTCCAAAAAATAATGGTTTACCTGGTTTCTGATTTACTTTATAAAATAATTTTTTTATTCCAAAATCATTTAAACATTCTTTAACGTAATCATATTTTCCAACAGAAATTCCTCCTGAAATAATTACTAAGTCTGACACTGTAAAAGCTTTTTTTATTGAATTAAATGTGTTTGTTTTATTATCTCTTACTTTATAAAGATTTAACTTTGTTATTCCATTCATTTTCAAAACATTTTTTAATAATATACTGTTTGAATCATAAACTTTTCCTGGCTTCAATTTTTTATCTGTAGAAATCAATTCATTTCCTGTAATAAGTATTGATATCTTAGGTTTTTCATAAACTTTAATTTTTTTAATTCCTAAGCTACTAATCAAACCTAAACTTGCTTCATTTAGTAAAAAACCTTTCTTTAAAGCTATTTCTCCTTTTTTAATTTGATCACCCTTCTCTCTTATATTAGAGTATAATTTTGGTAATTCATCTAATTTTATATTGTTATTTTCAAATACTATTTTTTCTTGAATTACAACTGATTTAACTGAATCAGGAACATGAGCACCAGTAAAAATTCTAATTGCTTCTCCCTTATTAATTTTTTTTTTGTAATAATCACCGGCTTTTATCTCTCCTACTACTTTATATGTCAAAGATTTTGTATCTGATACCCCATAACCATCCATTGATGATTGTCTAAAGTTTGGCAAAGAAATTGGAGCTATTAAATCACCACTTAATACATATCCCAATCCATTTCCTGTTGAAATAGATAACCCACTTTTTAATTTAACTTTTTGTGAATGAACAAATTTTAAAGCCTTTTCTACACTAATCATTTAAAAGGTTATTTGATTCTAAAACTAAGATAAGCTAAAAGGCTGATTATAATATCTTTTTCCGTTAGCTTGATACATAGCATTAGCAAGAGCAGGAATTACTGATGGATATGGAGGCTCTCCTAATCCAGTTGGATCAATATTATTTTTAACAAAATATACTTTAATATTTTTAGGAGATTCACTGTGCCTTATTAACCTATACTTATTAAAGTTATCTTGTAGAGGAATTCCATTTTTAAAAGTAATTTCACTAAACATAGAATGACCAATTCCATCCACGGTTCCACCTTCAACAAGATTTTTAGCAGCATCTGGATTAACAACAATACCACAATCAACTGCACAATAAACTTTATCTATTATCTGTTTTCCATTTTTAATTATAATATCAACAACATTTGCAACATATGATCTATGACAATAATAAGCTGAAACGCCTCTAAAAACACCAGGTTTTTTTTCATTCCAATTTGATTTTTCTTTAACTAATTTCAAAACTCCTGCATATCTCTCAGCATCATAATCATTTTTATTTCCAATAGGAAAACTTATAGCATTATCAAAAAGTTCTAATCTGAAATCAAGTGGATCTTTATCAATAAATTCTGCTAATTCATCAAGAAAAGACTGTTCAGCAGAAGCAGCAAAATTAGATCTAGGGGCTCTAAATGCACCTGTGGTAATATTTGATGTAACACTCCATGATTCTGCAAGAAAATTTTTAATTGTTCCTGCTGGAAATCTATTAGCATATAATGAACTTTCAGGAATACCACCGGACCTTATATGTATTGCTGTGACTTCATTTTGTTTATTTACAGAAGCTCTATAAAGAACATGATAGGCAGGTCTATAAGTTCCTGTTGTCATATCATCCTCTCTTGAGTAAATCAATTTTACAGGAGATTTTACTTTTTTTGAAATTACTGCAGCCTCTAATAAAAAATGGCCATAAAGTCTTCTGCCAAATCCCCCACCCATACGGGTCATCATGATATCAACTTTTTCTTTAGGTAAATCAAATCTATCTGAAATTGTAGTTTCTAAATATTCTGGAGTTTGAATTGGTCCAACTAGCCTAGCAAAATCTTCAGTTACATCAGCAAAAAAATTCATAGGCTCCAATGTATTGTGAGCCAAAAAAGGACAAGTGTATGTTTTCTCAATAATTCTATCAGCTTCTTTAAAAGCTTTTTCAGGATTACCATCTCTTCTTATAACTTTTTGTTTTTTTGAAGACATTTGTCTCATAATTTCATGATGATCTTCAGTGCTTTCTAACTTAGATGGAAGAACTTTCGTGCCTCCACCCCATCCTTTAACTTCATATGTAACTTCCCCAGCATCTTCCCATTCAACTTTAACAGCTTCTTTTGCTTTCATAACTTCCCATGTAGAGTTACCTACTATAGCAATTTGAGTTGTATGAGCACTTACATCAAGAGAGCCTTTTAACTGTCCATTTTTATAATTATCGAATTTAAAAACATCTTTAATTCCAGGCATTTTTAATGCATTAGATGAATCGAATGATTTTAATTTTTTACCAAAAGCAGGAGGGTGAATTATCATTGCAGTTAAGGTCCCTTCTTCAAAATAATCAATTCCAAAAAGAGGTTTTCCTGTAATAATTTTTTCATTATCAACATTTTTTCTAGAAGTTCCTATTATTTTAAATTCAGAAATGTCTTTTAATTCCACCTCTTTTGGAACTTCCATATCTGAAGCAAGTGAGGCAACTTCTCCATAACCCATCTTACTTTTTGAATTTTCATGATATAATATTCCTTTGTTAGTAGATATTTCAGAAACAGGTACATTCCAAAACTTTGAAGCAGCAGATTTTAAAATTTCCCTTGCAGTAGCACCAGCCATTCTGAGTGGCTTCCATGAACTAGAAATCGAGTTACTTCCACCAGCTATTTGTCTTTTAAAAATATCTGTATTTAATGGAGCTTGCTCAACAATAACATCTTTCCAGTCAATATCTAATTCTTCAGCTACTAACATTGGCATGGATGTTTTAACATTTTGACCTATTTCAGGATTTGGAGACATTATACTTACAAGACCATTTCCTCCAATCTTAACATATCCATTTATTTTAAACCATTCATCAGGGATGTTTTTATAGTCATTTTTTGAAAAATCACAAGATGCTAACCAATTAAAACCCAAAAACATTCCACCACCAGAAAGTGCACTTAATTTAAAAAAAGATCTTCTTCCAATATAAGTTTTTAGTTTTGACATAATATTATTTTTTTGATTTAGCTGCAGCTTTTATTGCTTTTTTAATTCTAGTATATGTTCCACATCTACATATATTACCGTTCATAGAAGCTTCAATTTCTTCATCTGATGGATCAGGATTTGAATTAATTAAAGAGCTCGCTTGCATAATTTGTCCTGCTTGACAATATCCACATTGAGGCACATCATTTTCAATCCAAGCTTTTTGAACAGGATGGTCTCCATTTTCAGATAACCCTTCAATTGTTGTAATAGGAGATTTCCCTACCATTGCTACAGGTAGCTGACATGATCTTGTAGCAACATCATTTAGGTGTATAGTACAGGCCCCACATTGAGCAATCCCACATCCATATTTTGTTCCAACTAAATTTAAGTTGTCTCTTAAAACCCATAGAATAGGAGTAGAAGGATCAACATCTATTTGATATTTCTTTCCATTAACATTTAATTCAAACTTTGCCATACTTTAAATATAAAAAAATAAATAAATCTATTTGTTAGTTTTAAATTAAATCTAAATAACAATATCTAGTTTAAATTAAATCTAAATAACAATAACTAGATTTAGAGTAGCTTTTTACAAACCATATCTAGATTTAGTTGCATTAAATGAAATTATAAATAAAATATACCTCATACCTTAATAAAA
>CEVN01046639.1_pt1 | contig 11537 bp, 9 predicted proteins | sample 427041 | NCBI WGS metagenome assembly CEVN01 (sample SAMEA2623463, study PRJEB7988) | marine metagenome | biome: marine biome (ENVO:00000447); feature: surface water layer (ENVO:00002042); material: "saline water (ENVO:00002010), including plankton (ENVO:xxxxxxxx)" | depth 5 m
GCGTCAATGATGGTATCGGGGAGGACCGTTGAGTGGATCAGGATCGTGAGGCCTTCATGCGCTCCGCCGCTAATACCGTCGGGTCCTTCAAGCACGGTGCTGATGTGTTCTGCTGCGGGAACACAGATGCTGAGTACGTCGCTTGCGGCTGCCACTTCGGCCGGGTTTGCGGCTGCGTGCGCCCCTAGGGAAACGGCAGTGTCAACTGCTTTCGGATTGATGTCATAGACGGTAACCGTGTCGCTGTTTGCAATCAGGTTCTCGGCCATGGCTGAACCCATATCTCCAAGTCCGATGTAGCCGTAGCGGGTCATCGGGTTCTCTTCCCCGGTGTGAAAGTGATTGGGAGTTCTGTCCAGCCGGTGACGTTACTTGAATGGAAACGTATTTTCTCATCATGGTTTACTTCATAGTCTGGTATCCGGCGGTGGATTTCTTCGATCGCGATTTTTCCTTCCATGCGTGCGAGAGCTGCGCCGAGACAGAAATGGGCGCCGTAGCCGAACGAAAGGTGACGGTCGGGGTTCCGGTGGATATTGAATTGCCCTGCCGTTGGGCCGAATTCTCGCTCGTCATGGTTCGCGGCGCCGATAAGAAGCAGCACCGAATCGCCTTTCTTCAGGGTGTTTCCGTGCAGGTCTAGGTCTGTTGTCATGGTCCGGTGCATGTATTGGGTGGAGTTGTGGTAGCGGACGACTTCTTCTACTGCCGCCGGCGCGAGCTCGAGGTTTTGAACGATTTGGTTTCTTTGTTCGGGGTGCCGTGAAAGAAGCTCTATGGCGTTTGCGATCATTTTTGTTGTGGTTTCATGCCCAGCTATGACGAAAAGGATGCAGAATCCCAGGAGTTCTTCTTCGGTCAGGGAACGCCCATCAACTTCAAGTGTGAGGAGGTCATCGATGATTCCTTTTCGAGGGTTTTCCCTTCTTTTGGGCAGGTCGTCGATGAAATATTGCAGCATCGCGAACATTCCTTCAGCTGCTTCCTGCGGGATTTCTATTTTTCCATCTTCTCGAATAAGGATTGTGTCTGAATATGATCGAAGTTCAGCCCGGTCTTGTTCGGGGATATCTAAGAAGGCGCTGATGACGTCCATGGGGAATGGGCTGGAGAGGTCATTGACGAGGTTCGCTTCACCTTTTTCTACGATTTGGTCAAGGTAATGGGTGAAGATGTTTCGGATTTCTTCTTCCATCTGGGCGATGCGTCTTCCGGTGAAGATCCGGTTTACGAGTTTACGGAAGCTGGTGTGGTCGGGCGGGTCCATTTCGATTAGTTGTTGAAATCCGGCGCGTTGGTTACTTCCCCTTCTTCTGCTTTCAAGGGCCACTCCCCCTGTTGATGAGAATGTTTCAAAATCACGAAACGCGTTTTGGACGTCTTCGAAGCGGCTTAGTACCCAGAAGGACAGTTCCGGATTCCAATATGTGGGGGCTTCTTCTCTGAGGCGCCGGTAGGTCTCATACGGGTCGTCGTGAAGGTCGAAAGCGTACGGGTTGTAGACGAGTTCAGTGGCGGTCATGGGTGTCTACGCTAGTAGGGGTGGTAGAACATGACAACAAGAGCGATCTGGACTATGTTGCGCGTCGAGGAAATGATTGATGGCCGGAAGAAAGGTGGAGATGTGAGATTCGAATCGAAAACAGCGATCGTTACTGGCGCCGGAGGTGGAATCGGCGAAGCGTATGCTCGGGCCCTTCATGGGGAAGGCGCAAATGTCGTGGTTGCGGAGCTCGATGAGGAAAATGGCCGTCGGGTCGCTGACGATTTGGGTGATAGAGCAATGTTTGTCCATACCGATGTCGGCGATCCAGAAAGCACTGACGCTATGGCCGCAGAAACCGTCGACCGGTTCGGCGGAATCGACCATTTGGTCAATAATGCGGCAATATTCGGAGACATGGAACTCGCTGGGTTAACCAATGTTGACTACGACTACCTAGATCGTTTTATGAAAGTGAATCTTCTCGGCGCCCTTCATGCTTCGCGTTCCTCGATGGGGGCTATGCGAGACGGCGGCGGCGGATCCATTGTGAACCAGTCTTCGACGGCGGCATGGATGGGCATAAGCGGTTTCTATGGCCTAGCGAAAGCCTCGTTGAATTTCTTAACAACATCACTGGCCCACGAACTCGCCCATTTCAATATCCGTGTCAATGCCATCGCTCCCGGCCCGACCGATACTGCAGCGTTGAATAAGCAAGTCCCTGCTGAATTTAAAGAACCGCTCGTACAAAGCCTTGCTATTAAACGACTGGGAACACCCGATGATCATTGCGGGCCTGTCCTGTTCTTGCTCTCCGATGAGGCCAAGTGGATAACGGGCCATGTGTTGGCGGTCGATGGGGGCCAGATTACAAGGATCTGACATGATGAAATGCGGAGGTCACCATGTGGCATGAAGAACAACTATTCATCGGAGGAGAACTCCGCGATGCCCGAAACGGGTCAACGTTTGAAAATATCAATCCCGCTACTGAAGAATTACTTGGGGTAAGCGCCGACGCCAACGGAGAAGATTTCGATAATGCTATCGCTGCGGCCCGCTCCGCTTTTGATGCGGGTCAATGGTCGACTGATCTGGATTTTCGCCTGCATTGTTTGGATCAGCTTCATCAGGCTCTTGTCAACCATGTCGAGGAATTGACTGAAATCACGATCGCTGAAGTGGGCGCGACCCGTATGGCGTGTTCAACCATTCAGGTGGTCGAACCTTTGAAGTTTCTCCCGTTCTATATGGATCTGGCACGAAACTATGATTGGCGGACGGATCTAGGGGCGGCTGAGACGCTCGGCGGAGAATGCGTCAGATGGTATGAAAAAGAACCGGTGGGGGTTCTAGCTGCGATCACGCCTTGGAATGTCCCCAATCAAATTAACCTGGCGAAAATTGTTCCCGCTCTTGCTGCGGGATGCACCGTCATTTTAAAACCGGCGCCTGATACACCGTGGACTGGTCTGGCTCTTGGCAGAATCATCGCCGAACACACCGATATTCCCGATGGGGTTGTCAACGTCGTGACTGCGTCTGACCCTGCAAGTGGCGCCTACCTAACCGGTGATCCGCGCGTCGATATGATTAGTTTTACCGGGTCGACGGCGACAGGGAAAAAAGTGATGGAGGCAGCTAGCGCCAATGTCACAAAAGTCTTCTTGGAGCTTGGCGGGAAATCCGCCCTGATCGCCCTTGACGATGTGGATGACTTTGGGATGGTCGCGGCAACAGCGGCGTTTGGTATGGCGACCGTCAGCGGGCAGGGATGCGCACTTTCGACACGGATCCTTCTTCCCGAGTCACGCTACGAGGAAGGCATCGAAGCCATTGCGTCGATGATGGCTACCGTTCCCCCCGGCGATCCGACTGATGCGGCGACGATGATGGGCCCTCTCATTAATGCCCGCCAACGCGACCGGGTCGAATCCTACGTCCAGTCGGCTATCGATGATGGTGCACGGATCGTTTGCGGCGGTGCACGCCCCGATCATCTCGAGAAGGGGTTTTATTATGATCCCACGCTGATTGGCGGTGTTGATAATGCGATGCGGGTCGCGCAGGAAGAAATTTTCGGCCCCGTCCTTGTCGCTATCCCCTATGTGGATGATGATGAAGCCATTGCGATCGCGAATGATTCTATTTATGGCCTTTCCGGCGCGGTTTTCGGCGATGAAGAACGAGCTCTACGGGTCGCGAAAGGGATACGGACAGGCACGATGTCTATTAATGGGGGTGTCTGGTACGGGGCCGATGTCCCATTTGGCGGCTATAAACAGTCAGGTATCGGACGTGAGATGGGATTAGCTGGTTTCGAGGAACACCTCGAAACGAAGGCCTTCTCAAAGCCTGTTTGACGCTTCTGTGCTTTTCGGGAAGCAAGAATTTCATTAACCATCGACGGCGTGCAAGACTATGAGAACCATCTGAGCAGAAAGTAGTTTCCTGTGCTGACCTTATTTGATGATTATCCAATCCATCAGACACCTGACCCGATTAATACTCCGGCTTCCTCAGATCGGGATGTCTATGAGCGGTATTGGTTTAATGGGTATGCGAAGACCGGTGATATGTTTTTCGGCGTGGGTACCGCCCTCTACCCTCATCTGGGTATACGTGATTGTGGAATAAGTATTGTCGTCGACGGCGTCCAGCACGCGTTCCATGCGTCGGCGCGCGCTGGCAACGAACCTACAGATATGACAATCGGGCCGTTCAAACTCACGATCCGTGAACCCATGCGTTCTTGTTCCATTACCGTGTCTGATAATGAAACGGGGTGGGCTGGAGAGTTAGTCTTTGAAGGTCGCACAGCGAATATCGAAGAGCCACGGCACACGTTCGGTCGAGGAATTCGCAAAGTAATGGACACGACTCGTTTCACCCAGTTGGGCCGGTGGAGCGGATGGTTGGAATTCCACGGAAACCGCTACGAATTCGACCGCGAAACAACATTGGGAACCAAGGACCGTTCCTGGGGTATCCGACCTCTAGCTGGCGGCGACCGCCGCGGGGCGCCTGCCCTTCCTCGGGCCAATGGACTGTTTTTTCTTTGGGCTCCGCTGCATTTTGATGATTTCTGCGCCCATTACCAGCTGTTCGAGGATACGAAAGGGAGGACCCTCTTTAGTGTCGGCGCACTTCTCCCCGTCTATAACGATATTGTTGCTCTTCCCGGTGTAGAGGATCCGACAGTCACACACTGTCGGAACCTTGAGCACCAGCTGACGTTTGCTTCAGATAGCCGCATGATCGAATCCGTACAACTCGCCATGACTACAATTGCCGATGATCGGCGCGTCGAAATAGATTTCGAGAAGATTTTCACGTTCAGGATGAAAGGGATCGGCTATAGCCACCCGGAGTGGGGCCACGGCATGTGGAAAGACGACGTCGCTGTTGCCAGTGAGCAGTGGAACCTGTCTGACGTGGATGACACTGCTTTTGAAAACCAGCATGTGCAGCATTTCATGAAAGTCACGATTGATGGAAATGATGGCATAGGTGCGCTGGAACAGAACCTGCTGGGGCCATATGAACCCTATGGCTTAGAAGGTGCCCTTAGCCCTCCTTCTCAAGATAACTAGCCGAATGTATTAAATCTTTACTGTCGGTGAGGAGATGAAACAAGGAACAGCCTGAAGGAGATCTCCTCACCGACGAGTAAAGAAAAATTTGGGATGAGAGGGAGCCACCCAAATTTTGGTGATTAGTTACCGGACCGTCATAAAGAAGCTCCTATGTAGGGGAAGGAACGTTCCGTCGTTGTGAAGTCCCATTGAGAAAAAGCTGCTGGTTCGATCGTGTTCTTTTCGTTCGCCACCATGAAGGCAGTGAATGCTGTCATGGAGTGAGGGTCCTGTGTTCTGTAGTTCCCATACTTTGATATTGCTGAGACAAACTGTTTCATCTGGGAGTTGCGGTCGAGGTGTTACGCGAACGACGTTTTTGGGTGCTTGGGCTCTGTTGCTTGCTTCTTCACCGTGACTATTAATCATTGTTGTTTTGAAACTGGGTGTGTAAAGGTTGGCGGAGCGCTTAATGGTGGGATGATCAATGCGAACAGCTTGAGCTGATTTTTCTATTACTCTTGTGCTACTCCAGTCAGAGTAATGGGGAGAAGCAGACGCTACTCCAATCGTGCCTGTGAAAAGACCAATGCCTACTATCAGGGTTGTAACGATTTTTGTCTTGATTTTCATGTCTTCCTCTTTTCACCAGAAGAGAAGGGTTTCTCTCTGTTCCAAAAGGGAGACGACAATAGGCGTGTTTTCTTACACCCCAAAAAGCAAAAAATGCCGCTCTGGAAACGGAATGGCCTAAACCAAAAAACCGCCTAAAAGGAGCAACGCCTCTTCCTCCGGGGGGACAGAGGAAGAGGCGTAACGCTTCTTTGCACTTGCGGGGGTGCAGTCACCATTGTTGCCGAAAAAGCAGCAAATGTACCAACAATGTGACACCATTCACACCCAGCGATTAGAGGTGTAAAAGGCGGGCTGCGTTGGAGTGGAGGAAGGGCTCCCACACATGGTCGCGAAAAGGTACGGATCGTAACTCTGCGAATATGCGGTCAAGTTCAAGGGCAAAAGGGAAATACCCCCCATAGAGTATTTTTTCAGCTCCTCTGGTGTTGGCGTAGTTGATGATGGCCGTCGGGTAATACTTCGGAGAGAACGCGGACGTTGAGTAGAACAGGTTCGGCCATTTGAGCATGAGCTTTATTGCAAGATCTTCATCTGGTTCACCGCCGTGACGCATCACAACCTTGAGGCCGGGAAAGTCATAACAGACGCTATCAAAGAGGCCGACGTGCTGGCTATGCCCCGGAACGCGAGGGCCTGGAACTCCAGCGTTTATAAAAATCGGTAGGTCTAGGTCAACGCAGGCAGCATAGATGGGATACATTTTTGCGTCGTTAATGGGAACCTGTGGGACAGTTCCTGCCGGAAAAACAGAAACTGCTTTCGTCCCGTGTTCCTCGTGTTCCGAGTGGATTGTCTTGACTGCTTCCATCACGTCATTGGCGTTGACATGAGAACAGAGAAGAAACCGGTCAGGATAGTTTTTTGCTGCATTGAGCGCATGATTCCCCATCAGTGTTACGAGCCCCATGCCAACACCATTAGCATCCATAGCTTCAAGTGTTCTCTCCACAGCATCCTGGTGTCCTTCTTGTGCTGGCACGTCTGTAAACATGTAGTCGGCGACATGCTGTTCTCCCTTATCTTCTTCGCGGACCGATGGGGGGACATAATGGGCACTGTCAGCGTCTTTGAAGCCGATCATGGTATCGATAACGGAAATATCACCTAAATGAACCATTCCTGAAGGATACTTCTCTATCCGATGAGGGAAAATCACAACAGGCGTGTTTTGTGCAGTTCGGCCTTTTCTCACGTACTCTTGCACTATGACGACAAAGATCGACCGCCCATTGGGTTGTCTTCCCCCTGTTTCAATTGAATGCGTAGTTGAAGACCCTGAGACTATCCGAGGGGTAGCTCGCGCTAACGGGCCCTACTTCATGCCCGCTAGGTACTTGATTAGTGGGGAAACCGCCGCTGATGCGAGAAACCGCACTCCACGGGTGGTCAAGGATGCTCCCTCTTACTTGATTGGGCCTACCTGGAGAGGTGACTGGGCTTTCGATGGCAAAGTCCTTGTCGAAGATTCGGCACCTTTATTGCATCATGCGGGATTTATAGACGCGGCGAAGGAACTGTTTCACTGCGACGTTGTGGTGCCAGAGCAGGTCTATGTGAATCTTTCTACTCCCATGAACGGCCATCCGTTTTCTCATGTTGATATTCCGGAGTTTGTTGGGGTGAATCGGAGGAACGCCCCTGGATGGTTTCTTCAAGCAATGGGTTCTTCTCGACTGTTCGAGGATGCCCGTATTTCTATAGCGACAGCTGTCGCTTGGTTTCACCATGGCGAACGAGGGTTTTTCCGCTATTGGCCTTATGGTCGTGACGCTGAAAGTATACGCCATGAGAATATGTGGAATACTGCGGTTGTTGGAGATAATGACTTTATGCATCATCTCGTGGAGCGGGTCGGACCGCGCGACATGGGGCCTCCGGAAGGCATGTCGATCAATACGGAACTCAGCCACGATGGTGAGCGATGGACCATTGTCGAAGCTGGTGAGACATTGATGTCGTACGATGATGAGTACGTTCGTCTCTCCGTATCGTGGAAGGCAAAAGTGTACGCCGATCAGCAAAGCTTTGAGGATGCTCAAAATGAGGTTAGGGCGATAAGTGTCGATGAAGCTCTGAAGCGTTTTAGCGACGAATTAGATGAGTCATTCGTCGATCTTGATGATGAACGTCTACAGGCGGCCCTGACTCAACGGTGGAGCGGGTACGTCGCCTAAGCGACATATACCTACTCTTCGGTTGGTAAAGCCCCGACGCCCGAGAGCGTATTGGAGGTACTTGTTTTTCCCGTTGGTGTGAAATTGATGGGCATCGTGATTGGTGAGCGGACAAAGTTTCCGATTTCCTGTGGAGGTTCACCGCTTGTGAATTCGATGTCCTCCATAGCGTCAAGAAGCTGATTGGTACCGCGCTCAACCTCATACATCGCAAGAATTGACCCGACACAGAAATGTCGGCCAAGAGCGAATGTCATATGGTTTGCGCCACCGCCGAAAGCCTTCTCAACATTGAGATCTGTCCGGAAAATATTGAAATCATCCGGATCTTTAAAGACTCTCGGGTCGCGATTCGCAGCGGCACACATTGCAGTAACAGTTGACCCCGCAGGTATTTTTACTCCTTGAAATTCAACGTCTTCATCTGGTTCACGCATAACCATGAGCACGGGTGGCGTATGTCGGAGTGTTTCCGCAAACGCTGCTCGGATGAGGCTGCGGTCTTCTCGAACTGCCTGCATTTGTTCTGGGTGCTGAATGAGTTGGAGAAACATATTGGCCATTGACTTGTCAGTTGTTTCTGCTGCTGCCACGAGAACGAAGCTGACGAAACACTTGATTTCGTAGTCGTCCATCTTTTCTCCGCCGATATCGGCATGGACGATAGTACTCAAAAGGTCTTCACCAGGGTTCGCCCGCCGTTCTTCGATGATTGGGTACATGTATTCGGCGAGTTCGTCTCGTGTGCGAATACCCTGTGCCGCGATTTCCTCATCGCCGCTGATATTGGAGAAGAACGCGATAATTGATTTGTACCAGTTATAAAAGATGGGTTCATCTTTTTGATCTAGACCAAGCATTTCAGTAATCACATTGACTGGGAAACGCTCTGTATAGGCTTTGACGAAATCGACTTGCCCGTCACCGGACCACATGTCGATCAGTTCTTGGCTGCATCGGTCAATAACCGGTACGAACTTCGTTCTAAGATCCTCTCCACGCAGGGCGGGGTTTATGATTGCCCGCATACGCCGGTGGTCGCTTCCTTCAACTTGGAGGATAGTTTTCCCATGTACCGGTTCGAGTTGCCATGCGTAATTCTTGGTTGTGAATACCGGGCTTTTTAGCGCGCGCTCCACATCAGCATGGCGAGAGATGATCCAGTGGCCGAGGCCTTCGTGATAATACACTGGGTGCTCTTCAAGCATTTCATGTAAGAAAGGATTGGGATCCTTCTCATACTCTGGCGACATAATATCTGGATACGACATAACATCTTCCCCTTCTGCGTTATGGACCCCAACGAACGTTGCTTAAAAAGTAGTAAAGAATTTTCTATGTGTAAAGAAAACGAATTCTTTAACTACCGTTGATTTCGATAGCGTACTCTGGGCAGCGTTGGGAGACCTCTCGGGCCTTGTCTTCGAGTTCTGCTGGGACGTCTCCTTCTATCATCGGCACTGCAAACCCCTCGTCGTCGAGAGTGAAGAGTTCTGGAGCGAGTTCAAAACAGCGGCCGTGGCCCTGGCATGCCCAGTGATTGAAGACAAGTTTCACGATTTAACTTGTGGGAGTAAAGGTAAGCGGCATATTTCTCGGAGCGCGAACGAAACTGCCGACTTGTTGTGGGGGTTTCCCATCGGCGAATTCGATATCTTCCATGGCATCGAGAAGGAGGTTGGTGGCGATCTCAGCCTCCATCGCGGCAAGGTATGTTCCGATGCAGAAGTGCCGGCCAAGGGCAAATGTCATATGGTTGGCGGCAGCGGTGAATTCTTTATCTGTTTCCAAATCATCTCGGAAAATGTTGAATGTTTCAGGTGCTGCAAATTGTCTCGGGTCACGGTTCGCCGCCGCAAGTAACAGTGTTACTGTCGACCCAGCTGGAATTTTTGTCCCGTGAAATTCCACATCTTGGGAAGCTTCCCGCATGATCATTAACACGGCAGGTGTATGTCGTAGCGCTTCAGCAAAGGCTGTCCGGACGAGACTTCTGTCTTCTCGTACCGCTTGCAGTTGGTCTGGGTTTTCCAATAGTCGTAACCACATGTTTGACATCTGAAGATCGGTTGACTCGCTTCCGGCTACAAGGAGAAAGCTGATGTAGGACTTGATATCAATGTCAGACATCCGCTCCCCATCGATCTCAGCGTGGACGATCTTGCTGATAAGGTCATCACCGGGGTTTTTCTTACGTTCTTGAATGAGCGGCATCATAAAATCTCGAAGTTCATCATGTGTTCGAAGTCCCGCTGCTTCAACTTCAGGGTCTCCGGCTGTGTTGGTGAAATAGTCATGTATTGCGTTGTACCAGACATGAAATTTAGGCTTATCTTCTGGGTCGAGACCAAGAACGTCGATAATCACGCTCAGTGGTAGCCGGAGCGTGAATTGGCTAACAAGTTCCACTTTCCCATCATGTTTCCATACATCAATGAGTTCTTTGGCGTTGTTTACCGCCACGGATTCAAAGTTCTCCCGCAGCTGGTCACCTCGAAGTGTCGGCGTGACGATAGCGCGCATTGATCGGTGCTCTTTGCCCTCTAACTGAAGGATATTTTTGCCATGAACGGGTTCGAGCTGCCACGCATAATTATTTGTGGTGAATGCGGGGGTACGGAGGGCTTCGAGAATATCGTCATGACGTGAAAGAACCCAGCTATCAAGTCCTTCATGGAAATAGATGGGGTGATTTTCTCGAATATCGTCGAGAATTGGGTTGGGATCTGCTTCATATTCGGGCGTCATAATATCTATGTGAGGGCTGCTCATCTATCTCTCCTAACGCTGCGTGAACTTAAATGTAACCGATAATTGCTCGACTGAAAAAACCCGTCTTATTCATTACACTCTGGGACGCTGGAATCAGGGCAAGAACGTGTCGCAACTGCTGATACGTTCCCGTGGGCATCTGTTGCTGTGATTTGGTAATCAGCCGGAGCGTGATCATTCGGTGAGATAGTCAGAAGATATCCGTTGAGTGACGATTCGAAATTCTGGGAGATGATTGGGACTTCTTGGAACCCGCTGCCAGTGTCAACCAGCACCGTATAGGAGACGATATCTTCGGCTGGTGCTTGATCATATTCATTTGGCAGTATTTGAATATTCGTTTCACCTGAACCAGCTCCGGGGCTTACAGTCCCGATATTTGGCGCATCCGGTGGGCCAGTGAAACAATCCGCACCTGACCCGTAGTAGGCGTCGATTGGCCACCAGCCGGATTCACTGTAGTCATCATCAAAACTCGTTATAGCGATCATAAGCGGTGTGCCGACTGGGACTGATACTGCGATAATCCCCCATCTGTTTTCGCTATAAATATTCGGATCTGACCCTATTGGTCGTGGAAGATCAGTTAAGACGGATCCTTCCGAAACGAGTTCTTGAACGACCCGATTGTAAGCTCCACCATTTTCAGAGATGTATACGTTTATTCCAAAAACATCGTCTGGTTCTGCAGGAGCATCCCACTGAAGAGAAAACTCTGATTCGTTCACACCGGGAAGACAGAGCACGTTGACCGGAGGCTCTGGAGGCCCAGAATCTTCTTCAACTGGTAATTCTTCAGATGGTTCTTCTTCATCTGGTTCTTCCTCTTCTTCCTCAACTGATTCTTCAGATGGTTCCTCTTCAGGAGCCTCCTCTACCGGAGCTTCTTCAGCT